>Ga0138257_1281765_pt1 | contig 40530 bp, 70 predicted proteins | sample RNAICE20151110_2_FD_105264 | JGI IMG/M metagenome (GOLD analysis project Ga0138257, IMG submission 105264) | Metatranscriptomics of polar marine prokaryotic and eukaryotic communities from Arthur Harbor ice station, Antarctica -... | ecosystem: Environmental > Aquatic > Marine > Unclassified...
GTACAAATAAGTATATTTATGATTAAAAAGTATTAAAAATACAAAGTATAAAAAGTATAAGATTCTTTTGAGCTCAAGCGGTTGTCATCAAGAATTCTCCAACTGATGGCTAACCGGTTCCCACTGCATTGATTGCTGCAACTCTGAATCTGTATCCAGTCGCTGAGCTCAAGCTTGTTGCGGTGTATGAAGTCGTGGCTTCCACTGCAAGGGCAACGTACACGATACCTGCTCCTGTTTGTCCTGCTCCTTGATCCCAATAAATCTGATAACCAGTGACTGCAGCACCGTTATCTTGTGTTGGTGGTGTCCAACTGAATTGGAGAGAATTGACAGTCTGTGTTCCCGCTGTTAGACCAGTTGGTGAGTCAGGTTCATCAGCTGCAATGATGGAGATGATTGTTCCTTTTGGACCTTCTCCGTGAACGTTTTCGACTGCGACTGCCCATCTGTAGGCTTGGCCAGAAATTAAGCTTTGGACCATGACGTTTCTTGCTATTCCAGACGCTGATGATATTGCTACTTAGGTCCCAACTCCCCAAGTGCTTGGATCGCTTGCTGCGTCGCCTGCATCGTTGAATATCCTGTAATGAGTGATAGCTGCCCCACCGGTTTCGGCTGCTCCTGTAACTTCAGTCCAGTCTATTGCAATCTACTAATCAGCTGTGTTCTATCCACGTGATGGCACAGGACCAGCGGTTGGAATTGTTTGAACCTAAGCGTTGACGGTGCTGTCAACAGAGACTGTGGAGTATCCTTGAGCATTCTCGGCTTCAACGACAGCTATGATGTCATCTGGACGAGCCAGATTGAATGATAAGCTGGTGAAGTCAGACATTGGAGCTGTACAGGTACGGGCAGTGGCTGGGCTGATTGAGTTGGTGCAGGATGTGAGCTCAGCATATTGCCCATCAGACCTCTTGAATTTGACTCTATATCCTGTAACTGTAGAGCCTCTGTCAGATGAGGTGGCTGGCCAGGTAGTAATGATATCTATTCCTGAATTTGCAGTGGCTGCTGCTCCGATTTAGACAGGCGTGGCATATGCATATATCGTTTCGATTGCTGAGTCTAAACCGGTACCGTGCTGGTTGGTAACTCTATACTTGAACTGATATGGGAGACCACTACCAATACCAGTAGCCTTGGTGTATGTATATGTGAACCCGGTAGCAGCGTTTTCAAGGACGAGGAGAGCCCAAGTAGATCCTCCAGATGTTGGTGTCCAGTAGACTTCGTACATGGTGGGCGTGTCATCACCAGCATCGTCACCAGTTAAAGGCGTCCATTGCACTTGAATCTGGTTATCGTCGGTGCTTGCTCCACGAAGCACCTTTATCGGAGGAGCTTTTGGCTCTGTGGTGATTTGACTTCCGGCAATGGTTGGTGAGGATTCTGCTCCAGTCCCAATAAGATTGGTTGCAGAAACCTTGGCTTAGACGACGTCATTGAGAAGTAAACTAAAAGTCGATTGCCTCAGCTGCAACATTGGAATGTCACATTGCAGGTTCGTTCCGACAGTCGCTGTCACGCATGCTGTAGGTTCATGCCAGCCACCGGATGCAGCTGCAAGAACTAAGATGTAATAGGATGATATTGCTAACCCGTGGTTATCTGGAGCCACCCATGTTACTCGCATGTCGGTGCCAACTTAAGTAGTAGTAGGTGCAGCTGGAGCATCTGGCTTAGCTGCAGCATAAACTTATGTTTCAGCTCCTGTTAAACTCCATCCATACTTATTCTTAGCCGACAATCTGAAATTGTATAGCTGTCCTGGTTGTGTGCCCTTGGCAGCAGCTGTAGCTGTAAAGGTGGTGGTAGTCACAAGAGGACTTATACCGACCAGACTGACCCACGGATCTGAGGATCCGACTCTCCATTCAAGATTGTAGGAGTCTATGGTGGCGCTCAGTCCTCCTCTCTCCGTTTCTGTGGTCAAAGCTATCCATGTTACTGTTACCTTTGTCTCATCGGTTTGTGCCTCAATTCTTGAGCATGCTCCTGGAGCGACTGGCACATTTTCAACTTTAGTTCCAGCAGTATTCACTGGACTCTCTGCACCATAACCTTTAATATTCTCAGCTCTGGCTTTAACTTCAACTAAAGTACAAGTTGATAAACCACGAGATGAAAGAATTGCCATTGGCACCAGGCAATATCTATTTTGTAGAATGTCGGAACCCTCGCAATGACTTGGGACAGTTGTATAGGTATTATCTGGGTTTTTGATAGTGACCTCATAGGCTGTTAAGGCTGAACCTCTTTCGTTTGGAGCTATCCAATTGATTTTAGCATACACGTTCTCTACTGAAGTTGTGACGGTAGCCATGACATCAGGTACAGAAGATGGAATAATAGTAGCGGTAGGTCCTACAGCTCCCCATCCAATTGCATTATTTGCTCTTACTCTGAAAACGTAGCTCGTATATGGAGCATTTCCAGCATTAATCCCACTTGAAATTAAAAAGCTTGTAGATGTGTCAGGAGTTGGGTCTCCAACCAAAGCACTTGAGCCAGATAGCCAAGTACCAGTACCTTGATCCCATTCTAAGGCATAAGAAGTTATAGCTGTGCCACCTGTGTCAACTGTTGAGGTCAAAGCGCTCCACTCAATTTAAATTTATGAATGGGAAGTTGCTGCTCCTTCTGTCGGAGCACCCATTTGAACAGGAATCGTCATAATCGTTGCTCCAACAGTATTTGGTGCGCTTGGATCACCCCATCCATCATCGTTCTTTGCTTTTATAATAAAGGTGACCAGATCTCCAACAGCATATCCTCTGGTTCCCATTAGATATACAAATGTAAATGTACATGTCCTCGAACTCAGGAGAGGATTGGCTGGCAATCCAGCGCTTGATTCTGCTCCGTTACAAATTGATGTGTCCTCGATATATGCATCACCAGCACTTCTATCTTTAAGAGTGATTTGATATGCTGTTAAAGCAGCTCCGTTATCAGATGGTGCCAACCACGTAAGCACCAACGATGTTGTACTGCGTACGGTACTTGCACTTGCCATTTAACTTGGCACGTCAGATGCTCTGATGCTCTGAATCGCTGATTCGGCGCCTGACCCGTAGACATTCTTACCTCGTATTTCAAATCTGTAGAATGAAGATTTAGTCACACCCACCACAATATGACTTGTTGCCAGCGGAGATGAAAGAGTCAACTGCAAGAAAGCAGTCGCCGATGGGTCACCATTATCCCAGAGAAGCTCATATTCAGTAATAGCGGAGTTTCCAGTTGGAAGTCCAGCTGCGCTAACTGCTATCCATTCAACTTATATTTGAGAATCCGAGGTTTGAGAGCCTTCAGTTGGCGATGCCATTTAGGCTGGTACTTATCTAATTTTAGCGCCTCCTGTATTAACAGCTGAAGTCAGCCCAAATCCTCTTACATTTTCTGCAGAAACACGCACAACCACTAGTTAATCGAAAGGCAAAGAATGTGCTGGTAGTGGTGTTGTAGCAACCAAATTGGACATCGGAACTGTGCATGTTTTAGCAACAACTAGTGTTGTTCCATCACAACTGGCATCGATATTCCACGCTCCAGCATTACTTTGAATCTCAATTTTGTAGGCTGAGATTGTGACTCCACCGTTTGAAGAAGGTGCAGTCCAGACTATTGTTACTCCACCAGTTGCTCCATCTATGCTGGTGGTAGCTGTTGGAACTTGAGAAGGAGTGGTAGCTGCGAGGATCTAGCCATTGGTAGATGAAGTGTCTGAGAAGACACCCCAACCCCATTTGTTTTTAGCCATGACCTTGAAAGTGTAGGTTGAACCAGCTTTGACGTTTTGGGTGATGGAATATGTATTAGAAGTGTATAAAGCTGAATATCCGTCGAGTTCCATCCAGCTGCCTCCAGAGATTCCATCGTCAGTGTATAGAGCATAGCCTAGGACTGCTGATCCTCCATTATTAAGACTTGAGCTTACGGCGACCCAGTCGATCTAAACGACTGTATCAGTGGTCGATGAACCTCGAGTTGGCGGAGACATTTGCACGGGTACGGTTTGAATCGATGCTCCTGAAGTACTTTCAGGAGATGTTCCACTCCACCCACGTACATTGTGAGCTAGAACTTTGGCTTTAACTTCTGTTCCTTAAGGTAAACTGAGTGGAGTATCCCATAATGAAGTCATTTGAATAAGACAGCGACCAGCATCTCTTGTAGTTGGATCAGCTCCATTACACAAAGATGCCACTTCAATAAATGCTCCAGTACTGTCAATAATTAAGATCTAATATGCATCAATATTTTCATGATTTGAGCTTGGTGCAGTCCAAGATATCCTGATATAGATGGTCTCTGCAGTAACAGTAGGTTTTATTGGTGTATCAGGGGCTTGAGCTGCTAAGCATGGTTGTTCTGGAGAAGGTGTGCCAGTTCCATATTTGTTCGTAGCAGCAATTCGATATTTATAAGTTAGACCTCCAGTAAGAGAAGTTGATGTAGTTGAAGTACCTGAAGGAGTTTAATGTGTGGCCCAAGGACTGCTGTTTCCAGCATCCCATTGAATCTAATATGTAAGTATTGCCACATTTTGACCACCTTTTGCAGCACCAGTTGGAGCTGTCCAGCTCAGAGCAATCGATACTGCGTTAGATGAGGCGACTTCAAAAGTCGGAGCTGACATCAATGATGGTACAGTTTCAATTGTAGCTCCGACTGTATTCAACTCTGAGTAATCACCCCATCCATTAATATTGTGGGCTCTAATACTTGCTCTGATTGAATTATCAACAGACAAACTCGTACGAGCTATCACAACAGTCATATCAATAAGGCAAACTCTTGTGCCGACAACTACTCCTGCATTTGAATTGCAATCAGTAGTTATTATTGCAAAACTGCCATCAGATTTGAGAAGGCGTACCTCATATTCATCGATGGCTGCGGCGTGGTAGCCTGGTTCAGTCCAGGAAATAGAGACAGCAGTGTCAGAAGCGCCAATTGTGACCGTCGGAATGGCTACTTTATCAGGCTTATCAGATGCTAAGACTGTAAGTTCAGTTGAGAAGTCTCCGTCACCGTAGATATTTCGGGCTCTGACTTTGAATTTATAGTAGTTACCTCCTGTTAGACCAGGCACTGAAACAGCGGTTGAAAGACTATCGAGGAGAACAATGCTGGTTGTTCCGCTGTTGGCGTCCCAATAGACATTATATGCTGTGATTGCAGAGTTTCCTGTTGCCGGATCTACCAAAGCAGTCCAAGAGAGATCTATTTATGCCTCACTAACGCTCGTAACAGTGGGAGTTGACATTTGATTTGGTATACGCCGAACCTTGGCTCCGCCAGTATTAGTCACACTCGCCACACTGTAGCCATAACTATTCTATGCTCTCGCTCTAACAGGTATTAGAGCATCAAAGGCCAACGGATTGGTCAATGCTGCAAGTGACGCCATTGTGACTTGGCATGTCTTGGCTGCTTTGATCACGGAACTAGATCCATCACAAGTTACCGTGTCTGTGTTCCAAGCTCCTGCTACTACTCCACTTCCACCATCTTGGATTTCGATAAGGTAACCTGTAATGGCATCGCTGCCATCAGCTGGTGCAACCCAGACAATTTTAAGGTCACCAGTAGCAGCATCAATTGAGGTTGTAACAGTGGCCATTTGATGAGGCTTTTGAGCGGCTTTGATGGTTTTAGAAGGTGACCAATCGCCCCAGAGATGAATGTTTTGTGCTCTTACTCTGAAAACATAGTTCTTTCCAGCAACAATTGAGCTGGTCAATGTTTATGAAGTTGCTAACGATGCTGGACTAAAACCAATCACATTTTACCAAGCTCCATTGCCTGCACCTGCATCCCATTGAAGATTGTAAGAAGTTACAGCTGATCCACCGTTGGATGGAGAGGTGCTGAGAGCTGTCCACTCGACATAGACTTATGTTTCTCCCGTTATGGCATCATTGGTGGTAGGAATGGCCATGATGGTTGGAACTGTTTGTGCCAATACTCCTGCTGAGTTTGCTGTTGAGTAATCACTCCAGCCTCTGGAGTTACGTGCTCTAACCTTGAATGTGACCAAAGTACCGACGGATAGAGAGTATGAATTTGAAGTTAAAGACGTCATCTGGATGATGCAATATTAGTTACTCATTGATATTGAGTTGCTTCCGTCACATAGAGCAGTGGATGAAGCATATGCTCCTAAGGAATCAGCTATGGCTATTTCATATTCTAAAATTGATTAATGGTTTTCAACTGGAACAGCCCATTGTACTTTGACACCTGTAGCGATTTGAGTTGTTGTTGGAGCTGCTGGAGGATCAGGCTTTTGAGCAGCTAGAGCCGAAAGAATACTGGAGGTTGCTCCTGCACCGTGAAGGTTCACGGCTTGTACACGGAAGACATAGGTGGTGCCACCTGTTAGACCTGTAGCTGTATATTGACCAGTTCCTGTTGCAACGTCAATTGGAGCATTCCAAGAAGGAGTACCGGCTGTAACAGCATATTCGACTTAGTATTTGAGAATTGGGCTTCTTCCTGTAGCACTATCGCCGCTTAGTTCTGTCCATTGAACTGCAATCGTCGTTTTGGTAGATGACCCTGCAACGAAGACTAATCCTTGAACAGATGACGGAATAGTTTATACCAACCCACCTGCCACGTTCATTTAACTTTCAGTTCCGAAGCCTTGAGGATTCTTAGCACGAATCTTAACTTGAACTAGAGTTCCTAAAGTCAATAAGAAAGGAGAATCTCGCAGTGTCTACAATGGAACCAGACACTCTGTGGCTGAAACGATTCCTGAATTAGTTCCATCGCATGCAGACGTTGTTGCAAAAGTACCTGTAGCTTTTAGTATCAAAATTTCATATTCAGTAATCGTTTCTCCATTGGCTGTTGGTACAGTCCAATCAAGTTTAGCATCAGTAGAAACAATACTAGTTGTTGCAACCTACATCTAAGCTGGCACCTCAGAAGCCAAAATAGTCTTTTCAGATGATTCAGGACCCCATCCATAAATATTATGTGCTCTAACCTTAAATTTGTAAGGGTTGCCTGGAGTAATAGTAATAATAAGTCCAGTTCCCACAGTGTAGCTCAACAGTACATAATTGCTCGAGATGCCGACCAAATCAGTCCAAGTGCCACTTCCTTGATCCCAAGTCAAGTGATATGAATCGATTGCTGAGTCGCCGTTATTTGGAGCTGCAAGAGCTGCCCAATCTACCACAATTTGACTTATAGAAGTGAGTGCACCTCGAGTTGGTATAGCCATTTGAGAAGGCTTTTCTCGTACTTGAGCTCCTGCTGAGTTAGCAGCTGAGACAACCCCAGTACCATATGTGTTGGTAGCTTCAACTCTCACGAGGATGAGGTCTCCTCTTGAAAGACCATATGTTGAGCCTACTCCTGTAAACCTTGACATCGGAACGGTACATGTAACAGCTGTTGTTCCTCCACAGTTGGTTGACTCAACAGCCCAAGAGCCAACGGTTGATCCTTAAATCTCAACAGTATAAGAAGTTATGGCATCTCCTTAACTATCTGGAGCAACCCAAGTTATGACCACACTCCCAGCAGTAGACTCAATTGCTGTTGAAGGTGCAGCTGCTTGGCTAGGAGCAGTTGCTGCCACCACAGGACTGATGGCAGAGTAATCTCCCCAATCCCAAAAGTTCTGAGCTCGGATTCTGAATCTGTAGGTTTATCCTTGCACAATTCCGGATGTCACAAGATATGAGGTTTGAACATAATTGCTTGCAAAGCCAACAAGCTTATCCCAAGAGTGAAGTGTTCCACCGCCTGCATCCCACTCCAGAGAGTATGAAGTAATAGAAGAGTAACCATCAGATGGAGATGTAAGAGGTGTCCATTCTAAATGAATTCTATCAATTCCAGTATTTGATCCTCTAGTTGGTGCACCCATTGCTGCCGGTTTGGTCTGTATCAGAGCTCCGACTGTATTGTCAGCTGAGAAAGCACCCCAACCACGTTCATTAAATGCTTTCACTCTGGCTACCACTAGATCTTGTAGAACCAAACTAAATGGTGAAAGTTAAAGAATTGATAGCTCAACTTCACAATATTTAAGACTAACAATTGAACTTGATGTTCCATCACATGATGTGAGCTCTGTGTGGTATGTGCCTGCAGCCAAGTTTTTGATTTCGATTTGATACTTGGTGATAGTTTTGTAATTAGTACTTGGTTCTGACCATGCTATACGAGCTGAACGGTTGATTATGGAGGTGACCACCTGATTAGGCGTACCTGGAACTGCAGCTGCTTGGATGCTCACGACGCTGGAGACTGCTCCCCAACCATGAACATTGTGTGCTGACACTCGGAACTGATGAATAGCTACAGCTGAGGATGCCGTGCTGTAGCTCAATGCTGTACTGTATGATCCAAGTGCTCCTTGAACCTGTACAAAAGGATTTCCAGGAACTCCTTAGTCAGTCTCTAGCAGATATGAATCAATAGCTGAGCCACCGTTGTCGTTTCCAGTGAGAGCTGACCAGGTTGCTTGCACTGATGACAGAGAAGTTGCTCCTAAAACTGGCATTTGCATTTAAATTGGTTCAGTTTAAATCAGAGCTCCAGCAGCATTTGGCTGCGAGTATTATCCCCATCCTATATTGTTTTTGGCCCTGGCTCTCACAACCACCAAATCATTATATGCAAGGTTGTAAGATGATGATGATGGAGGTATACTTCTCAGGGTTGTTAACGGAATCAAACATTATTTGGCAGTTACAATTGTATTACTGGTGCCATGACAATTGGTAGTATCTTCAATATATTGGATTCCATCTTTGTGACGAATTAAGATCTCGTAAGCGTCAATTGTTGCACCGTTGACTGCTGGTTCTAACCAAACGATTTTTACCTTTGTAGCATCTAATCCTACATCTATTGAAGTGGTAACGGCTGTCATCTGACCTGGTGCAGAGCTTGCATAAATTACAAAGACGTTTGACCATGGACCATAATCCAAAGCATTGCTGGCTCGAACTCTAAATTAATATGGTGCACCGCTGACTACTGTGGTTCCTGTGGCAGTATATGAAGTCAGAAGTGAAGGACTTGGATAACCAACCAAGTTGGCCCATGAGCTGCCTCCAACAGCTTCTTGAGAGCCAGCATCATATTCCAGATTGTATGATGTGATCGTTAGTCCTCCTGTTTCAATAGATGTTGAAAGCGCGCTCCAATTCACCTGCATCTAAGTAGGAGAAGTTGCTGCTCCTCGAGTTACTGGACTTGGTTACGTTGGAACGACCTTCGCTTCTGCTCCAGATGTGTTCTCAGGTGACGTAGCACCCCATCCTTTAATGTTCTTTGCAGAAACTCGGACGATAATCGTATCGCCTAGACTATAACCGTAAGTTGAATCAGTAATTCTTGGGATCATCGGGACTTGACATTGTCGAGCTGAAACGACAGAGGCGAGTGCTCCTACACAAGCGACGTCGGCTGCCCAGGTAGAAGCGAGTTTATCACGGATTTCGATTTTGTACTCGGTTATTGAGCTACCATGGTCGTCGGGAGCTGTCCAAGCAATAACTAAATCTCCAGTCGCTGTATCTACCGAAGTTGCCGCCGAAACCATTTAAGCTGGTGCTCTACTAGCAACGATCACTGCCGTCGGTGAAGAAGATCCTGTACCCCAGATGTTCTTCGCTGCCACTCGGAAACTGTAGGATTGGCCTCTCACAATTCCATTCGTGACGATGTAACTCAAACTCAAATAATTACTCGCATCTCCAGCAAGGTTGACCCAAGTAGCTCCGACGCTGTTGGAACCTGCGTGCCACTAGAGATTGTAAGAAGTGATTGCGCTGCCTCCTCGATCAGCTGCTGTTGTCAGAGCAAGCCAATCTATTTCTATTTAAGCTTCAGAAGTTAATGTTCCTTCAGTTGGGAGAACCATAACCGCAGGAACTGTTTCAACTCTTTGGCCACCTGAGCTGTCAACAGACCATGGACTCCATCCATTTAGATTATATGCTTGAACTCTTACCAAGATTAAGGTGTCATAAGCAAGTCCATAGCTGGATCTGATGTGGTCCATTGGTACCTGGCAGTATCGTTGACCAAATATGAGGCTATTAGAGCCATCACAATAAGTTGTTTCAACAATTTATGCCCCTGCAGAGTTGGTAATGGCGATCTTATATTCTGTTATAGCCGCATAGTTATGGCTGGGAGCTACCCAAGCGATCTTGACCGTCAGACTATCCAAAGTCGTGGTTGGGGCAGCTGGTGTATCTGGTATGCCAGAGGCCATAACCACCAACGAGTTAGACGCAGTGCTCCAGCCATGGATGTTCTTTGCTAAGACTTGGAAAACATAATTATCACCTCCAATGACTCCCGAGTTCAGCGTATAGGTCTTCAAAGTAGAATAACTTCCATCTTGGCCTTGGCCATCTGTCCAACTTGAAGCACCACTTGTACGCCATTGGATGTTGTAAGAGATTATTGGGCTGCCTCCTGTTTCAGTAGAAGAGGCTACAATGCCGGCCCAAGAAAGGGAAATTGACGTCAGAGAAGAGCTTGTTGCGATATACACAGGTGCACTTGGCTGATGTGGCTCAGTTTGAATCTTGGCAATGCCCACTGTGTTAATTTGAGATGTCTAACCCCAAAGGTAACTGTTTTTGGCCGCAACAGTAAATATGACTTCGTCATCTTGAATTAAAAGATATGGATAAGAAGCAAATGGAATAATAGCTCTCAAAGCCGTGATTGGAATTGTACAAGTCTGTCCTGACAATACGCTTGCCGTACCTCCAGCTGCGCCATTACAGTTTGTTAGATCTTCACTGAATCCATTATTTTTCTGTCTGATCATTATTCGGTAATCTGTAATTGCATCCTAATTTGCATCTGGAGCTGTCCAGGATAGTATAACGTTAAGTCCACTGACCACAGAAGTGAGAGAAGTTTAAGTCGGTGCATCAGGTTCTTGAGCTGCGTGGATAGTAAAGCTGTCACTGACAAGGCCGAAGCCGTAAACATTACCAGCACTAACTCTAACTAAATATGTGCCTCCTGGTGTTACCCCACTTGTAATTTAGATTGATGTCGATAAGCTTGGAGTTCCAAAGCCTTGCAAGTGATTCCATGTTGGCGATCCATTAGCTGCTTATGTGCCTGCATCCCATTCGAAATCATAAGATGTGATGGTGCCGCCGCCTCTATCTGCCGTTGCAGTGAGAGCTACCCAATCGAGATGAAGGACTGTCGTGGTAGTTAAACTGCCTCGAGTTGGTGTATTCATCTTGACAGGCTTAGTACGAACAGTCAGAGCTCCTGCCACATCTGAGACCACACTCCAACCAAAGGAGTTATAAGCGTAGACTCTAACTTAAATAAGTGAATTATATACCAAACCATACGGACTGGCTGCCAACAAAGTTGCCATTGGGACGATACAGTACTTCTGGGCCTAAATCATTGAGTTAGATCCATCACAATCAGAAGTCGCCGACCATTGACTTGTTGGATGTGCTATCTCTATTTTGTACGCTGTTATCGTATCAGCATTGTCACTAGGTGCCGTAAAGGTAATTTTGACTCCTCCTGTTGCTGAATCCAGTGCAGTAACTGCCGCTGCCATTTTATCAGGTCTGGTTGCTGCTTTAATTGGAATCTCACTTGAAAAAGAACCCCAACCAAGTGCATTTCTTGCTCGAACTTTGAATCTATAGTAGTTTCCTGGAATCAAATTTGTTGTTTAAGTAAAGTGAGTCAAAAGATAATCGGTCGAATATCCAATAACCTCAGTCCAGATGGTTTGTGACCCAGAATCCCACTCTAAATTATAGGAGAGAATCGGTGACATACCATTAACAGGGTTGGCTAGAGCTACCCAGTCAACTTTGATTTACACCGTATTGGTGACCGCATCATCTCTGGTTGGCGTTGCCATTTGATGTGGTACGGTGATGATAACTGCTCCTGCCGTATTGGCGGTGGACAATGTACTCCAACCTCTGGCATTGTAAGCTTTCACTTGAGCTACGACGATGTTTCCAGCAGTCAGAGAGAATGGAGCAGCTGTGAGGACTGAGACCGGGATGCGGCATTTTAATTCGAGCATGATCTATGCATTGGTTCCATCACAATGACTCAATTACTCCAAGAAAGTGGTGCTACTAGATTAGATAACTACCTAATAAGCACTTATACTTTCATAATTGTTGAAAGGTGCTTGCCATTGCAGTTCGATGTCAGCATTAGCTGGAACAGTAGCCATAACAGCAGGTTGAGAAGGTGCACTGGTTGCATAGATGGTGGCCTCAGAGGAATATTGAGTGCTCCAACCATGGATGTTGTGTGCTTCAACTTTGAATCTATATGGGTTACCGCCACTGATACCTGTGCTTACAATCTTTTCAGTAAGCAGTTGGAATGTGCCGGCTTCACCCATAAGATCAACCCAGTTGCTGACTGAGGTGTCGTACCATTACAAATGATAAGAATCAATTGCAGCTCCACCAATTTCAGCACTTGTCGTCAAAGCTGTGAACTTCACTTCGATTTGAGTTGTAGAAGTCTAAGTACCCATAAAAGGTAGGGCCATTTACACTGGCTCAGTTTAAATAGTGGCTCCACCGAGATTGACTTGAGAAAGGTTACCCCAACCGTTAGCGTTTTTAGCTTGGACACGAGCTTGAACGAGATTTCAACAGACCAAGCTATAAGGAGAGGTGCGGAGGACTGTTTTGATGGCTACGTCGCAATAGTAATTCGTCTTTACATCTGTGCTTGAACCGTCACAATGAGTTGCCGTTTCTGTGAACTGGCCATCACTCTGTTTTATAATGATCTTGTACATCAAAATTGGAGCAGCAATGTTGCTTGGTGGAGAAAATTGAATTCTGACATTTATACCCATTACAGTAGTAGTTACTGTGGACGGTTGAGATGGCAGACCTGCTGCATAAACAGTGGTTTGAGTTGAAGCTGGACCCCATCCATAAACATTCTCTGCTTTGAGTCTGAAGAGATATGCTTGACCTGCGGTGAGTCCTGAGCTTATCGTGAATGTGGTTGTCAGTGACCTGACTGTATGACCCGACAAATAGCTCCATACTTGTCCTCCACTACTACCAGTTGTACCTGCGTCCCATTCAAGACCGTAAGAGAGTATGGTAGCTCCACCTGTGTCAGCATCACCTGTTAATGTTGACCAAGTCAGAACAATCTGCGTATCACTACTGCTTGCATCTCTTACTGGTGTATGCATGGTGGTTGCCTTGGTTCTCACTTTTGCTCCAACAGTATTTGAAGTAGATACTGTACTCCATCCATTAGCGTTGTAGGCACTGGCTCGAACCACGATTAGAGCGCTGAGCGAGAGACTCAGTGGCGTTGCAGTAAATTTGGCCATCGGAATGGTGCATTGATGTGCAACCATGATCGCTGAATTTGTTCCATCGCAATCTGTAGTGATCTGACTCCAAACCGCAGCATTGGCATCTAAGAATTCAATCTTGTATGAAGTAATCGGAGATGAATTGTCACTTGGAATCACACAAGTCATAACCACATCACCAATTGATCATCGTTGGTAGTTACCACTGTTGCCATTTGATCAGGCTTGGCGCTTGGAGTGACTGTTAAAACTGTTGAAAATGGACCCCATCCCCACATGTTTTTGGCTCTAACTTGGAACTTAAATTGGATGCCAGGAGATATTCCGGAGACTACTGTGAAAGTTGTGGCTGTGAAGTCTGATCCATAACCCACTACGTCTTGATATGAGCCTGTGGAAATACCTTGGTTCCATTGGACATTGTAGGAGAGGATAGCTGATCCTCCTGTTTATGCATCGGTGGAGAGTGCATCCCAATCAAGCTGCACTTGAGTTTCAGAAGTCCCAGACCCTGAGACCAAGTTAGCGACTGTAGTTGGACCTGTCTGAATCTTCTCTCCTGCACTGTTAGCTGCTGATTCAAGACTATCTCCATATTAATTGTGTGCTTTTACTTTAGCTCGGATGATGGTACCTCGAGTTAAACTGTAAGGAGCTGCGATTAGAGTACTCATAGGAACCAAGCAATAAGAGTCGGCCAATACAGCTGCACTTATGAAACCATTGCAGTAAACCGTTTCTTGAACAAAGACTCCATCGCTCTTGGCAATATACACATAATATCCATCGATAGGTGCAGAATTACTAGCCGGAGCATTCCAGTCGATTTTGACATAAATGTTTTCAATAGACGTAACAGGTGTACTTGGAGCATCAGGTGTTGAAGCAGCAACAATCACAACTTCTGTGGAAGTTGGTCCCCAGCCATGAGCGTTGTGAGCACTGACTCTGAATCTATACTGTTGACCAGGTGAAATTGCTTGGATAGCTGAAGTTACTGTGAATGTCAAGCCAGTATTGTAATCTGTGATTAAGTGTGGAGGAGGAGCAGATCCTCCTTAAAGTGCAGCAAATGGCTAACCTGCTCCAGCTCCAGCGTCCCATTCGATCATGTAGCTATCGATTGCGGCACCTCCAGCATTCGTGCCTGCTAGCGCTGTCCAGCTTACTTCGATTTGGGATGTGCTTGTTAAGGCGCCTCGAATAACTTGGGCCATTTATAGAGGCTTGACTTGAACTACTGCCGATGAGCCAGAGCTAGCTTTTGGTGATACAGGACTCCAGCCACGGACGTTATGAGCACTGACTTGTGCGATAACATGATCACCTTATACAAGGTTGAATGGAGGAGCCCAGAGAGTTGAAAGAGGAATTGAACAATAAGGTTGAGCGGTTGACCCTGGGCAAGTAGCTACGCTTTCAGCAAAATTAATACCATCATGGGCGTATATTTCAACTTTGTATCGGTCGAGAGGAGCAGAGTTTGCATCTGCTGCTGCCCATGTAATTTTTACGTCGACCAAGCTATCAATCGCTGAGGTTGGCGCTGCCATCTGATCTGGAGCAGCATCTGCTATAATAGTCAACAAAGGACTTGCTAATCCGACTCCATGTGCATTATAAGCACTTACTCTTACAGCATACGTGCCTCCTGGAGTTATTCCAGATGTCACAATATAACTTGTACTCAAATAACTACTCGTCTTGCCTACCAAGTCACTCCAAACTTGAGTTCCTCCATTTCCTGTCCCTGAATCCCATTCAAGATAATAAGAAGTCACAGTGCTGCCTCCTGTCTCGGTGTGTGTTGAAAGAGCAACCCATGTAATTTGAAGTTGGGTTTCAAATGTTTATGCACCTCTGAGTGGAAGAGCCATTTGAATTGGAACAGTCTGGATCTATGCTCCAGCTGTATTAGCTGCTGATTGAGTACCAGCTCCGTTACTGTTGCTGGCAGTTACTTTAGCGACTACGAGAGCATCAAAAGCCAGGTTGAAGGGACCATCAATCAAAACAGAAAGTGGTACTTCACATGCCAAGGCTGTCAAAATGGCTGTTTGAGTACCATCACAGTAGTTTGGAGTCATAGCATGGTATGTGGCTCCTGGATCTTTGACAACAATAGCATAAGAGGTGATAGGTGCTCCATATTCAGTTGGTTTAATCCAGCTTATGCGAACATTATTCCCAGATATGGTAATAGTTGGAGCAGCCACTTGCCCTGGAACAGTACTTGCTTATATGCTTTAGGTCGCTCCAAATCCACCAACTCCCCATTTATTCTCAGCTCTTAGTTTGAATTTGTAGATAACTCCAGATTAAACTCCGGCAACCAGAAGATAAGAAGTAGAGGTATATGGACTTCCTTGTTGTCCCACGAGATCAACATAGTTTTCAGTGCCGTCACCTTGGTTCCAATGTAAGTTGTATGAAATAATTGGACTTCCTCCAGTGTGAGCAGCGAGGGTCATGGCTGCCCATTCCACTTGTACTCGAGTGTTGTCAGTAAGTGAGCCTCTAGTTGGCTATGGAGTTGAACCAGCTACAGGTTCTGTTTAAATGGTTGCTCCAGAGCTATTCTCGGGTGAGTAAGCACCCCAGCCGATGGCGTTTTTGGCCTTGTATTTGGCGACCACCAGATTTGGATAAACAAGAGAAATTGGAGAAGCACGTAAAGCGGACATTGGAATTAAACAATACCTGCTACTTACTACAACTGGCAAGCTCCCGTCACAGTATGTTGTCATCGCCGAGAATGTGGAACCATCTTGATGCTGTATCAAAACTTCATACTCTATAATCGCAGAACTTCTATCGTTTGGAGCTGTTAAGGCCACCTTCACAAAGACATCAGCAATCGTGGTCGTTACTGCAACAGGTGCATCTGGGATGTCAGCCGCCGCTATAATCACCACATCACTCCATGGGCCCCAGCCATGAATATTTTCGACTCTATATCTGAATTGATAGCTCCCACCAGCCACAAAGCCAGTTGTCTGTGTATGTGTGGAGCCAATGAAAGGTGTGCTGATACCTGTTAGAGCATCCGAAGTATCGAGACCGAAAGTGCCAGGATATGGTCGCCATTACAAGTTGTATGATAAGATGGCGCTTCCACCATCTCCAGGAGATGAGATAAGGGCCCAGTCTATCACAATTTGATTTTCATTTGTGGCAGAATCTCTTGTTGGTGGAGAAGCAGGCTTCAAAGGCATGACTTGAGCGAGAACTGGCACTGTACTTACAGGTCCTGGAAGACCATAGTCAATGACGTTACCAGCAGTTACTCGAGCAGTGACATCTTGGCCTTATGTGAAGCCAAACCCAGTGGAGGTGTCAGTTATCAAACTCATTGGAATGGAACATGTCTTGGAAGACACTATAGCTGCATAACCCGATCCTGTATGTGCGTCACAGTTGGTTAAGTCTTCAGCATAAGTTCCATCGTGCTTTTGAATTTCTACTTTGTATTTGGTTATGGTTATCAAATTACCTCCGGTATTTGTTGGCTCAGCCCACACTATCTTAACATTTGTGCCATCAATCGAGATCGTTGGAGCAAGAGGCGGGTTGGGCTTGGTAGCTGCAATGATACTTCCAATAGGCGAATATGAACCCCAACCATGTGCGTTGTAGCATCTATATCTCACTCTATAAGTTTTACCACTTTGAATGGCCGTAGTCAAATGCTTTGAATTTAATGTATAAGGAACACTTGGTGCTGTATTGGTGGTACTGCCTCCCACTGCTGACACAAAGGCGCCACCATTACCATCATCTGCTTCCAGATTGTAACTTAATATTGGTGAGCCACCAGTTGCGGTTTATCCTGAGAGGAAGAGCCATTAGACGTCAATGAGTGAAGTTGTTGTCAAGCTGCCTCGACTTGGAGCTGTGGTAGGTGCTGAAGGTAATGTTTAAGCAACTTCACCAACTATATTTAGCTCAGAGTATTCTCCAATTCCTTTTGAATTTGAAGCTGCAACTTTGGCAACGATGAGATCACCCAGAACAAGACTGAGACCACCACTTGTGGCTGTAATAGCAGCCATTGAGGTTGAACAAGTTTGGTGTGTATATACGGAAGTCACTGATCCATCACACAAAGTCGGATATTCACTAAATACTCCAAGCTTATTTCTTAATTGAATTGTGTATCTTGTGATTCCGATACCTTGACCTCCAGTGAATGGCTCTGTCCAGCTCAGTACAACACTATCAGCATTCATGGCCGTCGTAACTTGGTTGCATTTACCTGGCACTCTCATAGCTTAAACTTAAAGAACAGCTGAGTAGCCTGGGCTCCATCCATGAATGTTTTGTGATCGATACCTGAAAGCGTAAACTTGACCAGATGAAAGACCTGAGACAGTAATCTACGTGGTACTTGCTGGGACAACCGAGTATATAGTCCATGTGCTCTAACTGCTTCCTTGATCCCAGGAGAGCTCATAGTACAAGATAGCTGAATTACCAGCTTAAAGACCTGTCAAAACACCGATTGATGTTGTTGCACTAGCTTCATCATAAATCACAGCTGTTGGTGCAGAGGGTGGATTGGCTGGTTCTGTCTGTATCTTAGCTCCAGCTGTGTTTAGAGGACTCTCCGCACCTTGGCCCACACTATTGATAGCAGCGATCTTTCCAACTATGAGATTATCTAAAGGTTAATCAAACGGCGACGCCCTAAACTTGCTAAGTGGAATTATGCACTTCCTGGAAGTTACAATACTCAACACCGTTCCATCACAGTATGCCATTTCTTACGAGTATAAAGAATTATCGGAATGATGCTAGAATTACACTGTATACGATGTGATTGGATTACCTCCATTGTAAGGAGCTGCCCAAGTTACTTCGATGTTCGTTGGCACAGTGCTTGAGTATTCAATTACGAGATTGGTCATAACTGCAGGGATTGTGGCTGTTAGGATTTGCTTATGGGATGAGAAGGAGCTCCAGCCATGCTTGTTGAGAACACGATAGCGGAAGGTGTAGACGGTATTGGTGGTAAGACCTGATAAAGTCATTTACAAAGTGCCTGTGTTAGTAGCTGGGATTTCACCAATAAGTGAAATGAAGTTAGCGTCTAGAGCTGGACCAGCAGTGTTAGTACCAGCTGTACCACCTTGATCATACTAGAGGTTGTAAGAGATAATAGCTGAGCCTCCTGTTGCTCCAGAAGCTATGGTTGGCATTGAAACAGTAATAGCCTGCTCAGCAGCTGAGTCTTGAACCGGAGTAGAAGCTGGAGCATTCGGTATCTGCTGAACTGTGACAGCCAATCCATTATTTGCTGTCGAATCCAAAGCAGCCCATCCTATTGCATTCTTAGCTTTGGCTATGGCAACAATTGGACTTCCAAAAGGCAGTGAAAATGGGGCTGCAACCAGAGTCGCTATCTGCACATCACAATATTTATTGATGATAGTTTGAGCAAAGCTGCCATCACAATCAGTTGTCGTTTCGTGGTAAACACCTGCACTCGAAGACTAAATCTTTATGAGATATTGGCTAATAGGACTTCCATTAGCATTTGGTAGCGTCCATGTAATCCTAATCGATGGTAAGTTTGCATTATCGGCCACTGTCACCATAGCCATTTGACCTGGCACACTGGCTGCGAGGATTTGTTGGGTGCTGGACCATGCTCCAAAGCCTTGTTGATTTTGAGCACGAACTCTGAATCTGTAATATTGGCCTGGAACAAGTACTTCAGCTGGATTAGAAGGATTAGTACTATATGATGTCAAGGTGTAAGCACTTGAGAGACCCACCAATTCAATCCAAGGACCATTCAGAGTTCCAGAGTCCCATTCAAGATGATATGAGCTGATGACAACTTCATTCGTCACACCACCCATTTCAACCTCTGTCGTAAGAGGAGTCCACTGGGCTTGGATAGAAGTATAAGACGTCGAAGATCCTGAGCTGAGGCCTGATGGAGCGCCTGGTACTGTTTAGATCTTGGCACCGGCTGTGTTAGCAGGTGAAGGGCTACTGGTTCCTAGGACATTTGTGGCGGAGACACGGGCAACTACCAACTGCGATCTTGGAAGTTAAAAACTTCCTGTCGATGAGGTTAAGATATTTTACAAAATAGTGCACTGATGAGCTGCCAAAATAACAGAATTAGCACCATCGCAAGAGCTTGTTTCTTGATGCCAAGCTCCAGCATGATCTTGGATTTCAACAACATAGGCTGTTATTGGTTTCCCATTGTCAGCTGGAGGTGTCCATGAAATTGTAACACTCTATCCAATCAAAACTGTTGTCGCAGATACCGGATCAGATGGCTTCTTGGCTGCGACGATAGTCACTTGAGGAGAATAACCTGCTGACCAACCGTGAATGTTTTTCACACGGTATCTGAAAATATAAGAATGCCCTGAAGCGAGAGAAGTTTTGGTTATGACTCGGGTCAAACTCTCGGTTGGGTCGCCTGAAATTGCTGTGAAGGTTGTTCCGCTACCTGAGTTCCATTCCAGCCCATAGCTTGATATGGATGCTGAACCTGCAGCAATCGTTCCGGATATTATTTCGGGCATGGTAGCGGTTATTTGACTCACCGTGGTACCAGCTTCATCTCTAACAGGAGATAAAGTAGGAGTAGCCGGAGGTGTCTCAACCAAGATACCGCTGGTAATTACAGCTGTAAAGGCACCTCCTCCAATAACGTTATGGGCTCTGAGCTTAAGCTTGATGGCATCACCAGCAACTAAATTCATTGGACTCGCCGTAGTAATAGCCCAAAACTGACTCATTGGTATCGTGCATTCATTATTATTCAAAACTGCTGTCGAGGCACCATCGCAATTAGCCGGTTCTTCCACATAAGTTGGACTTGCGGCAGAAGTGGAAGCAAACACCACTTCATATTTCAAAAGTGGACTTCCATTAGAAACAGGAACATTCCAATTGATCTACACATTTGATCCAACTATAGCCACTGTCGCTGTATTAGCATCTATCATTCCTGGTTCCGTAATTGTTTAAATTGTTTCAATGTCCGAATAACTTGCACTCCAACCAAATAGATTTCTAGCTCTATATCTCACTTGGTAAGATGTTGAAATTGTCAAGCCAGTTTTGATAACAGACAAAGTCAATGCATTATTTGAATAGCATTGCAACTCAACCCAAGTAGTTGTTAATGGATCATAGTATTCCATATTGTATGACAGTATGCTTTCTCCTCCAGTATCTGTTCCGGCCAGCGGGGCTATTACTACTTCAATCTACGAGGTTGAGGTTGCTGCACCTCGAGTTGGTTTGGAAGGTGGCTTGTGAGGTATCATCCGAACGTCAGCATATGATTGTCCACCTTGAATAGCCGAGTTGGAGTAAGCTGAATTGCCAACAAGATTTGTTGCTAAGATCCTGGCAACTACAGTATCTCCTTGAACGAGGTTGAAAGGAGCAGCGGTGAGGATGCTCATGGGCACAACGCAGTACTTCTGAGCCTACACTGTGGCGTCAGAGACTCCATTGCAATATTATGTTTGGGTATGGAATGAAGACAAACCATGAGATCCAATTTCCAAGAGGACAGAGGTAATTGGACTTCCACTGTCATCTGGAAGTACCCAAATGATTTTAGCAGAAGCTCCAACATTAGAGGTTATGGGTTATGAAGGTGTAACTGGAACCTTGGCTGCAATAACTGTCAAAACATTTGAGTAGCCTCCCCAATCATAGATATTTCTAACTCTATATCTCAATCTATAGCTAGAACCTGGACTGACACCTGTGATTATCTAATTCAGAATCAAATTATCCGTCGAAAGACCAACTGTGGCAGTGAAACCACCTTAGGAGAATCCTTAATCCCATTCTAAGCTATAGCTTGTAATTGGACTTCCGCCATTCTTCGCGATGTCTGAGTCGATAATTTAGGTCATGGTGACTGATAAAGCTGTCTTACCGGTGCCGGCTGCGTCTAAAACCAGAGCAGCAGGAGTTCCTACCGGTGCTGTTTAAACGATAACTGCTCCTGAACTTGCTCCGCTGTAGACAGTTTGGTATCCGATTTGATTTCCAGCTACGACTCTGAAAAGAATTTGAGTACCTTGAGTCATTGACCATGGACTTGCACTAAAAACAGACATATTTATCTTACATGAAGCAGAACTAACAACAGTTGGGTCAACATTTCCAGTGCAATGAGCTGTCTCTTGCACATATGTGCCTCCAGCATCTTATATCTCGACCTTATATGCATCAACTGGACTTCCATTTGCAACCGGCGGCTACCAGGTGAGGCTCACTTAAGCTTATGTGCTGGAAGTAGCAGGTATCAATGCTATCGAACTACTTGCTATCACTCCTGGAAAATCAGCTGCTAGCACATCTTGAGCATCAGAGTATGGACCCCATCCATAAATATTGTTTGCTCTAACTCTAAACTTAAACGTTTTTCCCAAATCACTTCCATCAGGATTCAAAGTCACTGTATAGCTATTGGTAGTAGAAAATGGACTTTCTCCAATCAAAGTAACATAACTCTGACCACCAGAAGCGTTGTCCCATTATAAATTTAAAGACATGATTGTACTGCCTCCGTCTTCGTATCCGAGAGGTGGAGTTGAGCTTATGAAGAACGGGTAATCGACCTTGAGGATGGTGGTTCCTGAAGCGGAGTTTCTAGTTGGTTTGTTGACTGGCTTGAGCGGTGGAGTTTGAGCTAAGATTCCCACTGTATTAAGAGTTGAATATGGGCCAAGACCAATGGAATTGCTTGGAGCCACTTTAGCTTATATCAGTTTTCCAAGAGTCAACTTAAAAGCCCCGGTGCTCGACGTGAGCTCTGACATTGGTATTTCACAAAACATTTGACCAAGAATAGTAGCAGAAGATGGACAGTAAGTTGATTCGCCAGCAAAAGTGGTTCCATCATCTGACAGGAATAGAACCTCATAAGCAGTGATCGCTTGGCCACCATTACTATAACTGGGCTGATCAGCGAGGGTCCAAGTGAATTTAACATTAGCTCCATTCATTGAAGTAGCTACAGGACTCAACTGATTTGGCGCTTTGGCTGCCATTATGGTCGTCTCTCCTGAAAAAGCACCCCAACCTTACCTGTTCTTAGCTCTATATTTGAATCTATATAAATTGGGTGAGATGATGATGGGTGACAAAGAATTCTAAACTTTGAATTGCGTTGCTAAAGTCAGCACTGTATCCAATTAAAGACTGCCATGGTCCTGAGGCACTATTGGCGTCCCATTATAGCTCATAAGAGAGAATTGGTGCTCCACCGATTGAAGTACCGATAAGAGGATAGAAATCAACTGTGACAGAAGTCATATCAGTAGCTAAATTTCTAAGTGGAGCCACAGGTGGCGCACTTGGCACCTTCTCGACGAGTGCTCCTGCCGAATTGACGCTTGAGTCAAGACTATCTCCAATGAGATTAACAGCTCTGATTCTAACTTCGATTAGATCACCTTGCACAAGTTTCCAAGATTTACTAGTGTCTTACAAAGTGAGCAACGGAATAGCACACTAAGTCGCAGTCACACTACAAGTTGTAGTTTCATGGTACCAAACGTTATCTTTTCCTTTAACATATACCTTATATACTGTAATCGGAAGTCCACCTGTTGAGCTTGGAGCACTCCAATTAATCTGTACATCATAGCCAACAATTGAGGTGGTAGGAGCTGATACACTGCTTGGTACAACTGCAGCATAGGTGCTCAGAATAGGTGAATAAGCTACTGAGGAGCCTGCTTCATTCTTAACGAGATATCTGAACTTGTAATTGGTTCCAGTTGTTAAAGTTTCCGCAATACCAACTTGATAAGAGGTTGCGAGGCTATCGGGTGATGCACCAACTAGAGGAGAGTAAGATCCTGCGCCTGTGGCCCATTCGAGTTGATAGGAAAGGATAGGGAGGCCTCCGGTGTTAGCAGAGCCGGTTATTTGTGGCATGTTAACTGTGATTTGGGTTTGAGTACATGTAGCTTCATTTCTGAAAGGTGCTTGAGCTGGTGTAATAGGAATCGATACGATCAAACTTGGTCCAGAACTAGAACTGTCTGCCGAATAAGCCCCATAAGCCAATTCATTATGAGCTCTAGCTTAAACGATAACCACATCTCCAAGCACATACAAAAATGGGCTTGCTGTCAAAGTCGCCAAACTTATGTCACAATAAAGATTGGTCTTAAATGTTGTTTACGAACCATCACATTCGCTTGTTATGGATGAGTAGCCGCCTCCAGTTTTATGTTTGATCTATATGTCATATGCATCAATTGCTACTCCACTTCCTCCAGAGTATGGAGCAACAACCGTGACTCGATACTTGAGACTGACAGATGCAGAGACAGCGGAGACTGCTGGAGCGTTCATTTGGTTGGGCACGGTTGCAGATAAGATGGAAATGATGGCCGAGGCTGTGCCATCACCGTGTGCGTTTCGGCCTTTGAACTGGAATTGGTATCGGTTTCCACTGGTGATGCCTGTCGTTAAAACGATGTTGGTAAGGAGATTGGGTGTGGAGTCACCAAGGATTGGTGATAAAGTCGCAGTTCCAAAGTTGGGATTTGATGCAGGACCATCCCATAAAATCACATATGAAATTATAGTACTCCCACCTGTTTGTGTTCCAATCAAGGATAAATAATCAACCTAAATACTCGTCTCAGTAGTGAGAACTCCTCTCGTTGGAGCTGCTCCTGGCTATAGAGGAACAGTTTCAATCAGGGCTCCAGCTGTATTTACAGCAGATTCCAATCCAGCTCCAAAAGCATTCGTAGCTGAAACCTTAGCAACGACCAGATTTCCTTATACCAGAGAAGTGAAAGCTCCATCCATGAGTTTAGACAAAGGAATATCGCAATAAGTATTTGAAAGTGTTAAAGCAGCATTGCTGACGCAGTTAACAGGATCAGCAATGAAAGAACCTGGAGTACTAGTTTGAATTAACATTGTATAATCGGTTATCGTATCTCCTCTGTCATCTGGTGCAGTCCAATCAATTCTTACTGCTGATCCAACAATCGATGTCACTACTGTTCCAACTTGATTTGGTTTTGTTGCAGCTTTAATCGAAACTTCATTTGAAAATATACTCCAGTCAAATATGTTTCTAACCTGATGTTTGAATTTGTAAGTTGCGCCTTTAGTAATTCCTGTGGTCACTGTGAAAGATGCAGCAAGTGAGTCGACAGAATATCCAGTCAGAGGAACGAACGTGCTGCCTCCAGGAACTGAATTCCAATAAAGAGCCAAAGAGGTGATTGAACTTCCACCATTATCTGGCGATACATCATTTGCTGTATACGATACCTTGACCTGAGCATCTGTAGTATCAGCTGCAACAACAGCTACATCTGGAGGTTAAGCAGGCTCAGTTTTGATAGTGGCACCTCCAGTATTTGCCGCAGATGGAGAATTCTCCCCAATGATGTTTGTAGATGTAACTTGGACTTTAACTATCTCGTTTATAAGCAAGCTAAATGTACTTGCTCGTAAGTCAGCCATAGGAACCAAGCAATACAAATTGGCGATTACAGTCGCATCAGCACCATTGCATGAAGCAGTTGAGGTATATGTTATTCCATCATGTCTAAGGATACGTATGGTATAAGCTGTAATTGGCTTGCCACCGTCATAAGCTGGCGCTGTCCATTGAATTCTAACATTCGTTTGATCATTAAAGGTGACAGCTGCTGGAGTTATGGTGTTTGGAGTCGACGCAGCTATCAAGGACAAACTATTTGACCAATCGTTGCTCCATCCATGAACATTCTTAGCTCGATATTGGAAAAGATAAGTCTTTCCAATTTGAATAGAAGAAGTTACAGTATATGTCAATGCTAAAGAATCAACACTCGTTCCTATCAAGTTTGTCCATGTTGTTGTTCCTGAAAGTTCGGTTGACGCATCGTCATATCTTAAAGCATAAGAGGTTATAGCACTTCCTCCAGTATCTGTTCCAGTAAGAGCCAGGAAATCAGCAACCAACTGAGTATAGCTTGATGTAGCTCCTCTTGAAGGAGTCTGTGGTGGTTTTAGAGGAATATTTTAAACCAATGCAATGGCAGCTGTGCTCTATTAAGACTCTAAACTCCATCCAATAACATTAAGAGCTTAAACTTTAGCCACTATCTAATTTCCTTGCACAAGATTATAAGGTGTAGACCTCAAGTGACTCATTTCAATTTCACAATATGCATCCGTTACGATTTAAGCAATTGCACTCGCACCAGTTGGATTACAGCCAGAACCAGACGGTACCTCTGAAAAAGTGACACCACCTTGTTTGATTAAAACTCTGTAAGCATCAATTACAATTCCAGTACCTCCAAGGTTGCTTGGCGCTGACCACTAGACTTTCATTTTACTCGTAGCGAGGTTGCTCGTGGAGACTATATCAGAAGCTGGGAAGACAGGGATTACAGCAGCATAAATAGTAAGTGGAGTAGAATAAGCGGTGGACCAGCCATGAACGTTTCTGGCTCTATATCTTACTTGATATGCTTGTCCGCTATTGATGTTTGAAGTTATGGTCGCAGTGTTGACATTTGAATCAATAACTGCAACATATCCGCTTGCATCACCTCGATCGATTTCTAGACCGTAAGCGAGAATTGCAGAGCCTCCGTCAGCTGTGCATGCTGCAAAGTTTACTTTAAGCTGAGATTCGGAGGAGGCTGAGCCGCGAGTTGGAGCTGTTGGAGGTGCATGTGGTGGAAGTTGGATGAGAGCACCCGAAGTGTTTTCAGGTGAGGCTGCTGAGTAACCAATGGTGTTGTGTGATTGTACGGAGACTACGATTAGTGTGCCTTCTGTAAGTGTGAATACGCCTCCGGTTAACGCTGTCATCTACACCGTGCAGGTTCTTGTTGATTTAATAGTTGCTTTATTGGGTCCCATTCCTTCACATCCAACTGTTTCTTCTTTGAAGAGACCATCTGATGCTTTAATCTGTATCTTGTATCCATCAATTGCATTATTTCCATCAAATGCAGGCGTGTCCCAATCAATGACAACTGCAGTGCCAGAGTTGACTGCTCTAGCCACATTTGTTGCCTATGGCACCGTGGCTAAGAGAATAGCTCTAATAGGTGAGTATCCAGGACTCCAACCATGAATATTCTTGGCTCGATATCTGAAGTAATACATCTACCCTGGAGTAAGAGCAGCAACGGTAAGGTCCACGAGCAGAGAAGGTGTAGTGAAGCCTGCTACTTCAGTAAATGGACCCATGCCACCTCCCAAGTGATCATATTCAACATGGTAACTTAAGATGGCAGAGCCTCCAGTATTGGCTCCTGTTAGAGTAGCTACATTCACCGCAATTTAAGATCCAAGTGTTAGAACATCATTTCTAGTTGGAGCCACAGCTGGATCATGAGGAACAGTTTCCATCAAAATAGCCGATGGAATGAAATCTGAACTTAATGTGCTCCATCCAATTTCATTTCTGAACTTGATTCTAAGAACTAGCTAAGTCCCTTGGGTTAGTTGGTAAACATTGCTTGGTGGTGCATCTGCTCTCAATGCTGATAATGATATTGTGCATTTCCTTGTATCAAATGTATTTGAGTTTTCCAAAAGACGACAATGAGTCTATTCTTCTGTAAAAGTTGCTGCATCACTTTGACGAATCAATATTTGTCCTTCAAGGATTTCGGAACCACCATTATGAGGCAGACCCCAAGTTATAACGAGATCAGAAGCTGTAATTGAAGTGTAGATTTGTGTTCCTGTTCCTGTAACTTGCATTGTTGCTGGAATACTGGCTGCCAAGATATAAGCAGTAGTTGAGAATGCACCAGAACCAATTGCATTGATAGCTCTATATCTGGCTCTGTAGTACCTTCCCTGTACAACTCCGGATGATTTGGTGGCCGACAAGCTCAAAGTAGGCGGTGTCAATCCTTAAATTGTTGTGTAAGTGGCTGCAAGGACATCATCTATCTGAATCTCGTAACTTGATATAGTTGCTCCGTTGGCTTAGGCAACCGCATCAATATCTATTTGGATTGTGCTGGAGCCACTGGACACTCCACGTCTTGGCACATTAGGTGGTGTTCCTGGTACTCCTGCATATAGCATGAGGTCAGAAGTTAGGCCTTCAACTCCATCACTTAGGACGGTTTGGGTGAAAGCCGTGTAAACTCTAAGTTTGAATTTGAAGGAATTTCCGAGGCCGTTGACTGGGAGCTCTGTGACAGTTTGAGCGTTGGCAACTGTATTGAGATTAAGTTAAGCGGTCTGAATTCCTGTCGTCACTGCTCCTCCAGCTCCATCATCTCTGAACAGCTTATATTCTATAATCGGACATCCTCCATCATCTGCCGTCCTAGTCCAAGCGATACCAATCGAAGTCGTCGTGGATGTTACCCAAGTTGGTTTGCCAGGAGCACTAGGTGCGACGCAAGCATATGCTTTGAACACATCTGAGTACACAGAATCGCCATTGGCATTGACTGATTTGTGTCGGAAACTGTATTCTTTACTCGTGACCACGGCAATCTAATGGCTGAGAACTTCAGGACGGCCTCTTCCGTTCCAAATTTCTACAAAGACACCATCTCCTACAGCGTTATCCCATTCAAGTACGTAGCCTGTGATCGGAATCTCTGTGTCAGGCTCCACACTCCATTCAATGGCAAGTTGAGTTCTCGTCGAGAGCAAATTCGATCTTCTTAACGAAGCTGGTTTAGCCGGCAAAGTACCTACGGAAGGCTTAATTTCTTAACTTGGCAGCGATTCGCCATGAGTATTAATAGCTGAACTTACAAATCTGTATTTCTTACCGCTAACGATTCCATGATTTGAATTCGTGACGATGTAGGTTGGTCCCATTCCAGTGTATATCAGGGTTGTGATTGGTGTTGTAAGATCACCTCCATCCATGTAGATTTTGTAATTTGAAACGACTGCTCCGTTGTCTTCAAGCGTTGGATTGATTTGCAGCGTGATTGAATTGGACGCGGTGCCTGTGGCGACCAAAGCTTGAGGACCTTCGGGAGCTTTGGCTGCTTGAATGTAGCTAGTAGCTGACCATGGACTCCATCCAATAAGATTGGAAGCACGATATCTAATGCCGTAAATACGACCTTTGGTGAGAGCCATATATGAAACAATCTGTTGATATTGCTGCCCATCAAGTCCATAAGCTGTTAGTGTTTTCGAGCATGCTTGAGTATATGCACAGGTTCCGTCACCCTAAGCAATGAAATATAGTTTCAAATAAGTGCTGCTGCTTCCACCTGCCGTTGTGCTAAAACCTCCGCCAATTCCATCGTCCATTTGTACTTCATAGTTCGTAATTGGACTTCCTCCATCGTTTGGAGGAGCTGAATATGTCACACGTAAGAGATGCTGAGAAGTCGCGACGTTATCTCGCACAGGTCCAGCACTTGGTGGAGCTGGGACGTCTGCGATGACGACTCTAAGAGATTGAGAAGAGGTTGTGCTGAAGCCTGATTGTCCACCGTCGTTGAAAGCCATGAGCTTAAATCGTAAAGTATGACCTGGAGCTACAATCGCAGGGAAGGTTGAGACAGTATATGCATTTAAAGATGGTTTGTTTCTAATTTAACTTGAATGCACTTCTGTATAGGCTAAAGTGGAATCAGCTTCATCAGCTACGAGGACTGCATAACCTGTAATGGGACAGCCTCCATCATCGCTTGGAGCAGTCCAGGCGAGAGATACAGTGGTTTACGTTGTCGTGACTCTAGTTGGTGGAGATGGATCACTTGGAGCTTAACAAGCATAATACTGTGCTATATTTGAAGCTTAAACACTAAGTCCAACATAATTCTCAGCACTCAAGTAAAATCGATATCTTCTTCCAGTTACAATACTTGATCCTGTGACTTTGTATTCTACGACTTCGGGATTTCCAGCACCTGAAAACACCAGAGCAAAGTCACCAGTGTTTCCATTATCCATGTATAGATAGTGACCTGTAATGGCACCAGCTGGAACTTGAGTATCAGCTTGTTTGGTCCAACTCACAGTAATAGAAGTCTTATCACTTGCTTTCCAAAGAGGAGCTGACGGCTTGGCTGGCGCATCTGCTACTGGGAAAGTTACAATTTAGCTATCTTCCGAGTTGCCTTAAACATTGACTGCTCTAAATTTAAACTGATAGAACAAACCGGCGGTCATTGACTCAGATGAAATAGTAAGAACATGCTAGAATCCATGAGTTGCGTAAACATAAGAAGTGATCTTCACAAATGTGCTGCCATCAGTTCCTGCATTACGATAAAGTTCATAATCAGTGACCACTGAACCACCGTTGTCGGTTGTTGGATACAGTTGCAGGGTTATGGAGCTTGCACTTGTACTCGATCGAGTTGGGCTTGGCGGTGCCACAGGTACGTCAGCAGCTAAAACTGCAAGCGCTTGAGACAGCGGACCCCAACCGATGCAGTTTTGTGCTCTGTATCTGAATTTATATATTCTGCTTCGCACGATTGGCGTCAATGTGGAATGAGAAACTGTCAGCGTCCCTAATTAATATGGGCTGCTTAACCCAACAAGAGAAGTAAAGGCTCCATTTTGTCCATCATTCCTTTGGATATCAAAAGAAACTATGGTGCACCCTCCATTTGAACTACTAGGAAAGTTTGAAATGTCGATCACAGTTTGTGAACTTGAACTAGAGGTCAGGACAGGAATTGGTGGTTGCAGAGGTTCAGCAGCTAATATGATGCCCAAGACTGGACTTTCCAATTGATTTGTTTGGCTATGCACAACAACTTTGATCTTATAGGTTGCTCCGAGTGTTGAAATCCTGGTGATAACCAGCTGTCTTAAAGTCGGTTGCATCCTAACTGCAGCGTCATTGTCTGAATTGGCTTCCACGAATGCGCCACCAGCACCATCATCAACGTACACTATATAGCCTTGAATAGGGCAACCACCGTCAGAAGTTGGTTCTTGCCAGCGAATAGTGGCTGAAAGAGATGGAGTAATGGTTGTTGAAAGCTTGGTTGGCTAATTGAAACCAGAAGGTGGACCACAAACAAGAAACTCTGAGATTTCTGATTCTTGACTGCCTCCATTAAAATTATAAGCAATTACTTTAAATCTGTAGGTGCTTCCTGTGACCAAAGTGCTAGTTGGTGCTCCTACCAAGTACTCCGTCACTTAGGTTGCTTTATATATCGTATCAAATATAATTGTAAACGTTTCTCCGCTTTCTGGTGTAGCCATAAGCAATTGGTATCCTGTGATATCTCCTCCAGGCGATTTGCTGGCAGTGCTTGGACTTACTTGCCATAAGATGAAAAGTGAAGTAGCTCCTGATTTGGTTCTATCGACTGTGGGTTTGGCTGGTCGAGAAGGAGGCACTACAACAGAACCTTGCACGATTTCTGAATATGCTGAGGAGCCTTTAGGGTTAATGGCAATAGTTCTGAATTTATAGATTTTTCCAAGTGCTAAAGCATCGGTTGAAATCGTTAATGTGTGTGAACTTGCAAAACTGGTTGCTACATAAGATGTTACTTGTGTCCATGTTGGATTAGCTGATCCATCACCAGGATCTCTCCAGAGCTAAAGACCTGTCAAACTCTATCCGCCATCATCAGAAGGTAATGAGACACCCAGAGTGATAGCAGAGTCAGTAGCTGAAGTGAACGTTGGCACAGGTGGCTGAGAAGGCGCATCTGAAGCAATGATGTAAACGACAGGCGACCATAGAGTACTTGGGCCATATTCATTTACACCTCTATATCTAAAAGCATATGATTGACCTTTAATTAACGAATAAACAGTATGCTAGAGAGCTAACGAATCATCATTAGATCCAATAACATCAACAAAGTTGGCCGGCTCGTTCGGTCCATTGGTGCTTTGTTGAAGTTCATAGCTCAAAATGGAAGCTCCACCTGTTTGAGCATCTCCTGTTAAGGCAGTTAGCGTCACTGTGATTTGTGTGCTCGAAGTCATCGAAGCTAGATCAGCAGGAGCTGAACTTGGAGCAGCTGGAGGTGTAGCTAGAATATAACTAGAAGAAATTCCTTTTGTGCTTCCAACAGCATTGAAAGCTTCGACCACATATTTAAAAGTCTTTCCGATACTACCACCAGCATAATTCGTAACGGTACCCTAAAATAAGTCTGGTTTATTACGTATATTGGCATCTTAAACAGAATTTGCCTCAACCCAGACTTCAATACCATTTAGTGGTACTGATTAATCCGGATCGTTTCTGTAGAGCGCATATCCTGTTATTGGACACCCACCAGTTTGTGTTGGTGCAGTCCACGTCACAGTAACTGAAGATTATGTTGAGATCGCTGGCACTCGAACTGGGGCGGCAATACCTGATGGAAACACGCAAGCATAAGTTCGCAGAGCTGGTGACATTGCTCCTTTTCCATTAAAATTAATTGCAAGTACTTTATAATCATAAATCGCTCCAGTTGTTAGTCCAGTATGAACGAAAGTTGTCACCAGGTTATATCCAGTTCCATCATAAACGAGTTCATAAATGTTGCTTTACGCCTTGGCAGCATAGATTTGATATCCCGAGATAGAGTTGCCTGCCAGTGCTGGTACTGGATTCATGTTTGACCAAGAAATGGCGATTGATGTTTGTGTTGAGCTTGTTTCGATTCTGAGAGGAGCAACTGGCGTAGCTGGAAGAGAATTAAGAGCAACTAAAGTGATGTCGCTGTATGGACCATAGCCTTCTATGTTCTTGCCTCTATACCGAAGTTTATAAATTGTTCCCTTCGCCAACGAATGAGTAACAATATTCAAAGTTTAAACGGCTAGCCCAGTTACTGACGCTACAGAAAAAACTGCATCATTCAGTCCTCCAGCATTAATCTCAAGTGAAATCTCAGTCAATGTTGATCCTCCATTTTGAATATTGAGATCCAATTACACCTATATATCAGTATCCGTGGTAGAAACTATAACCGGAGCAGCTTCTGGCTTCTCAGGTTCTTGAGCAGCAAGAATTGCTGAGTTGTCTGAGTATGGACCCCATCCATATTTGTTTTAGGCTCTATATCTGGTTCTGTAGGTACGGCCTTGAATTATGCCAGTGTTAATCAAATGGGTGGTGGCCAAGCTTGAGGTAGTATAGCCAGTTAAGACTGCGAAGAGGCCACTGAGTCCATCGTCCATCTCGAGACTATAAGAAGAAATCGTTAGCCCTCCGTTGAGTGAAGTTGCTAGAGGTGGATAAGATATCATCAATTTGGTGCCTGAGCTGGCTGAGGCAATCTTAGTTGGAGAGGTTGGAGGCTTGCTTGGTTATTCGCCTAAATCGATTTTAGCTTATTCAGACACGATGGAGTCACCGGCGACAGTAAAGGCTTGAACGTAGATTATGAACTCGTGTCCAAGATCAGCTCCCACAAAAGTAGTGATAGCAGCACTATTTAGCCCTGGTTGATTTCTTATGGCAGCATCTGAAGCTGAATTAGCTTCTGTGAAAGTAGATCCACCAGCTCCATCATTTTTGAATACAGCATATCCGGAGATTGAGCAGCCGCCAGTGTCAGCAGGGGTTGACCAATCAATAGTGATACTTGAAGCTGTTGAAGTGCTTCTAGTAGGTGCAATGAACCCAGTTGGTAAAATACATGAGTAAAATGAATAAGTAGACGAAAGCGTACCAACTCCATTGAAATTCCAAGCTACCACCTCAAAATCGTAAGCTTTTCCCGTTACTAATCCTAGTACATTAGCTCTTATCTGGGTTTTAAGTCCAAGTGTCACACCATTAAATGCCTCCCATGTGCTTCCCGTTACAGGATCTGTAATATGAAGAACATACCCAAGTATCTCACTTCCTGGTGCATGTGCACCGTTAACACTCACGGCATTCCATTCAATAGCCAAGCTTGTTTTGGAACTCTGTGCCATATTCTTAGTAATAAGACTGGCTGCTGCTGGTTTATCCGCAATAGCAGCACTTACTGAATCAGATACAGGGCCATTACCTCTCACAGAATTGACTGCATGATATCTAAACTTATAAATACCTCCAGCTGTCAACGAATCAGGTGCTGAAGTAGTAATTGAATGTGATACTTAGTTGGTAGTGTAAGAAGTCACAGTTGAAAACTGCGAGTCCAGCAAGCATTGATTTTGAGAAACGTTATCATGGCACTTTTACAAAACATATGAGGTAATTGGAGAGCCTCCGTCATCTATGGTTTGGTGATCGAACTGTAAGGTGACTCCGGTGGCTGATGGGTCGCCCACTATGCTGGGTGGGCTGATTGGTTTGCTAGGAGGATCAGCAGCAACGACAGTGGTTGAGTCCGAGAAGACGCCTGTGCCGACAGCGTTCTTGGCGCTGTATCTGAAAATGTAAGTTTCTCCTTTTGTAACGTTGGTTGAAAGAGTATACGTGGTCAGTAAAGTGTCTATGTCATGCCCCGTAAGATCTTGCCATTTGCCTTCAGTGTAAGCAGCCATAACTTGAAGATTGTAAGAAGTGATCGAAGTGCCACCATTGCTTGATAAAGCTGCATCATATTTCAAAGTGATGGCTGAAATGCTTTAAGAAATGAGAGTTGGTCCAGCTGGTGGCTTGCTAGGAGCAATCCCAAAGAGGAAGCTGGTGTCGACGCTGGTACTCGTGCCTTCGAGATTATCAACTCTCAATTTAAAGGTATATGTCCTTCCGAGATTGGCTGTATTTAATGAAATCGTAACATCTCTTAGAGTAGGAACAAAATAATTAATAACAGTATTCGACATAGTAACTGGCACCGTTGGATTACCAGTCAGCCCATCATCCATTAGCATTGAATATCCTAGGATCGGGCATGCTCCGTTGCTAGTTGGCTCTACCCATTTGATTTGCATTGAATTTGAAAGCACCGTTCCTAATGTTGGAGCTTGAACTCCAACAGGCTTAGTACAGGAGTAGATAGTTGTCATGGATGATTCAGGTCCAAGGCCGTTGAAAACTCGAGCTGAAATCTTAAAGCGATAGCCTCGGCCAGGAGTGATAGGATAAGTACCTGGGCTTCCTCCGACTACAAATTGAATCATAGAAGGAGCATTATAACCGTCATACACTGTTATGAAATCTCCGCCAAGACCATCATCCATCTCTAACCTATAGCCAATGATGTCTCCTCCAGGGCTACTGGAAACCGTTGGTGCCGTCCATTGAAGCACAATTTTGGTTTCAGTAGATAAAGCATCGATCTTAGTTGGAGCATTAGGTGCTGGTGGCAAATCAGCCAATGCAATTGACGTGGCATCCGTATAGTCAGAAGGATTTACATCATTGGCAGCTCTGTATTTAATTCTGTATATTTTACCACTCACAAGATAGGTTTCTTAAGCCTGATCAATGGTAAACGTTAAATCAGCTCCATTGTATCTCGTCACTTGTTGATAGAGACCTAGAGCTCCGTCATCGATATAGAGCTCATGGCTGGTGATGATCGAACCTCCGTTGTCATCGGACTTGGTAAGAGTAATGCTGATTGTAGTTGCTGTGGCAGCGACCAACTTTGGTGCAGTTGTAGGTGCTTCTGGTTTCGAAGCTGCTCGTTTCTGCGTTATAGGTGAGTACCCACTCCAGCCAACAGCATTTCTTACTCTATATCTTGATCGATAAACCTTGCCACGCATGTCTGGTTCTGCAAGAATATATGATGTCGACATTGAATTGGTTGCATTGCCATACAGAGCTCTAAATTCTCCACCATTTCCATCATCCACTTCTAGGCTGTAGCTGAAGATTGGAGTGCCTCCTGTTTGCGCATTAGTCACGGTGCTGTAGACTGTGAGAGTAAATGCAATTTAGCTTTGACTTGTCTGAGTGAGATCGAAACCAGGTCCATTAATTGGAGTAGCAGGAAGATCAGCCAGTATGACAGCTAAAGACCTTGAGGGCAGGACGCCATTAATGTTTATGGCCTCTAATTTGAAGAGGAAATATGAGCCCAAGTCTGTTTGAGTTATAAGTTGATCAAAGTTGCTTGCTTGTACTTAATGTTGCTGAAGATTTTGCTTATCACGTACAAAAGCCGCATCGATTTCCGAATAAGTTCCTCCATTATTTCTGCTCATGTAAAGCTTATATCCGGTGAGATGACATCCATCTACCAAGCCAGCATCAAGAGGAGGCTCAGTCCATTTGAGCGTCATCTGCACCTTTGACGTCTCTACTAGCTCAGGAGTCCAATCAACGCCATAGGCAAGAGTAGGTGCCTTACATGCCATTATGGTTGTAATTGTACTATTGGCTGTAAACCCATTGAGATAAGCAGCCTAAACCTTGGCGAGATATTAATAACCAGCTCTAATTGATTTTGAATTCAATGACTTAACCAACAATTGGTTCGAATTGGGATTAGATGATCCGTTATATGCAACGACATACTCACCTTGAGTTATAGAGCTTGATTCGACTCCTTGGACTTCATTGACTTCCATCATGTAGAGAATGTAACCTTCAATTTATTGCCCAGGAAGGTTTGAAGCAGCTGGAGCAACCAAGCTCCATTATAGACCAATCTAAGTGGTATTGGTGATGGCTAACATGACAGTAGGAGCAGATGGAGCTGCTGGAGGTTCGATGAGACCAAATCGTACTATATCTGAATATTCACTGTTATCGATGATGTTGGTAGCTCGGAAGCGGAACTTGTAGATCTTCCCAAGGACCATGCCTTCTGTGCTTGCAGTTAAGGTATAAGTCAGAGCGTTATCAGTATACGAAGTGACTTGCGTGGCTGGATCATTTGCATCATTTCCGTCATTCATAAACAATTCATATCTAGTCAACGGACTGCCTCCGCTGTCCTGGGGCACCTCAAAGTTCAAAATCATTTCTGTATTTGTTGATGATTAAAGAATTGGTGCACTTGGTTTCGAAGGAGAAACAGCGGCAATGATGTAAGTATCAGGGCTTGACCAGGCACTCCAACCTATGTTGTTGAGAACTCGACATCTAAATCTATATGTTTGTCCCTTTACGATGGTCGAATTTGCAACATATGAAGTCTACAATGTTAACTGGCTTTCGTCTTCGCCCATCACAGTTGTCAGAACTCCTCCATATCCATCGTCCATAGCGAGTTGTATGCCTACAATTGCACTTCCTCTGTTATTGGGTAGAGTTTTGGCAAATTCAACTTTTATTTATTTGTCATTAGTCACCGAAGCTACATTTGTTGGAGGTGCTGGAGCATCGGGAACAGTTGCAAGGATGAAAGCGCCTATACCACTATATTCATAACCTACGTCATTAAAAGCTTTTATTTGAACACGGAATTATTTTGCAAGATCACCTGAAGCCAGAGATATGGCTTGGCTTGTAATGTGAGGTTAGATCTGTCCTCCTACCTGAACAGTGATGGCGTCATTTGCTCCCGTGTCTCTGTATACTTCATAATAAGAAATAGGGCATCCGTTCAACTCTACAGGTGGACTCCAATTAATAGTTAATGATGTCGAAGTGCTGGATGCATATGTGGGTGCTGTCATATTGTACGGAGATAAGCACATGAATAAAGTTGCTGAGGCACTAGCTGGTCCTTCTCCATTGAAGTTAATACCTGCCACCTTAAATCGATAAGCTTTTCCAGGGATTATGTTTTCGCGGTCTGCAGTAACACGATAGTCCAAGTTGCCTGGAAGATTTGAGCCATCATAGATGACTTTATAATCACCGTCGTCGCCTCCATCCATATAAAGCTTGTATCCAGTAACGCTAATTTCTGCAGTGCTTGAAGGTATCGTTGGACCTCCGTTCCATTTGATAATCATCGATGTCAAATCGCTTCCCACTTAGACAACCCACGGAGCTGGTGTCAAAGCTGCTGGCAATGGTGCAAAAGCAGCACTTGCTTCTGGAGAATATTCTGAATCTCCAACGTCGTTTGTTGATCGAAGTTTAAAATAATGTATTTCTCCTGCTTGGAGGCCATGTGAAGCTGTCATTGTGTGGGTCATCAGCTGACCAACATAGGAAGTAACAGCGCTAAAGGTATTAGATGATTCAGGTCTAAAAAATAAATCATATCTTAAGATTGGAGAGCCACCGTTGCTTACTGATGGGGTGAACGAAAGAACTATATTACTCGTCGAAGTGCTCTCAATCTTGGGTTTACCAGGCCGATCAGGCACACCAGCTACCAGAAGAGAGCTGACTGGCGAATATAGACTCCAACCTTTGGTGTTGAGAACACGGTATCTTAATCTATAAACCAAACCTTCTGGTAGATTTGAAATTGTAAATATCCTCTAGAGAGAATAATTGGCACCAATTTCAAATTATGTTACATTTGAAAACTCCCCACTTTTTCCATCGTCGATTTCCAGTTGATATGAATCAAGAGTTAGACCACCGTTGGCTGAAACAACAGGCAGTTCCACTTTCAAAGAGTCTCGAGTCGAAAGTAATCTAGTTGGACCAGCTGAAGGAGCGGTTGGTACCTCAGCAACTAGAGCTGCTAAGAAGCCAGTGCTAAGTGTATTACCCTCGATATTTCCAGCTTAGAGTGTAAAGCGAGTAATTAATCCTGCAAAAGGTAAGCCCAAGGTAATTTGATGTTCAAACTTAAAAGGATCTGCTGTATATTACGTCGCGCCTGCATCAAAAGTGATTCCAGTTGTAATCAGTCCCTCAGCTCCGTCATCTCTGAAGATCTTGTAGCCAGTTATATCACATCCTCCGTCATCCAGTGGGCGTTGCCATCTCAATGTCACGGTAGAACTCGTTGAGGCCTAAAGTGTGGGAGGCTATACTCCACTTGGAGCTACGCAGCTTCTTTTGGCAATCGCACTACTCAGAGCTCCTTCCCCGTTGAAGTTGACTGCACTCACTTTGAAATTATAGGTTGCTCCAGGAACAAGGTTTTCTATTTTGGTGTATGTAAATGTTCCTCTGTAAATTTCTGACATCGTTGCTTGAAGCTAATCACTCATGTAAATCACATATTCCTTGATTGGCAAGGTATCTCCAGTAACAGCTGTCCATGACAAACCAATTGTAGTATTCGAATTCCAAGCAACTTCTCCAGCAACCTCAGCTCTTCTATTCAGCCCAGAAACTGCAGACGGCAGCGCACCAAGTCCAATCCTCTAAGTATCGCTGTATGGCGAATAGTCCATTTTGTTCTTAGCCCTATATCTAAACCTGTAAAGATTTCCAGGTGTCAGGCTTAATGTAGTGCTATCAATAGTATATGAAAACCAATGAGTTGAATAAACATATTGAGTCACCTTGGTAAATGTGCTGATGCCAGAAGTTATCAAAGCTGTTGGTGGAAATCCTTGATCGATTTCGAGCTCGTAATCTGTAATTGCAGCTCCACCGTCGTCGTAGGATCTAGAGAGCTTCAAAACAATTTGAGTGTTTGTAGAACTAACATATGCTGGAGCGTTTGCTGGAGCAGATGGAATTGTTGCCGCAGTAATGTAGGTTATCGCCGACCATGCACCTCCTCCATTGGCATTAATAGCTCTGTATCTGAAGCCATAATCTTGAGCTCTTTCAAGCCCTGTGATAGTGTACTCTGTACTCAGTGACTGGTTTAGAGTTGATCCTTCTACGTCAAAGAAATTGTCTTCAATTTGACTCATTTTAATGCCTTAGAGTGATCCTGTTCTCTGTAATTAATATGATAAAATATTGCTTCCTCCTGTTTGAGCTGCATTAGAATTATCAAAAGTTGCAAAACTAACTCTGATTTGCTCGATTCCAGTTTCAGGTATCACAACAGCAGGTCCAGCACCAGGTGCTGATGGCAAATTAGCAACCACTGATGCGATACGGTTGCTTTCCACTGACCCGACAACATTACTTGCAATTATGCTGACTCGATATTCTCTTCCAACAACCAGAGCCACAGCAGCTGGCGATGTAATAGTAAAAGCGTACTAAGTCGGAGGCAAGCTTGAAGCTGAAGCTGGCAGAGTTACCGAGGAGAATGCTCCGCCCTATCCGTCATCAGCTTTGACCACATACCCAGTGATCGGACAACCATTCTTATTTATGGGCTCATCCCATTAAACTCCAATGGTCGTGGAGCTCTTTGACACAACCTTCAAGCTCGTAAAATATTAAGGCTTTGCGCAAGCATATCTCGAGATTTTAGATGCTGGTATGCCACTCAAATCTTGTGAGACGCCATTGAAATTCTCTACTTGGAACCAATAGCTATACAAAGTTCCAGGGCTAAGATTAGAATGTGAGAACGTGAGTATATTGAGATCTGAACTGTTGTAAATCAAGTGGTTGTTACCAGGAATGCCCATATCTGAATAGAGAAGGTAACGAAGAGGACTCAAGCTATCAGTTGGTGAAGGTTCAGCCCAATCTAATTTAATCGTTGTTTCATTGGAAATGAGGGTATCCACAACAGGTTGAGTAGGCAAGGCTGGAACTCTGCCAAGAGCAACACGTGTAATGGGTGTATGGTATCTTAATTCACTCTCTCCGACTTCATTTTGAGATGTCATCTTGACAGTATATACCTTACCAAGTGCAAAGAATAAACCAGACGCGCCAATTGCATCGCCAACATTGATCGTGAAAGTTAATGTCGTGCCATCATAAGCTACAATTTGATGGAAAGCTGAGCCTTCAGAACCCTCATTACAATAAAGGTTGTACCTAAACGCTGCTCCGCCAACTGAGTCTCCATCATCATCTGTCTTGGAAAACGATAAATCAATCTTGGTGTCATCAAAGCTCGTCACTTCAGGACTTCGAGGCGGCAATGGCAGCGTCACTCCGCGAACATAAGCAATGTCACTCCATGTTCCAATGCCAATTTCATTGACAGCTCGATACCTAACTCTATAGACGAGTCCTCTTTCGATTCCATGCTCCTCCGCGGTAACAACGACCTCCGTATCCAGCGTGTTATTGCTGCGGTTGCCGCCGACCACATACTGCCAAGGACCATTTTTGCCGTCATCGATTTGCAGATCGTATCCTACGATGGGAATACCGCCATCATTGGCAGACGTAATGGCTGGTAGTGTAAGTTCAATTTGTTAGGCCTTGACCAAAAGTGTAGTTGGAAGGACATCCCAAGAATGGCCATCCTAAAAGTATAAGCTCGCATATAATATGACAAGCATGAAAGTATAAAAAGTATATGGTTCCAAAGGCGCAATCCTGTTCCGCCTCCTTTTCTTTTTATTAGCTTCTTCTTTAAGCTTTTTCATGTTTGAATTAGCTCAACCAAAGA
>Ga0138257_1055441_pt1 | contig 25391 bp, 3 predicted proteins | sample RNAICE20151110_2_FD_105264 | JGI IMG/M metagenome (GOLD analysis project Ga0138257, IMG submission 105264) | Metatranscriptomics of polar marine prokaryotic and eukaryotic communities from Arthur Harbor ice station, Antarctica -... | ecosystem: Environmental > Aquatic > Marine > Unclassified...
AGGGGCACATTCAGCCGCAGCCCGACGTTGATGGTATTGACGGCGCACGGGAAGGGCTTGCTCTGGTTCACCAGGTTGCCATTCGTCTCGTACGCCAACTCGCGCACGTAAGACGGCCGCTGGTGCGTACTTTTCATCTCGTAGGCCTCGTACGTGCTGAGCGTAGCTGTGTACGTCACGTCCTCGCTGCTGCTGTGAGTATCCGTGAAATCCTCATATACAGTGTCATTTCTGACTGGCGTCGCCACAAGCTCCAGCTTTTCGTCGGTGTCGACAAACCGATTCCTGGCCTCTTGGGGGTTGTGCATTTTCATGGAAAGGACGTAAATCTTGCCAGCCACCATGATCTGCCCCTCCGTCACATTCATAGTCAGCCATCCTTTCGACTGGTCCCACTCGCCCCAGCCAAACACCGCGTCCACGTCGGCCTTGGATGCGCCACTGAAGTCACCTTCCGTGAGATCCATCTGCTTGTTGTCTGGGGTCCAGTAATGCTTGAGCCCCTTGATCGTGATGTCATGAACGCAATATCCGGAGATGAGAGGCACGCTGTTCATGAGCGTCACATGGATAATGTTGTTGTCGTCGCACGGGTACGGGCTGGATTGGATGATGTTCTTGACCAGAAACGAGGCCGAGCGGATTCTCATCGGCTCGCCGTCACCGTCACCCGAATTTTTGGTGGTTGAGCCCACGCTGGGCAGCAAGGAGTCTGTCGCCTGCAAGGAAATCGGACTGGGGCGCTTGAACATAACCTCCGTGAGCACGGCAGTGCCCTCCCCACCCTCTTCCACGACATTGGTAATACGGTGTGTGAGCTCGATAGACGGGGAGTCTTGCCCCGTCGCCTTGTTAACGACCAGGAAGGACATGGACAGGTCGTTGACAGACTGGAGCCCAGATTGCTGGAGAATGTCAATCACTCTTATGGTGAGTATACCGCTGGCACCGTTCCACGTTGCGTTGTACGCACCTAGGCGGTTGTCTACAAAGACGACAGGAATGTAGTCGCGCTCTGTCGTGGGCGCCATCGTCCCGATCAGGCCCTTGATCGTGACGCCTGCGTTGCCAGCCGCGTCCGACTGGCAGCGGCGGAAAAGGGGTGAGTTGCTCACCAGGTCCACGGTGATGGTGTTTTCGTCGCACGGCCACGGCGAGCTCTGGCTGATGTTTTTGACCGTAAACTTCGATTCTAGCACATCCATGGTGTCGAAGACCAGTTCTTTCGCCATGGGCTGACCCACAGCCTCCATCGAAACCGCCGTGGCAGCTTGATTTTTGGCCGGGTTCACGACTGTAAATGAGAAGCTATGGTGCATGCCTGCCGCCAGCGTTTCGTTCACAAAGAGCCGAAGCTTCCTGACCTCGGGATTCACAGCCCTTTGGTCGTTCGCAGAGACACGGTAGTTGGTCCAGGAGCCATAGCCGGCGATGGACTCGTTGTGACGGTTCCATGGCGCAGCGTATGCGCGAGTATCAGTGTTGAAATCGATCCCAATTTGAGCGGTTCTGTCGTCCGTGCGCACGGGCGCAAAACTGGAGGCAGCGGGGCCTCCGAGCTGAATGTAATCATTATCGCCGTGTACGCCAAAGACAAGACCGCCAATATGCGCATACGCCTCTTGGAAGCCCGTGAAGGTCCAGATGGGCTTGCAGCGCTTCCATACGGGCACATTCGTCTCGAATGTGATCGTAATGGTCCTGTTGTCGCACGGGAAGATGCTGCTAGACGCAACGTCAATGTAGTTGAACGTGGTCGCAATCACCTTCATCGGGTCGTCAAGCTCGTTGCCCCCGGTGGTCTTCGGGTAGTCCATTGTGCGTGGAATGATATCGTAGCCCTCACTCCAGATATCTTTGCTGTTGCCGACATCCTCAGCCTTAATGGTTGGCTGAGCCGGATCCTGTGCATTCGGAGGATTGTAGATCTTGAAGCGGATCACGTACTCAGAGCCGGCCTCTGTGTCTTTTACCACCCAGAGCCTCAACGAGTCGTCGGTATCACCCCACAATCCCGTTCCGGGGGTGCCAAAGAACGTGTTGGCAAACATGAGATGATGGTTCGCACCCATCGAGCCGTCTTCAATCTGGATCTCGCCCAGGGGAAAGTCGGCATTCGTGAGTTCCGAGATCAAAATCTGCGTCCTGCCCGCCTTGAAGGGCACGTTTGCCATCATGGTCACGGTCAGTGTGTTAAGCTCGCAGGGATTGGGGGTGCTCTGGTGAATCGTCTTGATACAAAAGAACGAGTCCATGACCCGCAGCGGGGCGGCATCTCCAGTCATAGCGTCCCCAGTATGCGTGCACGACGTACAGCAGGGTTTCCCGTTGTCCTTCGTCATTGCCTTCTTGTTCATGCATACACCCGAGCTCTTGATGGACACCTCAGGCGACTCCTGCGGTATCACCGGGTTGACAATCTGAAACGAGAAGATGTAATCTTCCTCTGGATTAGTTGTGATGGCCGGATACACCGTGAGGGTACGCGTGCCGGCAGCAGCGCCGCTCGCCCAGTCATCAATGTACGAATTCCAGGAGGCAATCCCCGGCTCGCCGGCGCTGCCCGCTTTGTTCTGGAAGTACTCGTGATCAGAAAAGGTGTCGTTTGTGGGTGCGACACAGATGCTCTGCAGTGGTGAAATCATAATGTCGCCCGAGTTGTCGGGCCACATTCCGACACCCTCGCGGTAAGCCTCGCTGTTTTCCCAGGCAGACAGGAAATCTGTTTTGTCGAGTGTCCCGGATGTGTACGTAACTGACTGCACAGCGGCGGGACCAAAAGACGCTGCAAAATCCGTTGAACTCGTCGTCGTCGAGGTCGCATATTTGTAACGGTTCCATTTGCCATTCCTCTGCGTGGACCTGTCGTCGAGACCAGAAATCTCAATTCTGACAGGCCGAGGGCAGTAGCTGACGAGGGGCACGTTGGACTTGAGCGTGACAGTGATGGTATTTCGCGAGTAAGGATACGGGGTGCTCTGACCAATCTCCGTCGTCACCCACGCGGGCATCAGCACAGCCAGGGGCGCCGCATCCCCAGCCGTCGCACCATAGTGTCTTGGGCTGGACGTCACGTCATTGTTGATGGTTTCCTGGGCAATGCAAATGTCCTTAGCCGTCACCGTGATTGTTGCTGGGTCAAACAGCCTTTTCGACGATGTTGCAAGCGTGCAATCGGATTGGTCGTGCGGAGAGTCATCTGTGGGGTTGATGACGGCAATGCTAAAGAAGTAGGACTGACACGCCGCCAGGTGCTGGTCCGGAGCCACCACCAACTCCAGCTTACCGACATCATTGGTCCAGACGCCATTCGAGTTGAAAGTGCTCGCGTGGTGACCGCCGAGCATCATGGCGTCGGTGCTCACTGTTTGCGTTACGACCTTGGCGTTATTTTTGTCTTTGGCGTACAGGCCCTCGATGGTGATTGCAGTGCCGGGCAGAAGCTTTACGTTGGGCCGAAGCTCAAAGAGAATGGTGTTGTGGTGGCAAGGAAACGCGTTGCTCTGGTTGGCAACCTTGATGTCAAAGGTGGAGTGCGGAATTTTGCCAATCTTGAATGTTTGGCCAAACGTCCCCGTAGCGCTGCTTGAGTCCTTTCCGGGGCTGTTGCTCCAGTAGGTGGTACCCAAGGTATTGATGGACGGGCACACAAACTCTGTCCAAATAGGATTACTGTCAACGAGTGCTGTCGTGAAGTTTTTCACGTCGCCGAGGGTATCCTCCCCAGTTAGAGGAACGCCACTGATTTCAGCATGAGGTGCAATCGACGTCGAGCCCTCGGCCTTGTTCTTGACAAGGAAGCGCAGACAGTAAATTTGATCCTGAACGGTGTCTGCCACAAGTTTCACCTTGAGTGCCCCCTGCCCCCGCTTCCAGTCGCCAGTGATGGCAAAGACTTTCGCCCCCGACGAGCAGTCGTGCACTTCCATAGCGACATTGTCGTCCGTAACAGTTTGATCGATGCCCCTAATCGTGATCTCAATCGGACTGCACACGGTGTGCAGAGGCACACTTGTGGCAAGGAATACGGTGATGTTGTTCATGGCACACGGCAGAGGGTTAGACTGTTCAATCTCGCGAGTTTTCCAGTAATTGTCAATCACAAACAGGGGTTTTTTCTTGCTGCCATCGGTAGCATCGCCAGGAAGCTCGATTGGCGCCAACTCGAAAGTGCCTGGCAGACTGGTACCACTGTGAATCTCAGCGGAAATGGACAAGGACGGTGCGTGCTGGTGAAGGTTAGTGTTATTCAGAGGGAAACTGAAGACGTACTGGGTCCCCGCGACCGTGCTGACGTTCACAGTGACAACCAACTTGCCCTTGTCCGCCTCGGTTGACACCTGCGACGGAAGCTTGTTTGCATAGGTAGATCCTGTAAGAGAATAACTACCCGTGGTGTGGAAATGCCCAGCGGCGTTGGTAATGGGCAGCTTCAGGAAAGTCGTCCTGTCGGTGTTGAGTCCGGTGATGGTAAACGTAGGCCGGCAATTCGAAAGCAGCGGCACGTTAGTCTGCACAGTGACAGTGATAGTGTTGAGCTCGCACGGGTAGTACGAACTCTGCCCCGCAATGCTGTTGCTGACAAAGGTGATAGCAGCGGAGCCGTTGGCAGCCTTGTTGCTTTGGTCAATGTGGGTGTCTTGCTGCCCAACTTCAAACGCAGCCTTGCGGATGTACAGCGGTGACGCAGTGCCCTCCTTCGACCACCAACCCAGCCAGTTGCAGAATGAGCCATACTTGTTCAAGTAGCAGGGGTTGTACATGTTCGGGCTGTTGTACATGTCCTTCATCATCAGTTGCTTGATCCTGGTGGTCTCGAGGGTGGGGTAGGTGGTCTGGACGGTGACGTATCCGGGGTAGATCCCGTTCAGCTCCACAACAACGGCAGGGGAGGCCTGAGGTCTGGCCGGGTTGGTGACATTGAACTCGAAGACATAGTCAGTGCCTGCAGTAAGGTCTGCAGCGACGTCGATGACAAACTTGCCGAATGTGTCCTGAGTGGAGTCTTGCCAAGGGTTTCCAGTCTTGCTGGTGTAGTGCAATCTGTTATCGCTTGACCACACGCCATACGGGCGGAACTCAGCAGCAGAGCCCGCCTCCAGACTAAGGTTGCCAGCGGGGTTGTACGCATTCTGAAGATTGTACACGGTGATGACCGGGTTACAATACGCCTTCAAATTTCTGTTAGTAGAAATTGTCACTGTCAACGAGTTAGCATCGCAAGGATACGGCGACCACTGGCCCAATTTGCTCTGCATCGTCAGCTGGGCGACCTTGAGAGGAGCAGGATGGGACGAATTGACGTTACCACTGAATTCATACTTGCCCCAGGTTTGGTCCATGGCATTCCAGATGTTGCCTTGGATCGTAACTGGCTGTCGCTCCTGTCCAAAATTCGGATTGCGTAACGTGAAGGTGAACGAAATCTGGCTCGCAGCATCCACGGTCGAGGAAGAGTTGACAACGAGCCGCCCGGCAGAACGACTCCACGACACCATTGGGAAGATGTCTGGTGTTGCGGCAACAGTTGTGCTGTCGCTCAAACTATTAGCAAGACCGGTAATGGTGAGGGTAGGATGGCACTTGGACAAGAGCTGCACCGTCATTTCAAGGGAAATGGTAATGACCGACTCTTCGCAAGGCGTGTCACTGGTTTGAGTCGCACCAGCATTAATAATACTTGCAGTCTGCACGTAGAGGGGAGCTGACGAATGATATCCTTGCATTTGCTCGAAGTCTGTTGTTGTACCCAATCCTGATACTCGCGTCTCCACATTCGGTGCCGGCTGCCCACGGGCAGGGTTCTCCACAACAAATGTGAAAGTGTAAACACTTCCAGCTTGGAAAATACTTGGCCCGCCGACATTGAAGACAAGCTCGCCTGCCGAGCGAGTCCAGGTTCCATTTTCTGCGATGACGTTGCTCGAATCCGACAAAGCAAGAACCGCCGTGTCTGCCGTGTTGGTCTCCGTGATTCCCTTGATCGTAATTTGGGGCTGACAGTCGGGCTTGGGTGTCACCAAGAGCGGCACGTTGGACTTAAGCGCAACTGTGATGGTGTTGTCAGCACATGGGATTGATGTGCTCTGTGAGATATTGACAAGTAAAAGCTGCACTGACTTGACAAATAGCGGGTGCATATCCTGGGATGAGAAGGTCATACCCGCAACTGACCGGTCTGAAATTATCAGTTCCGCAGTCGCGTCTGTGGTCGTCATGGGCTGTTGGCTGCGCGCCATGGTGTCCTTGGAACCAGCAAAACCGAGGCCCTGGTTGGACATTTGTGTTGTGATGCTGATGACCTGCGCATTTTGATGAATGCCTAGATTGGTGACCTCAAAAGAGAACCTGTACGTGACATTCATCAACAGCAGGCCCTTTAGTTCGAGCTCAAGTTTGCCAGAACCGCCGGTTGTGCCAGGACCACCCCACACGGCGTACGTACCAAAGCCCTGCCCGACACCAACAGCACTGGAAGAGCCGACATCAGCGAGCGTCATGTTGCCAGCCATGGGCGCTTGGACAGCGCCGAAGCCGTGAATCGTAAAGGATGGCATGCAGTCAAGTCGGACGGGCACATTGGGCCTGAGCTCGACGGTGATCGTGTTGTTGTCGCACGGGAAAGGTGAGCTCTGCGTGACCTGCTTAGTGTTCCACTGGAATGCTGTGATTTGCATGGCACACACGTCGCCAGCACTCTTCGTCAGCGCCGAGGGGTTGCCCTGCTGGCCGGTAAGTCCACCCTGGGAGATCACCCTGGGGCTCGAGCATCCTTCAGTGTTGGTAGTTGACGGGTTTGTGCACACATCGCCACAATCTCTAGCAGTGATTGACGTGGTAGGGCAAGATTGGCCCTCTGCCGGATTTCTCACGGTGATGTTGAATGAGTAATCCGTTGCCGCCATGGTGCTTGACGTGATTGACAGCTTGAGCGTTTTTGATGTCGCGGCGTTGTTCCAGGAACCCCTGTAGGTATCTCCTGGATACACATAGCCCTCAAACTTGCTGGCGGTCGCCGCGAACCACGAATCTTGGGTAATGTTGATAAAGCCCGTCGGGGCAATGGCATTGTCGAGGCCCGTGATAGTCAATGTCGGCGAGCAACGCTCAGTCTTCAAGAGCGGGACGTTGGTTTTGAAGGTTAACCTGATCTGGTTAACGTCACAGGGATACGGGGTGCTCTGCTCGGCCAAGGTCGTCTTGAACTCGAGCGCCCGCACCGTGAGCGCGTGTGCATCACCCTGTACTGCATACTCGATGTCACTAAGATGTGTGTGCGAGTCGTCCTTTACCATTGCACTGCTCGCGATACCAACACTGTCAGTGAACGTCCACCGAGTGTCTGAAATCCACTCTGCCTTGATAGACACTGGCACGTTGTCCTGTTGCACCTTGGGATTCTCCACCTGGAAACGGATTACATACTCCGTGGCACAGTCTGTATCCTTGGCCACGTAAAGAGTCAATTTCTTGGCTGTATTGTCCCACCAGCCGCGGCCCGCGGTACGATTGACAAGTACCGTCCAGTCAACAGACTCTTCTTCAGCTGCGAAAAACAGATGGTGCCCAAGCTCGTTGGGTCCATCCATCAATTGCATCACACCAGTGGGTGCATAGGCACCACGAAGATTTTCGATCGTGATCACACTGCCATTGCCTGAGAACCAGGTGTTGGCCGTAATGGTGACCGTAAGCGTGTTGTTTCCGCAGGGGTAGGGCGAGCTCTGGCCGATGTTCTTGGTGCAGAAAAATGGTTTGTGGATTTTCAGGGGCTCGGCGTCTCCTTGTGCAGTGTTTTGCCAATCGAGGTTTGTGTCAGCCCTCCCGCTTAGCGCCACAACAGCGCTTTGTGCTGGCGAACACGACGTGCAGCAAAGCAGTGTTGTTTTGTCCGCGTCCAATGTATGTCTGGGAGCGTTGGTCGCTGTCGCGTCAGCAAGTTGTGGATCGCACGTGTCTTGTACTCCACCTGCTTGGTTGGCCACATCACCCGCAATGTGGTTGTCACCAATGTACTGGAACCTCTGGTTTGTGGTGTCGTCTACACCAATCCTGCCCTCCACATACATGTCTAAAGACTCCTGCTCACGCACCGGGTTCTCCACCTGGAACTGCACCACGTAATTGAAGTTGGGGCTCGTGCTCTCAGCAATGTGCATCACAAGGCGTGTCTGCACATGATTGCCACTGCCACACTTGGTCGTCTTCTGAGCTGCCCACCCTGGACTTCCTGTGTCAGTGCACTCCTTCCTGTCAGAAGTTCCAACCCCGACAGTTGCCGGAGCACAACGCTCCATGAAATGATGGTCGCCGAGGCGGTCGTTAGGGTCCTCGCAGATTCCGGGCGCCCACCACAACTCCTTGGAGTTTGCCCAGGTCGAGTTATCGTGCTCGAGGTGTTGAAGACCAATCAACGACACCTCGTAGTCGGCCTCATAGGCACTGGGTGCCTTCCAGAGCATCGGGGAGGATCTTCCAGCCTGATTTGCGATGCCAGAGATCCTAACGTAGGTCGGACAGGCAGTGAAAAGGGGCACATTGAAAGCGAGGGTCATGGTCAGAGTGTTAGTGCAGCCGGGGTACGGAACGCTTTGACCCACCTTTTTCTTGGTGAAGTCGGCTGCAAGAATCTTCATTGGCCGTGCGTTGCCCGCCACATCACCATAGATATGGGGCAACAAGGTTGCCCCGTCACCAACCATTTGCATCTTGGAAACCGTTTCGAGGGACGCTTCAATGAAAACTGGTCGTGCAAGCTGGGGAGCTGCCCGGTTGGTGACATTGAAGCTGATTGTATAGGTCTTGGAGCCGACAGTGTTTGCCGCGAGGGAGAGCACATTCAATGCCGACGTGGATGTGTCTGAGATCAGTTCCGGCGTCCACGATGACACCGGATCAAAACGGTCAAGCTCGTTTGCTACGAGAGCGAGATGATCAGTCTGGCTGGTCTGACTGCCAGTGAGGCCAGAGATTGTAACTTTGGGACTGCAATCCAGGCTAGTATACTTGGTATTCAAGAGCAGAGGAACCGTTGTCTCCAGGGTAACAGTGATTGTGTTGACGCCACAGGGATAGGGAGAGCTCTGTCCAATGTCCTTGGTTGTGAATCGGGTTGGACGAACCCTCAACGGCATGCGGTCCATGTCGAGTCCCGATTGTTCATTTTCTATGACAAGGGTTGAACTGAATTCGCCGCAACGGAACCGGTTAAAAGATCCCGTCTCTTGTTCTGGCAAACTTGAAGTGGAATTGGTGTGGCCCCACCCACTGATTGGAGCGTAATTGGTGTGGCTAGTATTGCAATATTGCGAGTCGGCCTTGCTATACTTGCGCTCATCACGAACTAGCTTTTTGGTGTACCCTGAAACTACAGTTGCACCGCTAGTTGCATCAAGAAGCTGCCGACTGGCATAATCGTCCATGAGCTCGGCTTCTACATCGGGTTTCGCCAGGTTCTCAAATTTAGTTTCGACCTTCGCGTTGACTAGATCAAACCAAAGCACCCATGTATTGCTGTAGGCATGGTTTGCTTCGAAAGGAAGCGCAAGCACAATCTTACCATCTGCGTTAGTCCAAGCTCCGTCGACAGCTGCAGATCCGTCAAAAGCTGCTGACCAAGCTCCATCATCAGTTGCCGAGCCGGATCTCCATTGAACGGGAAGATTTGGAAGGTCTGGGGTTTGGGAACCAACTAAACCATCAAGAGTAATATTCGGTCTGCAGGTCTTGTACACGGCATTTGGCATCACACTCAACGTCACGGTGAGGGTGTTGTCATCGCACGGGAAAGGCGAGCTCTGTGAGATATACTTGCGCATGAACGCAAGCTGTTTCACCTTCAGGGGGTGCGCGGCATCATTGCCAAGCACCATTGTCTGGGGAAACTGGGCTATCGCGCCTGCAATTGTTGTCGTGCCTGCAATTGTTGCGCCACTAGCGATTCCACTCGAGCCCACATTCATGGCGACGACTCCGTCAGACTTGGCAGCCCGCTGCAACATCTGGAACTCGATAGTGTACTCTTGGCCAGCCACAGTGGATGTGTTAATTTGCATGATCCATGAGCCAGTCGATTTGATGAATGAGCCACGGATATAAGCGAAGGAACCAGTCGCTTCCGACGGCGTTGTACCGTCAGGAGTATGCGACGGGTAGGATACACCAACAGGCATGACGTCGAGGAAGTATGGCGTGGACTCTGAATCTGACGCCGTCGCAAAGCCTGAGATGGTGACATTTGTTGGGCAGGCCGTCAAAAGCGGCACGCTGGTGGAAAGAGTAATGGAGATTGTTGTCGGTGAGCACGGATCGTTGGAAGATTCCCTCCCGTTTGAATCTTCTGCTGAATTGAACGAGTCGTGAATTCGATCGGGCGGATGTATCCGTAATCGTCATCGTTGTCAACGCGTAAGGCTTGGGTCGTTGACCCGAGCGCTCGGCTTGCAGAGTGATTACCTGCATTATTCAGATGGTTCTTATCGTCAAGAGTTACACCCTGAGCCGAGTCGACATCCTGAAAAACGACATTCCTAGACTCGGATTTGCTGGCCATGATGGCATGCTTCATGAACTGGTCTTGAACATTCTTCATGATAGCAACCACATTGACTGGCTGCTTGTCTCTACTTGCAGCAGGGTTGCGCAGGACGAAAGAGAAATTGAACGATTGGATTTTCACATAGCTAAGCTGATTATTGAACCCTGAGAGTTCGGTGGTATTCGCATCGGTCCCCTGGAGAAGACTCAGGTCGAGAACAAGACGCCCAGCATCTTGGTCCCAGTCCGCCAAAACATCACCTCCCTGATCTGTAACGGGGAATTGCATAGAGCTATTGGTGCCCATTCCATCGAGACCCTTTATTGTGAGCATAGGCGAGCAGGACGTGAGAAGACGGGTTGAAGATGTGAAAGAGACAGAAATGGTATTTTCATCGCAGGGCCATGGAGAATCCTGTGCAATTTTGCGCACCGTCCAGAATGCCGTGTCCACAGACAGAGGGTACAGAGGCGAATCCTTGTCAGTGGCACTGGGGCCATTGGGGAGCACAGGTGTTACCATTGTATTGGCTTCTGCCAAATTGAATTTTATTCCGTCTTCTACCTGCGCTATAACCGTATTCGCGGACTGTCCTCTGGAGGGATTGCGGAGTTCGAATGAAAAAACAATGTCCTGGACGTCGTCGTAGTTGTTCACAACAGGCAGGACCAGCGTGCCGGTTTCCTTATTCCAGTCTCCTACTGGCTCAAACGGAGCGTCTCCCTGAGGGTCCTTCGTGATAGACAGGCCTTTCAGGGTTGTGTTGGCCATACTGGTGGTGCAAGTGGTATTCAGGACGCACACTGATGTGCTATCCACTGCATTGCACGTGCTCTGTGCCGAACTCCAGGCACAGCATCCGACTGCATTGCACTGAGTCATGTCGAATCCATTGCCCTCGCACGCATCCTTGCCACTGAGCACACCATGTGAGGTTCCTAGTGTTGGCTCTATCCTGGTGAAAGAGAAGGTGCAATTGGATGTAGATCCAGTACAGTCTGGAATCGAGCAATTGGCAAATATCGTCTCATACCGACGCGCTTCACTTTTAGTGTCAGAGCCAAGCAGACCCTTGAGCGTAATCTTGGGACTGCACGAGGCAAAAAACGGCACAGTGCTCTTCAGAGATACTGAGATCGTGTTCACGTCGCAAGGGGTGGAGGAAGCCTGCACAATATTTCGGACAGTAAACACCGGGTCCCTCACAAAGAGCGGCTTGGAATCTCCCTTCACACCGCGAACCACAGGGATGCGCTCGTCGTCGGGTACCATGGCAGCTGCCACTATCTTGGTATTCGGACGTTCAGGATGCAAATCGTTCGCCTCGATCATGATGATTTGCGCAGCCTGTCCATCATCCGGATTCTGCACCTTGAAAGACACAATGTATTCGCCATTGCATTCCATGTTTTGCACCAGATGCAGCACAAGTATGCCACTATTGTCATTTGGAATCCAATTTACGTGTCCTACAACGCCACCGTTGCTCTGAAGCTTCGTAGCAAATAATAGGTCGTGCCGCTGGCCATTGGACCCGTCATCTATCTTCAGAGCTCCACTGGTGGCCTGTGCGCCCACCAGGCCCGAGATTGTGATCGTGGAAATATTGCCATAGAGAATGGTAGTGGGCGTGATGGTCACGGTCAGCGTGTTCATGTCACACGGCCAGGGGCTGCTTTGGCCAATGTTTTTGGTGCAGAAAACGGGGGCTTTGACACGCATTACCCCTGTATCTTGATGATCAACATTGCACAAGCAGCAGGGACGTTCAACCACGTTGTCCATATTGATCTGATCAGCAGGGATACCCGGAAGAGAATCCCTCAGATCACCAGGGACAGACGGAAGTGTGCCCTGAGGGCCGTATGAATGGATCTTGACAATTGCCGCTTTTTGAATCCCCCCTGGGATGTCCACAGAATTGGGGCCAGCGTGCGGGTTTTGAACTTGAAAACTGAACACATACGAAGTTCCTGCGGTTGTCGGAACTGCAGAGAACAGGGAAACAGCAAAATTGGACTGCGACCAAACACCAAACTCTTCGACTCCCCTGTTTCCAGCAGCAGACTTGAAAATATCGGCCCGATTCACTCCGACTGGGCAAGCACCAGCAGGTGCTACAAGTGCAATCTTTCCAGCAGTGTGGTTGGCCTTGTTCAGCCCAGACATAGTGATCTTTGGCTGGCAAACAACATTTGGCAGGAGCGGAACATTGGTCTGCAGCGTAACAGTGATCGTGTTGAAACATCCCGAGTGCGGAGTACTCTGGCGTATGGTCTTGGTCTCGAAAACGAGACTACGAACCTTGAGAGGCCACGCTTCTTTCGTACCACTGTAAGGAGCCGTGTTGAACTTGTAGATTGTGTTGGGCGCATTATCTTCCGACTCCTCCATGGCAACGCTTGAACTCACGTCTGGACGCCCAGCAAAGAAGGGTTGTAGCCTCATACTGACACTCAACTGTACATTGGCCACCATTGGTTGATTGGGGTTGTAAAGCTTGAAAGAGAAAGCAACGCGTTTTGAAGAAGGCAAATCGTCACCAAGGGGCACTACAATTTGTCCAGGAGTTCGAGTCCAAGAAGCAGCAGGCATGAAGAATGTTGAACCTGCAACAGAGTGGGAGTTGCCGTTTGCTGAAGCGCCGCAAACGCAACACTCTTTGGTTGCATCACTCCCCTCGACAAATCCGATCGGACCAGGCACCTTCTTACACTCACAGGCGGAGCAATCTCCCTGGGGAACAGCCGAGATGACACCAGCTGCACTACATGTGCAAATCGAACACTGGCCAGTCAATACAGCGGAGCTGCTGCTAGGTTTGGGCTTGACCTCGTAAGGTACCGCCACGCGGTTCTGTGCAATCGAACATCCGGTGCTATTGTAATCCTTGCATTGATCTCCAAGGTAATCGATCCAGCTTGGGTTGTTGTAACAGGTTGCCTTGTTTGTCACGGCCGCTGCAGGATTATCGTCTGAATAAGAGCCCATGAGGCCCATAATAGTCAGGACTGGCTGACAAACCTGAAGCACCTTCACATTGGTAGCGACATCTACAATAATTTCATTTAGATCGCAAGGGTATGGCGATGTCTGGCGTACTTGCTTAATCTCAAATATGAGTTCCTTGACATACACCGGGAGAGAAAATGCCGAGTTCCCGGGCGTGTCCACCGTAAGCATAGCACCATCAGTCCTGTTAGTAAGCACAAGAGTTGACCATTTCTGCGGCGTGAATAAGTCCATTGCACACGCGGCAGAACCAGAGCATGACGTAACGCCAACAGGTCCGACATTCGTGACGGCAGTCTGGGAGGACCCTTCGGGCCTCAATCCCATGTCTGCAATATTGGTTGCATAAGGACCAGTCTTCAGCAGCGATAACTCACCATCGATTCGAGGGACCCTAGGGTTCTGATGCTTGGCAGGGTTCTGCACAGTGAAGTGAAAAAGGAAATTGAGTTTGTACGTGGAGTCGTCCGAAGTATTCTTGTTGTACATGTCTGTAAGTTTTACTTCTAGGGAGCCTTGATCATTATTCCACAAGCCCTTCACAATGGTGTCGTTACGGTAGTCATCGAAAACGTCGAGTTCGCCCGAACTGGTCTGCGTTCCGGTGAGGCCTGTAATCGTGATCTTCGGATTACACGAATAGTACAACCTCAGCCTATGGGCCTCAATTTTGACCCAAATAACATTGTTGTCGCAAGGATGGAACGAGGTCTGCCCAATGTAGCCCCTGAAACGGAGCTTCTTCACAAACATAGGTTTTTCTTCATTCGTTCCTGCTAGCATGGGGAATGCACTGTTGGCATCTCGGTCTGTGCCCGTGAAAACATAGCCATATGCTGTCTTGTGAGTCACTGCTGTCTCGAGCGACCCATGGAAATCAGTTGTTACGGTGGCCATGGAGAGCTTGAGATCAACTCCAGACGAGTCGATTGAACGGTGACGAACGGTGAAGCTAAACGTGTATGCCAAACCTGCCATGGTGCTGTTGGCGAACGAGATCACCATACGTTGGTTCAGCCTGTGGAACGAGTCAAGTGCAAAAGGTGCGCTGGCATTTGGAGAAGAGCCAATAAAGTTGTTTGTGAAATCCGTAGCGTTGACGGGTGGTAGCAGAGACGAAGGAACAAGCTCAACGGTCTCGTCAAGTCCCTGGATCGTCAACTTCGGGTTGCAACGCGTGAAAATGGGTACACTTGTCTCCAGGGTCACGGTGATGGTAGTGTGAGCACATGGCTCAGCATTACTCTGTCCAATTTTTTTCTTGATGAAGAATATGGGACGAATGAAAAGAGGACGCCTGTCCATATTATCATCGGCGAACTTCACACACTGTCCGCTGGTCTCAACAGTATTACATTGATCATCAGTGTCGGCCAGGGCCTTCCCACGGAAGGCCACGGGACTCACGGAAACTGGTGTTTTCATCTTCTTCTCTGACATACTGACCACAAAAGCCTCTGGATTCCGACCATCTCGGAGCAGGGCATTCAATCTTACGCTGGGGTTTCCTGATTGTGCAAAGTTCGGGTTGACGACTTGAAAAGAAAAGTGGAAGACATCTCCAGAAAGTCCCACTCCAAGCATGAGCCCCAGTTTCGATGTGACACTGAAATCAGCGCTTGACCATGTGCCGTTCACAGATACACCACCAGTGTTTTCATTTTTCAGCATAATAAGTCCATCATCATGAACAGCGTTGGTGAGGCCAGAAATTTTAACTTCGGGATTGCAGATCTCATACAACGGCACCTTCTGATTTTTTTTGGACCTCGCCCAGCAACGGTCGTCCAGAATGCCGGTACAAGTAGGGTCGTGATGGATCAGTGATACTGTGATCGTGTTTCATCGCAAGGGAATGGGCTACTCTGCCAAATGTAGGAATCAAAATTCAGAGGACTGACCCTCATAACTGTTCCGATCATTTCATTCTGCAGAACAGAGCAAGTAACGCACACTTTCGCGGTCACTGTCGGGACAACTCCAGACTGATGATCTGCCGGGTTGGCAAGCATGAAAAAAAATCCGCACTCCGTGTTTGGGCCCAGTGTGTGGTTAGCTTGAACACGAAGGGTCAGAGTGCCTGTTGCCTGATCCCACTTGGCCATGCTGCTGTAGCATGGGGATGAAAGGTCTTGTCCTTGGATCTCAAGTGACTCTGTGCTGTTTGTCTGGGCACCTGTCAGACCACTGATCGTAATTTCCGTGGTGTTTGGAAGGGGTACATTGACCTGCAGCGTCAGAGAAATTTTGTTCGTATCGCATGGTGCCATACTGTCCTGGTCAATGACTCTCTTTGAGAAGATGGGCTGAATAATACCCAATGGCTTGGAATTGCCGCCTTGTGCTAAAGGTGCACCTGCAGTCAAGGCAGCAGTCACACCTATCGCGACATCGCTGTCATCATTGTCAGCACGAACATTAACGACAGGGGCATCCCTCTTGCAGGAGGGATTTCTGATCCGGAATGAGAACGAGTATGGTCTCCCGCAGTCCATGCAACAGGCCAAATAAAGGATCAAATCTTGGGACGTGCTATCCCAATGACCGAATCCACCAGGACCACCAGGGAAAGCTGCAAATGTTAAGTGATCGTGTTCACCAAGACCGCCGTCCCCAGTGATATCCGTGAGAGAAACAGTGCCATCGGCATGTTCTGCATCCTTCAAGTTTTCGATAGTGATCTGGGCAAAGCAATCTTTAGCACACAGAGGAACATTTGTCTGCAGCGTGACTGAGATGACGTTATTGGTGTCGCAGGGAAACGATGAGTTCTGATCGACTTTTGCAACTGTAAAGGTCGGTCTGTACATGAACAAGGGCATCGAATCTTTGTGGGCAGTGTTACCGCAAAGTTGCAGTGACGGACTCCCATCAGACACCAAAGATGTCTTGGTTACTGATAGTCCTCCTGGGACCTGTGCAAAAATTTCAGTTGCCGCCGGCAGTTCAAACGACTCAACGCCTGTAGGTGGATTAAGATAGCTCAATCCAATGTCTGCCATGTTTTCTGGTGAAATCGTGAGAGCCTTAGTGATCGAAGGGTTGTAGATGTCAAAGACAAAGCGATATTCACGACCTGCAACGAGGTTCTGGTCAGGTGCGACGGCAAGCTCTAAGGCGCTGGAAGGATTCTTTTTCCATTCTCCCTGCGAGTCGGTAAATTTCTCATTGTGAAATCCGCCACCCGAACCGTCGTACACGGTCACAATATTATCAACGATGGCACCATACAGGCCACTAATTGTCAATCTCGCGCCCTCTGCGCCTTTCAAGTGAACGTTGGTCGAAACTGCCACTGTGAGCTGGTTCCAGGTGCAAGGGAATGGCTTGGACTGCTCAATGTGCCTGGACAAGAAACTTGCTACCTCGATTAGGAGAGGCTCCCCATCCATTGTGACTTGCAAAATTGTTGCACATGTTGTGGTGGCCTTGATGTTAAGTGTTTGCGCCACTGCATCTGTCGGTGTCTTGTCAAGACTGTTTTTGACCTGGAAAGAGAACGTGTAGCTTACTTCAGATTGCAGCACCTCGCCGTCTCTGACCTTGAGCTCAAGTCTTCGACCTTGAGCATCACTGTGCGCCTTACCTTGGCCGTGAATCATGAGACCCTGTCCGAATTTGGACACGAAACCAGGCGTACTACCCGGAGGATTCACACTTGAATCGGTGAGAGCAACTACATGCGGGATAAGGTAATCGCCAGTCGTAATGATTGGGAGTGCACCAGCGCAGTCGGACTTCAAATCTGGATTCGGATGGAAGCGCACATCACCACCGTTGTAGCCCTTCATAATACCATTCACAACCGCTGGACCGCTGTTGTGCATGCTGGTTACTGTTTTGTTCATTACCGTGGCAACAAGGATGTCCGTAGGAACGTGGTCAAAAGATCTCCAGACATTGTTTTTGCCGTCAAAGAACTCCCAATTTTTAATTGCAAAGCCAGGATTGGTCATACGGACGCAAACAAAATGGGTTGCGCTCGTGTCCTCCATCTGTCCTGAGAAACGCGCACGCACATCCGCAAGCGAGTACATCACAAAGACATCAATCCCGTAATTAGAACTGTTTGTGTCGCATGCGATACCAGACGTCTTCACGCCAACGTCACTCACTGTCAAGGGTGTATCCCACGCTGTGTTGGTCAGGCCAGAGATGGTAATTGTTGCGTCCTCTGAACCTTTCAACTCGAGGTTGGATTTGATGGTCACAGTCAGCGTATTTGTTGCGCCAGGCCACCGAGACGCAGAGCCAAAATTCTTGATGCTGAAGATCGGAGCCATAATATTCACAGGATGCGTATACAGAAAATCTGTCCCTTGCATACTAATCTGGAATTTGTCCACAAGCGTCTTCTTAGCAACAGCGATTCCACTGGTTTCGAAGGATACTCCAGGACCTGTGATACTTCCAAACGCAATTTCTTTGTTCTTGACTAAAAAGTTGAACTGAATGTCAACGTTCGGCAAGGTAGCAGTAGTGTTGGGGCTCAATTCCAGAATCAGAGTCCCCGCAGAGGAGTCAAAAACACCCCCAGGCATGAATTTAGTACCGTTGGGAGCCGTGCCCGACACCAATTCAGTAATAGCAAGAGAACCATCAGAAGTCTGGGTGCCCTGAAGACCATGAATAGTGAACTTGACGTCGCAGCTGCGCACCAGGGGAACATTTGTAGACATAATAATCGTGATTGTGTTCATGGCACACGGGCTAGATGTGCTCTGGGAGGCAGTGGCACCAACGAATTCGGGCATCCGCACAAACATGGGGTGGGAAGTCTGGCCCATCGAATCAGACCACATGAAAATATTCGCAGGCTGGAACCCAGAAGGAGGAGGCTGCAGCTTCTGCCCGTCGGGAAAGTTACTGGACTTGACGTATACGACGGAAGCGTCCTGGTGCACGGCAGGATTGATCAACTTGAAGCACATGGTGATGGTCACACCGGCTTCTATCCGACAAGTCACTTCAAGATCGAGTTTATCGGCGTCTTCGTTCCAATGGCCTGCCGACAGCACACCTGAGACTGGCGACTTGAAGATAACTCCGGGCGTTGGCACTCCGAGGAGCGCCATACTACTCGAGTTGTATACCATGAGAGTACCAGTACCATCCGCAGATCCTGCATTTGAAAGGGTGTAGATTTCGATTCTCGTATTTTTCTCGGCAGTTAAAGGAACTGAAGGCTGAAGAGTGACACAGATAACGTTCTCGGAGCATGGGTAGGGCGAGGACTGTCCAATCTTGGCAATCTTGAAGTTGCCATTTCGTACAAAAAGAGGAGCGCCTTCGCCGGGCTTGGGATCGAAGACGTTCAAAAGACGCAAGCTGTCAGATTCCATGATGAACCCTAACTCCGATCCTTTTTCTGCGGAAGGACTCAATTCGTCTTCTAAGGCCCCAAGCTGTCTACTCTTCACACGTACATTCTGTGCAGGCTGAGAAGTGAAAGGATTTGTAACCTCTACACTGAAAACGTAGGGAACGCCAGCCTTCATGTTCGCGCCAATGGAGAACACAAGGTCCGTGAGATCCCATTTCGCCGCAGTGAACGGGTGGGATCCGCCGAGATTGGTATCGCCGCCGAGATTGGTGTCGCCGACAACAGCACCTTTCAACCCCGTGATCGTGATCTGGGCAGAGTCGCCGCCTACCCGAAACTCGACGTTAGTCGCGAGAGTCATAGTGAGAAGATTGGTGTCGCCTGGATATGGGTTGCTCTGCCCGATGCTCTTGGTGGTGAAGCTGGCCGGTGACATGAAAGACAGGACCTTGCCGACCATGTTAACCTCTGGAAGGCCTTGAAACTTGTTCTTCTTCTCATCCTCCACCTGTGCGCATCCGTGCGAATTTGCAGGGCATCTGACGGAAATCTTGCAAATTTGCGGAGTCTGCTTCTTCTCAGCAGCGTTCTTGACTTCAAGGGCTATCATGGTGTGCATGTTTGCAGGAATCGCACTGGTAACTGTCAGGATCAATCCATTTACAGTGAAAATCTTTTTTTTGGAAGTAAAACGGGTGCATTCCACCAATTTCATAGACGCTGCTAGTGCCGTTTTCGATTCCGACAATTCCTTTGATAGTTACTTCAGAGCCTACTGGCACCACTATGTTGGTCTTCATCATCATCATCAGTGTGTTGTAAGAACGCCTTACAGTACTGCTCTCTGTGATCGAGGCAGCAATAATTTTGGGAGTGCTACCGGCCCCAAGAACTTGACCTGACATAGTGGATACACCGATGATGACATCCGGGTGGTCGGCGCCAACAGACGGCTGTACAGGGGGTTTCTTGGACCTGGGATTTTCGACAGCGAGGCTGAAAGTGACACTTTGTCTTGCCTTCAGTCCCGTGTCGGACTGCACAGTAAGCTTGAGCGTTGATGATGACTCAATCCAAGTCGGGTTGCTGAAGAGCGGGGCGTCCTGGCCTGAAACCGGGGCAGGCCCATTTTTAACATGTGCACCTACAAGGCCCACTACACTCACCACGGTCCCCATTGGCAAGTCCACGTTGGGCACGATGGACACTGCAAGCGTGTTCGTCTCGTTAGCGATATCAGAACATTCCGAAATCGTCTTCACAATGAACGACGGAGCCTCCACTTTCATAGGGCAGCTATCCCGGCTCCCGAGCTCTAACACGGTGATGTCTTCAACAGTTTCAGAAGGTGTGAACGACGATACTGCTCCGCAGCCCTCCGGCACACAGTTGAGACCTTTTGCAACGGCCTTCAGGGGAGAGCATGCTTGGTTGCAGGTAGGGTTCAAGATATCGAATGAAAAGATGTAAGGTAGTGAGTGGTTGAGAGTTTCCGAAAAAAATATTTTCAAGGCCTTCGAATTCGAACACCACGAGCCTGCACCTGGCACACCATCCTCTGACGATCGGAATGATTTGAGCACATTGCCAGTTTCGTTCGTGAGTGATGATTTCAATGAAATCAGTCCTGTCCGCGCTTGTGCACCCTGAAATCCAGAAATAGTTAGGGAACTTCCTCGATTCGGCTGGATAGGTGCATTGGTTTGGAGCGACACGGTGATGGTGTTGAGAGCACCAGGACGAGGCGAGCTTTGGTGCACTTTCAGAGCAGTAATTTCAGGCGACACAATCTTCAACGGACGTTGGTCTCCAGAAGCAAGCGTGCTAACCGTGGGAGACTCCATGCGGACTGCCGCGATTTCGGCGGTTGAAATGCTGACAGGCGGAGCAGATTGAGGAGATGGCGGGTTGAGAAGCTTGAAGGTGAAGGTGTAGTTCGTGCCCGCCTCTGTAGTCGTGCTGGCTGCAAGCGTGAGAATGAGCGAACCAATACCAGCAGACCATTTCGTTTTTTGGAGCAGGATGGCGGGGTGCGACTCAAGTTGGAACTGGTAGTTCTCTTTGGTCACACTACCCATCAGACCCGAGATAGTAACACGTGTTGGCCGTTTCATGGCAAAGTTGCTGGCAAACGTCACCGTGATCAGGTTGAGACGCCCTGTTGTTGCACAGGAGTCTGTGTACGGGTTTTCTTGCACGATCTCCTTGACAATAAACTGCGGCGAATCCACATTCAGAGGATGGGTCGTGATGTCCAAAGGGGTGTCCATGACACACTTTTCCACGGGTGCCTCGCATGTGCCCGTGTTGGTGGCCCAAATTGTGATAAGAGGCGAACGTTGTCCAACGAGGGGGTTCTGCAGCTTGAAAATGAACACGGCAGGACTGCCCGCCTTGACGGCACCCGAGGGTTTGAGAGTAAGTTTTTTCGCTTCGTCATCCCATGTAGATGTGTCGAAGGTGAACTGACTGGTGGTTTCAGTTGAAGCGCTCGGATACAAGGTGATGGCTCCAGTTGTGGCATTGCTTCCGACAAATCCCGCGATGTAAATGTTCGAGTTCGCTGTAAGCTCAATGTTGGCACGAAGGGTCACGGTAATGAAGTTAGTTGCTCCAGGCCATGTGGTATTTTGCGAGAGCGATTTTGTGATGAATGCAGGTGAATGCACCTTCAAAGGCATGGCGTCGCGGTCCGAGCAAGTAAAGTCACACTTAACGCACGAGTTGCAGCGGTCACCCGAAGCACCGCACGCTGCACATTCAGTGAACGGAACAGTGACAGTATCCCTATCCATGTCTTGCGCTGGGATTGGCATCGCACACATTGTGTCTGCCGCAGTGGCTGAGATCTTCACCACAGGAGAAGATGTGCAGACACCAGGATTCCTGACTTGAACCGACACCACGATGGGCTCCTGGCGAGTCGACCACGTCTGTCCGTCGGCCATTTGGAAAACCAATTCGCCAAGCTCCTTGGACCACAAAGCAGTTGGCTTGAGCCTGTCAGCCGAGCCTACAAGATGAGCCGGTTCCACCAAGTTGAGCTCACCCGTAGAGTCAACAATCGAACTCAGACCAGAAACAGTAATATTTGTTCCACCCGTTTGATAAGCTCCAACAGTAGTGGTGACATCTTTCCCATAAAGTGCAATGTTCGTAGCGATTGTCAGAGTAATGTTGTTGAGCGCATCTGGGTAAGGAGAACTCTGGCCAATCTTCTTGATGACGAATGCTGGGGGAGCAATGAACAAGGCAGCAGCCTCACCCACCACAGTCCTTTCTGCAATAGGCGCACCAGAATCCTTGGAGAACTTAGTCTCTTCGATTGTGAAAAGATCGTTGTGCGAGACAGCACTGACTCCGAGAGCAGGAGCGTTCTGTGCTTGACGCGGATTCTTGAACATGAAGGAGAACTTGTAGGTTTCGCCAGCAACCATGTCATGGGACTGCTGAAGGTGGAGTACTATCTGGTCGTGTCCGTTAACAGAATCCTCGACGAAAGTGAACAATGTATTGAAGGTCTTGGGCACAGTTGCTGAAGTGTCCATGGTGACGTTGACAATACCACCCACAACATGCGTGATAGTGATGTTGGAGGGATACATCATCTTGACGTTGGGCTGAAGGACTACTGTCATGTTGTTTGTTTCTGAATCGCCATCCCATTGCATCCAGGTTGTGTTGTAGCGATTCGACTTCGCGATGGTAAGATCAGAGTAGGACAAAAAGTTGGTGACATTGCACGGAGCAACGCCTGAGAGTAAGGGGTACGACCCATTGCACAGTGTCAAGAATTTTGGTCTGAGCGCACTGCATCCAGGCCAGGGATATGCTTGGAACGCGTTTTGCGACATGAACGCAGGAGCACACACCTCAATCGAGTCGGTTCCGTCCATCGTTTCGCTCGAACAAGCGCCATTGTTCCAAGTGAAGCAGCGCCGGACCGAGGACGCCGGGTCAAGGACCATTGCCTCAATAGTCACAGCACTAGATTTGACCCCGACAAACTTGTTCCGGAAATTAACCTTGAATGAGTAATCCTTGAAGGGCTCAATGATAGCCCCCTGAGCGATTTTGAAGGTCAGTACACCCAACACCTCGTCAAATGCCGCGAACGTCGTCTTGGCAACAGAGCCATCACTTACAAACAGATTGACGTCGTTTGAATCCGTCACGTTGTCGAACATGGGCACCATGGTCGCCATGTTATCACCGCAGGCGTCGGAATTGTAGCAAGTGTCTTTGTCGGGCTTCTTCATACCCTGAAGTCCACTGATTTTGAAAGTAACATCCATGCTACTGTCCAGTGCAGATGTGACAGCGAATGCAAAGCTAACTTCATTGCACTCGCCAGGCCAGCACTTGGTTTGCACCACCAACTTCTTCACAAATTCTTTTGTTGTAGGTGCCTTCACATTAAGAACTCTCTGTGCTTTCCCGGGTTGAATCTTACAGACCAGGTCCACACCACCACGCGTGGCTTCGATCTCCAGCTTAGGCTCTGTATCTTCGACAGAACTAGAACTGGCGTCAGCAGGCATCAGCATCTCAAGGGCGAAGGTAGTTGGTTGGCCTACAGGAATCGATGCAGGGGCTCCAGGTGTAGTGCCGGGAGTCACACGAATCACAAGCTTGCCAAGCAAGGCATCCCACGACTCGATTGCAAGAGCGTTGAACCTACCAGCCATAGTACGCACAGAGGGCGCCGGTAGGTTCAAAGTACTATCGACGTTGGCCTTCGGACCACGAATCAAACCGGTGAGGGTGATGCGAGCGCCGGGAAGAAGCACAATGTTGGGCTGCACCGATATATTCAACGTGTTGAGCATACCCGGTCCATTGCCTCTCCAGACTTGATCAGTGTAATCGAAGTGTTTGTTGAATCTGCCATGTTCCTCAGCTTTAAAGATTTTGAATTGCGGGGAATCTGCTGCACTCAGCACGGAGAGGGTCGTGCGAGCAGCTTTCATCGGGGCGTAGACTCCAGGCCCAGTAGCTGAAACCATCACCACTGGGGGTACCTGTTCGTAGGTTGGATTGCGGAGGGTGACGTTGATTGAAAACGCTGTTCCAATATCAACGGGCTCAACCAAAACCATACGTAGCACTGCATCCTTGTCGCACCACCTCATGCATCTCTCGCTTGTAATGGAGCCAGTTGCATCTTTGCCTTCCTCCTTGCCATTCAATCTGACGTAACGAGGCAGTGCAGAGCAGCCCCCATCAACAGCGCTGCTGCTAGCAGGGCACAGGCCCTGCCTGCTGCACCACTCAGAGCACTGCGCTGGCACCAAGTCCGTGTTCTCGGCAACCTGCAAAGAAACACCGTCCCCAACCACATGTAGCCCATAATCCGGCAAATGCCCGTTAAGACCCGTGACTGTGATGACCGTAAGCTCCTTCAGCTCCTTGTCAGGTTTGAAACGAAGGGTGATAACGTTGATGCCACACTGGGCAGTGCTGCTTTCTTCAACATTAGCATCCAGGTCTGCAGTCACGTCTTCCGTACAAAGGCCAGCAACCGTCGAGGTTTGCAGAAGGCTCGTCTTCTTAGCAACTTCAGGGTCGTACATCTTCCACATATCAAAAATAGGAGTGTAGACAGTCACGATGTCCGAAAAGCAAGAACACTCGCATAACTTGGCACGGGCGTGCTTCTGAGCCGCAGGGTCCCCATTGTATCCCACAAAGTCCAAGGCAGTGGCGATACCCTCGTGCAGCGACATGTCTCCATCAAGCTGGCAACGCTTATCCTTTTGCATCTGAGCACACGTATTGATGCCAGTCGTGGGGTCTTCATACGCAGCGCAGAGTCCATCCATTACATTCACAGCGTTAGGCACCTTTTCAGGCTTCGTCTGGCCAAACGCCATGAGAGAGCGGCATTCGTTGAGGTACTGTCTGGCCTTGCGAACCCACAAGAAAACTTCGTTGATGGAGATGTAGTTCTCGGGCAAGCTTGAGACTGACACCTTGACCTTCTTGGAGCCTGGCCCTGCAGCATTGTAGTCGAGACGGATGCTCTCGCTAGTGACGGGGCCGAGCGCCACACACTGTGCGTAGGTCGGCGGCAAGGCATAGCCGTCCAGACATGTCAATATATTGTCGCACACGAAGGGAATAACACCCTTACTTCCTTCGTCCAAGACCGACCCAACTTGAGAGCCACTGCCATCCGCGCAATTACCGTCGTCTGGGGGCGAATTTTCCAAATGGGCGGCGGCGGCGGCGCCCAGCAAGCAAACCAGGATGACAATAGACGAACACGCTGCAAAACGTAGCCGCGCTCGCATCTGACACCGTTTCCCCGCTGGTGCCTTGCGCAGTCCCGCCATGGATGATGGTCAGGAAGCCCAAAAGAACCCTTGGCGCAGGCCGCGCGGAACGGGCGACGGGTAAGGATAGGCCCGGCTATGCGTGTTTGGTTCCTCTGAAAGGGAGAGGTCGACGGGTCCGCAGTCAGGTCGCCAGAACACACACAGAACGCTCGCACACAAGGTGTGGCGGCGTCTGTTGGTG
>Ga0138257_1340606_pt1 | contig 22514 bp, 17 predicted proteins | sample RNAICE20151110_2_FD_105264 | JGI IMG/M metagenome (GOLD analysis project Ga0138257, IMG submission 105264) | Metatranscriptomics of polar marine prokaryotic and eukaryotic communities from Arthur Harbor ice station, Antarctica -... | ecosystem: Environmental > Aquatic > Marine > Unclassified...
TATACCAATAATGAGTTATATGAATTTATCGAAATTGTTTCTTTTTTGCTTAATCAGTTTTAGCTGTTCTGAAAGTGAGAAATCAGAGCTATCTTATGATGATTTTCTTGATGATAATATATCTTCTGAGAAACAATATTCTGATATTAATTTTTCAAATTGGAAATTAACACTTCCTGTTGATGAAGATAATAATGGAAGCCCAGATGAGTATTACCCAAATCAATTAATTAATAATGCCTACAGATCATTAAACCCCATAAAACCCTACATGTATGATGACACTTCTGATGGATCATTATTATTCTATACATTCCCCAATACTTCCACAACAAATAGCTCCTATTCAAGAACTGAATTAAGAGAGTTAATAAACCCGGAAAATTCACGTGATAATTGGACTCTTAAGGAGGGGGGTAAAATGACAGGGCGTTTAAAAATAGTATCTATTTCTCAAGATGATGACTCTGGTAATTACCATAAGGTAATTGTAATGCAAATTCATGGAATTATTTCTCAAGAGGATATAAATAATTATGGATTTAACTCTAATAACGGACCTCCATTAATTAAAATTTACTGGAAAGATGGGTATATATGGTGTCATAAAAAATCTCTTAAAGACACATCTATTTCAGGAGAGGATTTAATCCAGCCCTATACTTCTTCAAACAACTTTTGGACAGATGATAAAAAAAATTTAGGATTTGTTGGATACGATACTTTTGATTTTAGCATTACCGCAAGTGCAGCTAAAATTGAAGTGCAGTTAAATAATAACAATCCAGTTGTTTATAACGATATAAGTTTAAATAAATGGCAATATGAAAATTATTTTAAAGCAGGAAATTATTTAGGAACCACTGATTCGGATGGTTTCTCTTATGTAAAATATTATAATTTAAACGTTACACACTAAATATGATTTCAAAAAAATTTAAAACATACATAATCACTATTTTTATTATTTCATCATGTTCTGGAATTCAAAAAAATAAAAACAGTGTAATTTATCCAAATGATATTATTCCAATTTTTACTCATTGGAATCTAATATTAGGAGATGGATCTAATGTTGGTCAAGCTATTAATTATAAAAACAATAATTTCTTTTATTCTGTAAACGATAGTAAAGAAAATTGGGTTGTTTTTAAAACACCAAATGCTGGAAATACTCATGGAACTTCAAATAATACCAGAACAGAATTAGCCCAATTAAAAAAATGGTCTCCAATGTCTAATGCTAAAATGCAAGCTACTATTAAAGTAATGAATGTTGCTGCTACTGGAGATGCTAGAGTACCTGCGACACATTCTGTAGTTGTAGGGCAAATTCACAGTGCAGATGGCCATGAGAACGAGCCATTAAAGATTTTTTACAAAAAATTTCCGGGTCACAAAAAAGGATCGGTATTTTGGAACTACGAAATAAATACAGATGGTGATGATAATTCAAAACGTTGGGACTATTCTTATCCAATTTGGGGATATGATTTTTCAAACGTTGCATTAGAATTAAATGTTTATCCCTCAGAACCAGAGGATGGGATTTTATTAGGAGAAGAATTTAGCTATACAGTTGAAGTTAAAGGTGGGGTTATGGAATTAACTTTCTCTAGTGAAGGACATGAAACTAAACGGTTTACTAAGAATTTAATTAGATCTGAATACACTAAACGATCTGACATTCCTAAACAGGTCAATGATTTATTTGTCCCAATAGGGCAAGATGGTATTGAAAATAAAAATGCCTATATGGAAGAGGGTCTTTTTTTTAAGGCAGGATCTTATAACCAAACTAACGGGAAAGATCCTAAGTTAAATAAAATATGGTGTTCAGGAGCTGAAACTCATGAAGGAAATATTGAAAAACAATATGCTGATGGAAATTATGCGGAGGTATGGTTTAAGTCACTTGATATTGAAATTGATGATAATGCTATTTCGAATGAAGGATATTTTTCAGCAAATGATGGTTTGAGTTCAAAGACAGTATATCCAAGCGAGGTCATTCCATTTATGGATAAATTTAAAATATTGCTTGGTAATGGGATAAGTAAAGAAGATCTCATAGATTATAATCATAATGATTTTTTCTATAGTGTTATGGATGGTAATAGGAGATGGGTTGTATATAAAACACCAAATTCTGGAATTACTTCAAAAAATTCTAATAATACTAGAACAGAATTACATCAAAAAAATGAATGGATTCCTGAAAAGGGGGGTAGATTAACAGGTACATGTAAGGTTATGCAAGTCTCAGTTTCAGGTGATGCTCGTGTTGCAGCTTCATATTCTGTTGTTGTTGGACAAATTCATAGTGGAGAGGGTCATGAGAACGAGCCATTAAAGATTTTTTACAAAAAATTTCCGGGTCACAAAAAAGGATCTGTATTTTGGAATTATGAAATCAACACATTTGGTGAGGATAATTCAGGTAGATGGGATTTTTCATCTCCAGTTTGGGGTCATGACTTTTCAGTTGTTGGGAAAAGTAAAAACGACTATCCGAGTGAGCCTGAGGATGGAATAAAAATAGGAGAAGAATTTAGTTATGAAATTAATGTTTATAAAGGGATAATGTACCTAACCTTTAAAAGTGATAATCATGAAACTAAAACATTTACTAAAAACCTTATTTTGTCTGGATACACTAATAAAAAAGATTTACCTGAACAAGTAAAAAAATTATTTATTCCGCTAGGACAAGATGGTACAGAAAAAGTTAAAGCTTATGCTGGTGAATTGAACTATTTTAAGCAAGGTGCTTATAATCAAACAAATGGAAAAAACCCAAATGATAATATAGTTTGGGCTACTGGAGCTGAAACATATGAAGGAAATATTAGTAAACAATATGAAAATGGTTGTTTTACGGAAGTTTGGTTTAGAGAAGCATCTTTAGGGGAGGGATTGCCTATTAATAATGATAAATTAAAAAAATAAATTATGAAAATATTTGGATCAAGTAAGGATTTTATCAAAGGAAACGACATAGAATGGGAGATTGTTGGTAAAGGCCTTAAAAGAAAAATAATGGGCTATGATGATAAAATAATGCTTGTTAAAGCTTTTTTTGATAAAGGTGCTGTTGGAGAACTTCATAAACACCACCATTCACAAGTGACTTATGTAGAGAGTGGAAGTTTTGATGTAACAATTAGTGGTCAAACAAAAACATTAGTTTGCGGTGATAGTTTTTATATTCCTCCAAATGAACTACATGGTGCAATATGTACAGAATCTGGTGTGTTGATAGATGTTTTTAGTCCTATAAGGGAAGACTTTATGAAATAGTTTTTATAAATAATTAGGATTATATATTTTAATTCTTATATTTGGTAAACCAATATGGTAAACCAATATGGTAAACCAATATGGTATAATAAAAAAGGATAGGCGCACACCTATCCTTTTAACACACTTCTTAGAGGGAAGTTGTGACATTACCTTATGAGAAGGCAATATTTTAAAGATACATTTTTATTGAATAAATATGTGTTTAACTTTCTCTTTTTTTAAATAATATAGTGCAACGTAAACTAATTAAAAATTAATAAATATGAAAAAAAGCTATTTTTTACTAATTCTAGCTCTAATTACAACTGCATTTTTAAATGCGCAGAATTCCGAAGTTAATGGTTCTGTAAGTGGAGTAGATGGTTTGTCAATTCCTAGCGCTAATGTATTGATCCAAGGATCTAATACTGGAACAACCACAGATTTTGATGGAAATTTTTCTATTTCTGTTAAGTCTGGAGATGTGTTAATTGTATCCTATATTGGTTTTTTAACACAATCAATTACCATTTCAAATCAAACATCTCTTACTATTGTTTTACAATCTGACGCTTCAGAATTAGATGAGGTTGTTGTAGTTGGTTATGGAACTCAAAAGAAATCAAATTTAACTGGAGCAATATCCAAAGTTACTAATGAAAAATTAGATCAAATAGGAGTTGCAAGGGTTGATGATGCTTTAATAGGACAGGTTTCAGGTGTAAATATTCAAGCAACTGAGGGTGAAGCTGGTTCTGCTCCAACAATTAGGATAAGAGGAGTTGGATCTATTAACGGAGGTCTTGATCCTTTAATTGTTGTTGACGGAATGGTTGTTGATAATGATTATTTAGGTTCTTTAGACATTAATGATATTGCATCTTTTGAAATACTTAAGGATGCAGCATCAACTGCAATATATGGTTCACGTGGATCTAAAGGAGTTATAATGATTACATCTAAAGATGGTAAAGAAGGTAAGACTAAGTTTAGATACAATTCTTTTACAGGTTTCAAGGAAGCTCATCAAAGTGATCCCTATTATTTTACTACTCTCGAACATGCTGAACTAGAAAGAGCAGCTACAGGTTCAATTCAAGATAAAACACAGTATAAATTACTTCTTGCTCAAGCTGGTGGCGACACTAACTGGCAGGATATTATTTTTGATGGTGGTGCTATAAATAGCCAGTCATTTAGCGTAAGTGGAGGAAGTAAAAGAACTAAATTTAGTTCAGCATTAAATTATCTTCATGATGAAGGTGTCCTTTTGACGGATGATTACAAAAAGTATAGTATTAAATTAAAGGTAGATACTAAAATAAATGTTAATATATCTTTTGGAATTAACTTAAGTCCCTCTGTTACTGACAGAACACGTTTTGATGGTTCAACTCATGATATTTTACGTCAACCTTCATGGTTACCATTGTATTTAGATGAGAATACTATAAAGTTTGTTAATAGAACCCGTGATAAAGGTAAGTATGCTAATGCTAAAATTGGTGACTATGCTGTTCAACGTATGTTTGATGATTTTGACTTAGCAAATGGAGTTCCAATGCCAAATGGTGCTAGTGGGTTAGATATATCAAATACTTCTAATACAAATCCTGCGGCTAAAGTTCTTGAAAGTGATCGTGGAGATAGAAAATTTAAAACTTATGGTAATGCTTATTTCAAGATTAAATTTAATGATAACTTATCATTACGCACAAGTTTTGGAGGAGATTATCAAAACACTAGTTATAAAAGATGGAGAGGGATAGAGCATAGTAGAAAAGGAGCATCAGCTGCTTTCCTTCAGCTTTCCGATACAAATCGCTTTCATATGGTTACTGAAACTTACTTTACTTACAATCGTTCAATTGGAGAACACGAAATAAATTCAGTGTTTGGAACTGGTGCAGAATCTTGGAATACTGAATTTAATACAGCGTATGGAGCTGGATATACTTCAGATTTAATTCAAACGTTATCAGGTGCAGATCCATTGACAATAACGGCTGGTTCAATGGATTATAAATCTAGATTATTGTCCTTTTTTGCACGTGTAAATTATACTTATGCTAACAAATATTTAGCTTCTTTAAGCGTTCGTCGTGATGGTTATTCAGTATTTGGATCAAATCAAAAATATGGAGATTTTCCAGCATTATCAGTTGGTTGGAAGGTTCATCAAGAAGATTTCTTAAGAGATAGTGAAGTAATTAATAGTCTTAAATTACGTCTTAGTTATGGTATGACTGGTAACCCAGGTGTTGATACTGGAAATGATCAAGTAGATAATTATCCTTTTCTTGCTCTTTTAGCAACCAGTAACGCTATAATAGATGGTTCCGCAGTCACTGGATTTAATTCATTAAATATTTCAAACCCTAATTTAAGATGGGAACGTTCAATTGAAATTAACCCAGGAATTGATTTTGGTTTGTTTTATAATAAAATTACTGGGTCTATTGATTACTATGAGAGAAAAAGTGATCAATTATTACTTTATAATCCAATTTCTTCAACAACAGGATTTAATAATGCTTTAGTTAATCTAGGTGAAGTTGAAAATAAAGGAATAGAGCTTGAATTACGTTCTCGAAACGTATCAAAAGAAAATTTTAGTTGGTCATCTACATTTATTGCATCTCATAATAAAAATACTTTACTTGATTTTGCAGATGCTGATGGTCAAATTCAAAGTATAGATGCGAAGCGTGCTGCTGAGTGGATTAATCAGGTTGGTCAACCTATTTCATCTTTTTACGGATGGGTAGTCGATAAAGAAATTCCTACAGAATATCTTAAAAATCCTTGGCATCCTATTGGTGCAAAAGCTCAAGACGTCTATGTTCGTGATCTTAATGGTGATGGTTTAATTGATGATGACGATAAAACAATTCTAGGAAGTCCATATCCAGACCTGGTTTGGAGTTTTGGAAACGAGTTTAAGATAGGTGATGTTGATTTAAGTCTTTTATTCCAGGGAAGTCATGGAGCCGAAGTTCGTAACATGGGTGATCAGTATATCTTTAATCACTTTAATAGTGGTCAGGATTTTAATTCATCAACGCCAAATCAGCAGTTTATTAAACAAAATATTTACTGACGCTATAATTCAGGATGCATCCTATATAGCGTTAAGAAATGTTAATATCGGTTATACTTTTTCAGATGATTCGATAACTTCTCAACTTGGAATTTCAAAAGCTAGAGTTTATTTATCAGGTCAAAATCTTATGTACTTAAAAGCAGATAACTACACTGGTTTTAACCCAGAATCAATTAACAATACAAGTTCAACTACCTATGGTTATCAACGTGCAGGTTCTCCTGTATTTAAAACTATTTCACTAGGTGTAAATCTTGAATTTTAAAAAAAATAGAAATTATGAGACAAATAAAAAACACATTACTAATTACACTAATAGCTTTTTTCTTCTCTTGTGAAGAAAACTATTTAGATCCAGCACCAACTTCAGTACTTTCAAGTGCAAATTATTTTACTACACCAGCACAGGTTGAAACTGCTGTTTTTAATATCTATGATGGTATTCAAGGAGTTAATTCAACAAGTACAAATGATAATCACGCAATTCAATTTGAATTTTACCTTACTGAGATGAGAAGTGATAATACTCGTACTAAATCAAGTGAAGGTGAGTCTGCTCAGTTTGAAAACTATACTATTGAATCTACAAATGGTATTGTGGCAAATTATTATCAAAGTTTTTACAATGTAATTTATAGAACTAATATTGTTCTTGAAAATTTAGAAGCAGCAGGAAGTAAGGCAGTAATATTTGAAGCTGAAGCAAAGTTTTTACGAGCTTACGCTTATTATAATTTAGTGAATCTTTATGGTGATATTCCTTTAATTACTAGTGTAATAACTCCACAAGATTATGAAACATCTTACACTAGAAAGCCTGTTTCAGAAATTCATCAGTTAATTGTTTCGGATTTAACTACTGCAATTGAAGGCCTTGATAATAGTAGTAGATTTAGAGCTTCTAAAGCTGCAGCTCAAACTATTTTGGCTAAGGTTCATCTTAGTCTTGGTAACTATTCAGATGCACAAAAACTTTGTGAATCAATTGTAGGATCAGGGAATTATTCATTAGAGTCTAACTTTAAAGATATATTTTACAATGAAGGTAATGGAGAAATTATTTTTGCTGTTGGTTATGTACCTGATTCTCAAGAAAGTCAAAATTTTTCTGCAGAATGGCTTAATGCTGTTGGTAGAACATCAGGAGTAAATTACCTAACTAATGATGTAAAATCAGCACTTGATGAGATGGGTGGCGATAGAACCATGTATTCTTATAGGATAGATAGCGGTCAAAACACTCAAAACCAAGTTGTTAAATATCTGCCTGATGGAGATTCGTCTTTAGGAATTGCTGCTACATCTAGTGATCCTACAAGAGCTGGAAATGATTGGATTGTTTTAAGATATGCTGATGTATTATTATTACATGTAGAATCTATTCTAGCTGGAAGTGATTCAACGTCAAGCTCAGCAGCATTGACATCCTTTAACACAGTACGTAATAGAGCTGGATTAGCTGACGACGGGGATGCTGTTATTACAAAACAAGAGTTAATGGATGAACGAAGAGTAGAATTGGCGTTTGAAAATCATCGTTTGTTTGATCTTATACGATTGGGTGAAGCGCAAAACGTTCTATCAGCATTTGCTTCTTCAATAGGAGCAAGTTTTACTTCATCAGATCTATTATTACCAATTCCTCAAAGAGAAATCAATTTGAGTAATGGATTATTAACGCAAAACCCAGGATACTAGTAAAATAAAAAAATTAATATGAAAACAATAACAGAATTTAACACAAAATCGTTTTTAAAAACATCTACTAAGCTTGTCTTGTTACTGTCTTTTGGCTTATTTATTTCTTGTGAGGATGAAATATATCCTGAAGCAGGTTCAATTGCAGATAAGACTCCACCAGTTGCAGCTTTTAGTGCATCTCAAAATGAAGGACCAGAAGATGAATGGAAAACAGTTTCTTTTAAAAATCAATCAGTTAGTGCAACAGATTATAGTTGGGATTTTGGAGATGGAAACGCATCAACATCCTTTGAACCAGATAATACATATTCTGGAGAAGGAACTTATACAGTAACTCTAGTTGCATCAGATAAATTAAATGTTACAAATAAATATTCAACCACGGTTGAGGTTAAACAACCTCCTGCACCTGCAGCTGTAACACCTGAAATTGTAAATGGTGATTTTACAGATAGCGATTATGGTCCCTGGAAAGTGTCTAGTTTTTCAGCACCGGCTAGTCAAACTAGAAACCCTTATAATGGATCATCTGATGGAGATCCTAATAACTATGACGGAATTCCTTCCGGAGCATCAAAAACTAAGGGAGCTAAATACACTAGCTCTACTTCAGCAAATTCAGATGGCCCTTCATCTTCAGGAACATCTAGATATGCTTATCAAGCTATTGAAGTTACTCCAAATAGTGAGTATTATGTTGAATTTAGTCACGCTATTAAAACTGATAAAACTGATGTTTCTGGTGGAGATAGAATTCTTGTTGAAATTTTAGATTGACATTTTGATGATGGTGCTAATGCAGTTATTAGTTCAAGCAACGGTCCACTAGCTAGAGCCGTTGGCGATACTGCTAATGGTAAAGGTAATTTTACTGTAATTAAAAAACAGTTTACATCTAATGCAGACGGTAAAGTTTCTATTTGGATGTATTCTATTACTAATGATGAGGCTTATGCAGATAATGTAAAAGTTTATCCGGTAGATTAAATTTTGTTTTGTTTTGTTTAAATATGATGTTATGAAGCAGATAAATACAATAAACATAGTTATAACTCTTGTTTTTTTCTGTTTGTTTGCTTCTTTTTCCCAAGTTCATTCTCAAGAAATTTCTTTAGACAAAGTAGAGAAATTGAAAAAGAAAAAAAAAACAAAGTAAAAAAAAGATAAAACATCCTGAAATTGATTTAACAAATTGGTCTGTTACTGTTCCATTTCAAAAATCAAATGGCAAACCACTTGTAGTTGAATACCCTGAGATTTTAGAATACGAATCTATTTTTGATTTAATTTCTTATATGTATAAGGATTCTAGAACAGGTGCTATTGTTTTTTATGCTGAACCAACTCAAGCAACAACTCCTAATTCAAAATATTCTAGATCTGAGTTAAGAGAACAAATGGTTCCTGGGAACAATAATATTAACTGGAATTTTAAGCAAGGAGGTTCAATGAAAGGCAAGCTTTCTGTTGATAGGGTATCTAAAGATTCATCTGGAAAATATCATAGAGTTATGATTATGCAAATTCACGGTAGACTTTCTGATGAACAGCGCGATTTAATAGGACAAAAAGACAATAATGCACCACCTATATTAAAAATTTATTGGGATCAAGGAAAGGTCCGTGTTAAAACTAAGGTTCTAAAAGATTTAAATTCAAGTTATGAGGATATGTTAGATAAGAATGCGTGGGAAAATGATAACGGTTTTAATTTTGATCAAGAAGTTAGTTTTAGAAAATTTGAACTAGAGATTCGTGTTACTAAGGGAAAGATTGTAGTGATTTTAAATAGAAATGAATACAAAGTTTATAAAGGAATTCATATTGATAAATGGGGGATTTTTGAAAACTATTTTAAAGCAGGAAACTATTTTCAATCTCGTGATGAAGGATCTTATGCAAAAGTTAGTTACTATAGTTTAGAAGTGGCACATTAATTAAAAAGAATGTATTTAAATTTTATCGCGACTATGTTGGATGATTTTAATCACAAACCTATCATTTTAACGATAAAAAACTTTCGTGCTTACATTAAATTATTTAAATTTGGTTAACCAGATTGTTTATGAGAAAAGAAATTGTTGAAAGAAGAGATATTAATGCTTTAGATGACAGAGATATATTTATTATATCTGAAATTAAAACACTAATTAATAAAAAAAACTTAGAACCAGGTGAAAAATTACCTTCTGAAAGGTTACTTGCCGAACGGTTAAATGTTACTAGAGGAAGCATAAGAAATGCGATTCAAAAACTTGAATCTTATGGTCTTTTAAAATCCATGAAACAGAGTGGGACATATGTTGCTGATCTGGGAAGAATAGCCCTTAACGGAATGATTGATCATATCCTTAGTCTTCCTTCTCCAGATTTTAAGTCCTTAGTGGAAACACGAATTCTATTAGAAATTAAATCTGTAAAATTTGCTGCTACTCGACGTAATGAAGAAGATTTATATGAAATTGAAATGGCATTATCAGATTACCGTAAAAAAACATTAGCTGGAAAAGATTCAGTTGAAGAAGATTTATTGTTTCATTTAGCCATAGTTAAGGCAAGTCATAATCCTTCTTTGGATCAATTAATGCTGTCTATTACACCACAAATTATCACAGAATTTGAAAAATATCATGTTTGTAAAACAGATATGGCTATAAATGCAATAAAAGAACATGAAGCTATAGTTAATGCTATTAAGATGAAAAATCCGTCTTTAGCTGAAGAAAAAATGAAAGAACACTTTAGTGTTTTGTATCAATATTTGTACAAGACCTAATATATAATAATTAGAGGGATTATTCACTAATACAAAAACCAGCTAACGCACATTAGCTTTTGTTTTATTGTTTGTTTCCATTTTAAATATAAATTATGAAAATCAACGGTTTACGCTGGTGGATTATTTTTTTGGTATGTATTGCTACCATAATCAATTATATTGATCGTTCCGCTCTTGGAATTATGTGGCCTGCGATGAGTGAGGATTTAGGTTTGACAAAAGAAGATTATGCATGGATAATTAATATTTTTACAATTACCTATGCTGCTGGTAAATTTATTTCAGGTAAAATTTATGATAAAGTAGGAACCAAAATAGGGTTTGTTTTATCTATTTTTTTCTGGTCTTTGGCATCGGTTCTTCACTTTTTTGCAAAAGGAGCTGCATCCCTTGGAATCTTTAGAGGATTGTTAGGAGTTTCAGAAGCTGGTAATTGGCCTGGTGCAGTTAAAAATAATGCTGAGTGGTTTCCGGTCAAAGAACGTGGATTAGCTCAAGGAATTTTTAACTCTGGAGCAGCAATTGGTTCTATAGTTGCGGCACCATTAGTATCACAATTGTTTGAGGCTTATGATTGGAGATGGACCTTTGTTATAATAGGTGTATTAGGTTTTTTATGGATCATACCTTGGCTTATTTTTAACAAAACTAAACCTAATAATCATCCTTGGATTACTGAGGAGGAACGAAAGTACATACTAGAAGACAATAGTCAAGATTTAATTACTAACGAGGATACTAAAAGTCTTAGCGTAATTGAAATACTATCTATTAAAGAAGCATGGGGTGCTATTTCTGCACGATTTTTTATAGAACCTATATGGTGGCTTTTTGTTTTTTGGATGCCAATTTATTTAGCAGATCAATATGGTTTTAATGTAAAAGAAATTGGTCTTTATGCTTGGTTCCCTTATGTAGGCGCGATGATAGGAAGTTTAGGGGGTGGGTGGTATGTAAAGCATTTAATGGAAAAAAATTCATTAGATAGATCTAGAAAAAAAGTAATTACTATAGGTGCAATAATAATTTTTGTTGGTATTATTTGTGCTATTTTGTTCGCAGATACACCAGAGAAGTTTGTTTCATTTGTTTTTGTAGTTCTTTTCGGATTTCAATTTTCTATTAGTAACATACAAACTATTCCTAGCGATTTACTTAATGATAAATCTGTTGGAACTCTTGCAGGTTTGGGTGGTAGTATTGGTGCAGTCTCAGTAATTATTATGAATTGGTTAATTCCGATTATAACAGTTGATTCGTATACTCCAGCATTTATAATTTTAGCTATTCTAGCTCCTTTATCAGTACTATCAGTTACCATACTGATAAAAGAAATTAAGCCAATTCAAATAGATAAATAAAATTCAATTAATAAAATAAATATGAGTAAATTAAAAAATAATATCGCTGTAATTACTGGAGCAACCGGTGGCATAGGATACCAAGTTGCAAAAAAATTAGGACATGAAGGATATACGGTTATTCTAAACGGAATTGAAAGTATTAAGGCGAAGAGTTAGTTAAGGAATTAACTTCTTTAGGAATAATTGCAGAATACTATGGATTTGATGTTACAGATGAAAATGCAGTTAATGAAAATATAAATCTTATTGGAAATAAATTTGGAAAAATAGACGTACTTGTAAATAATGCTGGTGGTTTAGGAGGTAGATCTAGATTTGAAGATATGACAACAGAATTCTATCGATCTGTAATGGCTTTAAACCTAGATTCAACTTTTTTTACATCAAGAGCTTCTATTCCGTTTCTAAAAAAAAGTCAGAACCCCTCAATAATAAATTATACATCTAATGCAGGCTGGAATGCTGGCGGTCCAGGCGCAGGTATATATGGAACTTCAAAAGCGGCAGTTCACGCTATTACTAGAGCATTAGCTAAGGATTTAGCTGAATATGGAATTCGAGTAAATGCTGTTTCCCCAGGAACAATAGACACACCATTTCATGCGCAAATTAAATCTACTAAACCAGAAGTATTTGCTTCTTGGAAGAACAATATAATGCTAGGTAGACTTGGCCAACCTGAAGAAGTTGCATCAGTAGTATCTTTTTTAGCTAGTAAAAACGCTTCATTTATTACTGCAGAAACAATTCAAATTGGTGGTGGTCAGGCATTAGGAATTTAATTATTAATTAAATATATATAGAATAAAGATGATGACAAAAGTAGTTACATTTGGTGAAATTATGTTGCGTTTATCTCCTCCAGGATTTTTACGCTTTTCTCAAACTAATTCATTTGACATAATTTATGGAGGAGGAGAATCTAATGTCGCTATTTCTTTAGCCAATTATGGAGTCCCTGTAAGGTTTGTAACTCGTATTCCTGAAAATGACATTGGTCAATCTGCAAAAATGGAAATGCGTAAGAGAGGTGTAGAAACTGAATTCATGATTTATGGAGGTGATCGTTTAGGTATTTATTTTTTAGAGACAGGTGCTGTAAGTCGTGGTAGTAAGGTTGTTTATGACCGTGCTCATTCTGCCATGTCTGAAATCCAAACAGGAATGATTGATTGGGATAAAGCTTTTGATGGTGTAAAATGGTTTCATTGGACAGGAATTACACCTGCTATTTCACAATCTGCAGCTGACGTATGCTTAGAGGCTGTTAAAATTGCTCATGAAAAAGGAATTACTATTTCCACTGACCTTAATTACAGAGCAAAACTTTGGAAATATTGCGATAACTCTCAACGAGAAAATATCATGACAGAACTAACATCCTATTGTGATATTATACTTGGAAATGAAGAAGATGCTGAAATGCACTTTGATATTAAACCTGAAGGTTTAACAGTTCAAACACAGGGGAAAGAAGTTAAGGCTGAAGCTTTTCTATCGGTATGTAAACAAATGATGAAAAAATTCCCAAAAGCGAAAAAAGTAATTACAACCCTAAGAGGTTCTATATCAGCTTCACACAACACATGGGCTGGAGTTATGTATGATGGAACTACAATGTTAAAAAGCCCTCAATATCAAATTACAGATATTGTTGATAGAGTAGGTGGGGGTGATTCATTTATGGGTGCATTAATTTATGGTTTAATAGAATTCCAGAACAATGATCAAAAAGCTCTTAATTTTGCAGTAGCTGCATCATGTTTGAAACATACGATTAAAGGAGATGCTAATTTGGTAACTGTAGATGAAGTTAATAAATTAGTAGAAGGAGATTCATCAGGAAGAGTAGCAAGATAATATTATGGCAAATTTCACAAGAATAGAGGTTTTTAATAAAATGAATCAAACAGGGTTAGTTCCTTTGTTTTATAATTCAGACATTGAAATATGTAAAAAAGTTGTTACCGCTTGCTATAATGGTGGAGCAAGACTTCTAGAGTTTACAGCAAGAGGAGATTTTGCTCATGAAGTTTTTACGGATTTAAATAAATTTGTAATTAAAAAATTTCCAGAAATGATTTTAGGTACTGGATCGGTAACAGATGCAGCAACAGCCTCTTTATATATGAGTTTAGGATCAAACTTTATAGTTACTCCAGTTTTAAGAGAAGATATTGCAATAAACTGTAATCGTAGAAAAGTAATGTGGTCACCTGGGTGTGGCTCACTTAGTGAAATAGCAAAAGCTGAAGAATTAGGTTGTGAAGTTGTTAAGTTATTTCCTGGTGGCACTTATGGCTTTGGGTTTGTGAAAGCCATTAAAGGCCCTCAGCCATGGACAAATATAATGCCAACAGGAGGAGTTTCTCCAACTAAAGATAATTTAGAAGCTTGGTTTAATGCTGGTGTTACCTGTGTTGGAATGGGATCTAAATTAATCACTAAAGATTCTAATGGCGATTTTGATTATAAAAGAATAGAAGAATTAGTAAAATTTTCCATAGAATTTATTAAAAATTATAAGCGATAATTGTACAGTCAAAGACAATATAAGTAACGGTTATATATTTTTAAATTTTATACATTTTCATCAGTTTATAGAACAATATTTAGATAAGTTTTATGCAGAATGGGGTGGTTTACTTGAGTTAATTTAAATCCCCAAATAGGTTGCTTAAAAAAGTAAATAAAATTGAAGTAAATATGAATAAATCACTTCTAATTATTAGTTTATTTTTAATGTTAACTTCTTGTAATGAAAAAATTACAAACGACATTGTTATCAGCACTAAAGTTGAATTAAATACAGCAATAAAAAATGCAAAACCAGGAGATGTTATTATTTTAAAAGATGGAACGTATTCTAATTTAGAAATTCTCTTTGTTGGTGAAGGAACAAAAAAAAAGCCAATCACTTTAAGAGCAGAAACTCCAGGAAAAGTTTTTATAGAGGGAATCTCTAATTTAGAAATTAGTGGTAACTTTTTAAATGTTGAAGGATTGTTTTTTAGAAACGGACATTCACCTACTGCAAATGTAATTGCATTTAGAACAAGTAAAGAGAGTGTAGCCAATAATAGTAGTGTTTCTAATTGTGTAATTCTAGATTTTAATAATCTAGAGCGAGACCAGGAAAACCTTTGGGTGCAGTTTTATGGAAAACACAATACATTAGAACATTGTTATATTGCTGGAAAAACCAATGGTGGGCCAACAGTGAGAGTAGATTTAAAAGGAAATCAAAGTATTAGAAACTACCATCAAATTGTAAATAATCATTTCGGACCCAGACCAAGAAAAGGGGGTGCTAGAGGAGAAACCATTCAATTGGGGAGTAGTTTTACTTCTATGTCGCCTAGTAATACAACCATAGCCAATAACTTATTTGAAGCATGTAATGGGGAGGTAGAAATTATTTCTAGCAAGACAAATTTCAATCTAATTAAAAACAATGTATTCTACAAAAGTGAAGGATCTGTAGTAACAAGACATGGAAATTATGTTACTATTGATGGGAACTATTTTATTGGAGATGGCGTAAATGAACAATATGGAGGTGTTAGAATTATTAACACTGGGCATTGGGTGATTAATAACCTTTTTTATAAATTAAAAGGAAAGAGTTTTAGAAGTCCGTTGGCAGTTATGAACGGAATTCCTAAATCGCCATTAAACAGATATAATCAAGTTACAGATGTTGTGGTTGCCTTCAATACGTATGTAGATTCTAGTTCGCCATGGCAATTTGGCGTTGGAACTAATATAGCACAATCAGCTGTTTTACCAAAATCTGAAATTAGATCTGCAAGACCTTTAAGAACAGAAGTTGTAAATAATATTATTTATAATTCTGTAGGAGATGCAAACCCAATTATTGAACATGATAAAGCAGACGGAGTTACTTTTAAAAGCAATATTATTTATAACAACGGAGTCGAAATTGCAAACAGTCATGGTTTAATCACCAAAGAATTAACCTTAACAAAAATAGGAACAAATATTTCTGTACCAATTGCTGGTTTCGATGATGTAAAAATCTATAATGGTTTCGATTTTGAGATTATTACGAATGATTTATTGGGGAAGTCTAGAATTACATCAAATCAAATTGGTGCTATATTAAATTCAGAAAACATCAACTTAGATTTATTAGATAAAACAAAATATGGAGCAACTTGGTTTTCTAATGAAGTTGCAGTAAAAGAAGTAAAAAAGCATACTGTAAATAATTCAGCTGCGTTAATAGCAAAATTGAATGAAGCTAAAAATGGTGATATTATTGATTTGAATTCTGGGACTTACACCATATCTAAATCATTAATAATTAATAAAACCATTACAATTCAATCGAAAGGAAATGTTGAAATTTTATATAATGGCGCAGCAAATACACCAGCTTTAGAATTGCATCCTTACGGTAAATTAGTTTTGAAAAACATCAAACTAAGAGGCTTAAACACACAATATGCATTTGCTAGTTTAAAAGAGAATATGTCGAATCATTTCGGATTAGAAGTTGTAGCTTCTGAAATCAGCAATTTTAAGTATGCCTTAAAAGTATATAAACAATCATTTTCAGAAGAAATTACTTTTAAAAATACTTCAATTTCTAATTGTGAAAACGGAATAGAATTATCTGAAGAAACAAACGATAGAGGAGACTATAACACAGAGTATTTAACCATTGATAATTGTCAATTTACCAATGTACAACAAAATGTGATAGATTATTATAGAGGTGGTTTTGACGAGTCTACTATTGGAGGAAACCTTTTAGTAACCAATAGTATATTTTCGAATTGTGGGGCAAAAGAAAAAAATAGAATACTATTAAACCATAGAGGAATTATAAATGTAACTATCAATAAAAATAGGTTTATAAACAACAAGGTTCAGTTTGTTTCTACTCTATGGGGTGCAAAAAATAATAGGGCAACGAATAATAAATTAAATAATTCTGGAAAGATCAAAACAGAAGAAAACTTAAAATTAAAGTTGATTTATTAATACTGTTGAATTAAAATTAATGTAAAAATGAAAAAAGTAATCTTTATAATGGGTGTTTCAGGTTGTGGAAAGAGCACTATTGGAGCATTACTAGCAAAAGAATTAAACATTTTGTTTTTTGATGGTGATGATTTTCATTCGGAAAATAACATTGCAAAAATATCTGGCGGACAACCTTTAAATGATGAGGATAGACAAGACTGGCTGCTATCTTTAAATAATTTAGCTAAAAAACAATTGTCTAAGAATACGTGTGTTATAGTTTGTTCAGCTTTAAAACAAAAGTATAGAGATACTTTAAGTTTAGGAATTGAAAGCAATACAGAATGGGTTCATTTGTTAGGTTCGTTTGATCAAGTTTTAGAAAGAATACAAAAGAGATCAAATCATTTTATGCCTTTGAAATTATTAAAATCACAGTTTGACGACTTAGAAATTCCAAAAAACGCACTTCAAATAGACATTCATTTATCACCAAAAGAAATGGTTACCGAAATTCAGAAAAGCCTCCTAATAAAAAACCAATTTGGACTTATAGGTTTAGGAGTTATGGGGAAAAGCCTCAGTCGGAATTTAGCCCAAAAAGGCGTTCGAATTTCAATGTACAACAGACATGTGCCAGAGTTAGAAGAAGACATTGCTATCAATTTTAAAAAAGAGTTTAAAGAATTAGCATCAGCACTGCCGTTTGATGTCATCCCCGATTTTGTAAAATCGTTGGAAACTCCCAGAAAAATAATGTTGATGGTCAATTCAGGCTCCGCTATAGATGCTGTAATTGAAGCCCTATTGCCTTTTTTAACCCAAGGAGACAGCATTATCGATGGCGGAAATTCAAACTATAATAAAACAAAAGAACGCTTTGATTTCTTAAAATCGAAAGGCATTCACTTTATTGGAGCAGGAGTTTCAGGAGGCGAAGAAGGCGCCTTAAAAGGACCTTCGATTATGCCAGGAGGCGATACAAAAGCCTACCAACAAGTACAGCCTTTTTTAGAACTGATTGCCGCAAAAGATATAAACGGAGCTCCCTGTTGTAGCTATATTGGAAACGAAGGAAGTGGTCATTTTGTAAAAATGATTCACAATGGCATCGAATATGTAGAAATGCAATTGTTGGCAGATGTCTGTACAGTACTTAAAGCAAAAGGGAACACACCAGACCAGATAGCCGACATTTTTGAACAGTGGAAGCCCACCACAAACAGTTATCTGTTAGAAATTACTAGCACTATTTTAAGAAAAAAAGAAGGTGATGATTGGCTGGTCAATAAGATAATGGACACCGCAGGCAATAAAGGAACCGGTAATTGGGCCATCATAGCAACCGCAGAATTAGGAGTGCCCAGTACCCTGATTGCTTCCGCCTTATTTGCTCGGTATGCATCCTTTTACAAAGCAGAAAGAGTCGCAGCAAGCAAGCAATTCAACTCCGAGAATATTACCGAGCCAAAGGTTTCCATTGAAGTCCTTCACAACGCCTATCAATTTGCCAGAATCATCAATCATTACCAAGGATTTAAACTCATACAAGAAGCCTCAGAACGTTTTAAATGGGCCTTGAATTTAAGTGAATTGGCCAGAATCTGGACCAATGGATGCATCATTAGATCCGATTATATGATTGAATTGGTAACAGTTTTTAAAACAACCAACAATTTGTTTGCCCACGAAAATACGATCCAAGCATTAAAAACAAGAAAATCAGCCATTAAAAAAGTAGTTTCTGAATGTGTTTTAAGCGAATTGCCAATTCCAAGTCTCAGCAATGCGATACACTTTTTTAACAATATTACAACTGCCAATTCCTCCGCAAATTTAATACAAGCCCAACGAGATTATTTTGGCGCACATACCTATCAAAGAAAAGAAGATGACACCGGGCAATTTTATCAAACAGATTGGAACCTAAACGAACCAAAAAAACCAACAGAACATGGCAACACTTCAAACTAAAAAATCGTTAATACAAAAAATTATTGCAATCATATTGGGCTTTGGACCCGGAATTTTTGCCATAGGCTACACCATTGGAACAGGAAGTGTAACGTCTATGATTGTAGCCGGAAGTAAATTTGGAATGCAATTATTATGGGTGCTACTATTAAGCTGTGTGTTTTCAGGAATTTTAATGTTTGCCTATGGAAATTATGCCCTGATTACAGGGGAAACCGCACTTTATGGATTTAAAAAACATTTAAGATTTGGAAAAGTGTTGGCCATTTTAATCATTGTCGGCATTACTTTTGGGCAATGGAATTCGCTCATGGGTATTTTAGGAATTTCAGCCAATATTATTTTTGAAATTCTTGTACTCAATTTCGAATCCTTACGCGTCTTCCAATACGAAACCGTATTAACCATCGCCATTCTTGTAATCGCTATTTTCTATCTCTTGCTGTTGGTTGGTAAGTATACCTTCTTCGAAAAAATACTCATTATATTTGTAACCTTAATGGGGTTTTCATTTCTGTTCTCCTTGTTTTTTGTGCAACCCCTTCCAATAGATGTTGTCAAAGGATTGCTCCCCACCATTCCAGAAGTGCCAGGAGGTAAAATGTTGGTCGCTGCATTTGTAGGAACCACCATGGCAGCCGCTACCTTTTTATCAAGACCCCTTTTTGTAAGAGGAAAAGGATGGACTATCAAAAACTTGAAACAACAAAAAAAGGACGCGATTACTGCTGCCGCTTTAATCTTTCTAATTAGTGCCACCATTATGGCAGTAGCCGCAGGTTCTTTATTTCATCAAGAAATTGCTGTTACCCATGTACTTGATATGGCAAATACCTTAGAACCCGTAGCAGGAAAATGGGCCGTGACAATTTTCTTTTTTGGTGCATTAAGTGCAGGTTTGTCATCCATTTTTCCCTGTTTGCTCATTGCCCCATTACTCCTTGCCGATTATCAATCGGGAATTTTAGACACCAATTCAAAACAGTTTCGTGTGGTTACCGCCATTGCATGTTTGGTTGCCCTAATTGGTCCCGCATTTGGTGCAAATCCCATCGAAATTCAAATCCTATCACAAGTATTTAATGTTTTTGTTTTGCCTATTGTCATCCTCGGAATTATACTATTATTAAACAAGAAAAAAAAACTGAAAGACTATAAGGTAGGGTCCGCAGTAGCTATCGGATTGTATGGTGCCCTATTCTTTTCACTTGTTATTTCAGTGAATGGAGTCTTGGCACTTTTAGATTATTTTTAAACTCAAACAAAAAACATGAAAGAAAATAGGAAAAACACTCATAAAATAACAAATAAAAATGTGTTAATTACTGCCGGTGCCCAAGGAATTGGCGCTTCTATAACCCGTCATTTTATTGATTGTGGTGCCAATGTTGCCATTCATTATTATTCCAGTGCAGCTACTTCCAATGAGTTCATGGAGTATGCCATTCAAAAAGGACAAAATGCGGTAATCATTCAAGGAGATTTAACAAAAGAGGTAGATGCAAATGAGATGGTCTCAAAAACGATTGCTGCTTTTGGAGGGATTGATATCTTGATTAACAATACAGGTTCCTTAGTTGCCCGTAAAATGTTGAATGAAATAACAACGGAATTTTGGCATCAAGTTATGGACATTAATCTTACTTCAATGCTATTTGTAACAAGAGCAGCAACCCCATACCTCACAAAAAATAAAAATAGTAGTATTGTTAATTTGTCCTCGTTAGCAGGACGAAAAGGAGGGCACCCAGGTTCTATAGCTTATGCCACCAGCAAAGGCGCTATATTAACATTAACAAGAGCATTGTCAACAGAATTGGGACCTCAAGGTGTTCGAGTAAATGCCGTAGCTCCAGGTCTTATTTTAGGCACCTCTTTTCACAATACACATACCACCAAAGAGTCTGCCGTTGCAACTGTTTCGGGAATTCCAATTCAACGCGCAGGGAATGCAGCAGATGTTGCGCGCGCTGTTTTATACCTAGCTTCGGAATACGATGGATTTATTACAGGAGCTACCTTAGACATTAATGGAGGCGTCTACAATATGTAGTTCCTTGGAACGTCTTTGAAGGAGGGTGGTAACAAATGTTCGATGTTTCAATAGAATTATCTACTAAAACAATAAAGCGGCTACAACGTATTACTGGAGAGTGAAAACATCAGACGGAACTAACGCTAGTTACTCCATTGTTTACTCCTTTAAAACACAGTAAGGTTTAGTATTACACATACTTATACAAACACCTCCCTTCAAAAGAAAACCGATATTATTTAAGTAGGGTAGCTACTATTAAGATTTTTTAATAAAACTTTCAAGTCTTTTTACCATATTATAACTCCCACAGTAGAAAGGAATTCTTTGATGTAATTCAATTGGATCAATATCTAATATTCTGTTAAATCCATCTGAAGCTTTTCCCCCAGCTTGCTCAGCTATAAATGCTATTGGATTGCATTCATAAAGTAGCCTAAGCTTTCCAACAGGAGATTTTTTGCTGCTAGGATACAAATAAATACCACCTTTTATTAGATTTCTATGAAAATCAGACACTAATGAGCCTATATATCTTGAAGTGTATGGTCTATCATTTTCTTCCATTTGACAAAATTTAATATACTTTTTAACAAAATCTGGAAATTGTAAATAGTTTCCTTCATTTACAGAATAGATACTACCATTTTCTTTAAAATTCATTTTTGGGTGTGATAAATAAAAGGTCCCTATAGCTGGATTCAAAGTGAATCCATTTACACCATGACCTGTGGTATACACGAGCATAGTTGAAGTTCCGTATATCACATATCCAGCGGCAACTTGATGCACTCCTTTTTGTAAAAAATCTTGTAAATTAACCGGCGAACCAATTGGACTGATTCTTCTGTAAACTGAAAAAATAGTTCCTACTGAAACATTTACATCAATATTTGAAGAACCATCTAGAGGATCAATTAAAACAATATATTTATTTTTATTTTCATTGTTACTGCCTTCTACATTCATGAAAGTATCATTCTCTTCAGAAGCAATACCACATACTATTTCTCTGTTAATTAATGTTTGTATAAAAACTTCATTAGCTAAAACATCTAATTTCTGTTGCTCTTCTCCTTGAATATTATTTTGTTTAATTGATCCTATAATATCAACTAGTCCAGCTTTGTTAACATTATGGTTAACCACTTTAGCGGCTAGCCTTATGGAATTAAGAATTCTTGATAGCTCACCAGAAGAATATTTAAAGGCATTTTGATTTTCTATAATAAACTCTCCTAATGTTTGATTGCTCATATTTAAAATTAATAATATTTTATTAAA
>Ga0138257_1201560_pt1 | contig 20374 bp, 34 predicted proteins | sample RNAICE20151110_2_FD_105264 | JGI IMG/M metagenome (GOLD analysis project Ga0138257, IMG submission 105264) | Metatranscriptomics of polar marine prokaryotic and eukaryotic communities from Arthur Harbor ice station, Antarctica -... | ecosystem: Environmental > Aquatic > Marine > Unclassified...
TGAGGATTGATAATAGATTGAACAAAAAAATAACTATGCCAACTATTCAACAATTAATTAAAAAAGCAAGAGTGCAGAAATTTAAGAAAAGTAAATCTGCAGCTCTGAATTCTTGTCCTCAAAGAAGAGGTGTATGTACAAGAGTGTATACAACTACTCCTAAAAAACCTAACTCAGCAATGAGGAAAGTTGCTAGGGTACGTTTAACTAATGGAATTGAAGTTTCTGCATACATCCCAGGTGAGGGACATAATTTACAGGAACACTCCATTGTATTAGTTAGGGGTGGTAGAGTAAAAGATTTACCGGGTGTTAAGTATCACATTGTAAGAGGTGCGTTAGATACTGCAGGAGTAGAAGGTAGATTACAAAGAAGATCTAAATATGGTGCAAAGCGCCCTAAGGTTAAAAAATAGAATTATATTTTGCGATGAGAAAGACCAGAGCCAAAAAAAGAATTGTATTACCAGATCCTAAATTTCAGGATATTGTTGCTGCTAAGTTTGTAAATAACTTAATGATGCACGGTAAGAAGTCAGTTGCATTTAAAATTTTTTACGATGCAATGGGAATTATTGAAGAAAAATCTGAAGAAGGTGTTTCTCCAATTGATGTTTTCAGAAAAGGTTTAGAGAATGTTACCCCAGGTGTTGAAGTTAGAAGTAGAAGAGTAGGTGGTGCAACATTTCAAATTCCTACTCCTGTAAGAGATAGTAGAAAAACATCTTTAGCAATGAAGTGGTTAATTGATTACTCTAGAAAAAGAAACGAGAAATCAATGTCTCAGAAGTTAGCTGCGGAATTATTGGCTGCTTCAAAAGGTGAAGGAGCTGCTTACAAAAAGAAAGAAGATACGCATAGAATGGCAGAAGCTAATAAAGCTTTCTCTCACTTCAGATTTTAATAATTTTTTATAGAGTTATAAAATGGCAGCAAAAAGAAACTTAAAATTTACTAGAAACATTGGTATTGCAGCGCATATTGATGCGGGTAAGACTACTACAACAGAACGTATACTTTACTATTCTGGTGTTAGTCATAAAATTGGAGAGGTTCATGATGGTGCCGCTACAATGGATTGGATGGAACAGGAGCAAGAAAGAGGTATTACAATTACTTCTGCTGCAACTACTGTTTTTTGGAAGTATCAAGAAGATGAATATCATATTAACATAATTGATACTCCTGGTCATGTAGATTTTACTGTTGAAGTTAATCGATCGTTAAGAGTTTTAGATGGTTTAGTTTTCTTATTTAGTGCAGTTGATGGCGTTGAGCCACAATCTGAAACTAATTGGAGACTTGCTAATAATTACAATGTATCAAGAGTTGGATTTGTAAATAAAATGGATCGTCAGGGTGCTGACTTCTTAAATGTGTGCAAGCAGGTTAAAGAAATGTTAGGTAGTGAAGCTATTGCTTTACAATTGCCAATTGGATCCGAAGAGACGTTTAAAGGTGTAGTTGATTTAGTTTACAATAAAGCTATTATTTGGAACGAAGATGATCATGGTATGACATATCAGGAAGTTGAAATTCCTGCTGACATGGTTGAAGAAGTTGCTGAGTATAGAGAAAAATTGTTAGAAGCAATAGCAGAATTTGATGATACTTTGATGGAGAAATTCTTCGAAGATGCTGATTCAATTTCTCATAGAGAGATTTTAGATGCTTTAAGAAAAGCAACTGTTTCTATGAAAATAGTTCCTATGTTGTGTGGATCAGCCTTTAAAAATAAGGGTGTTCAATCTATGTTGGATTATGTAATGGAATTATTACCATCACCATTGGATCAAGAAGCAATTACTGGTATTGATCCAAATACTGATGAGCCTTTAATTAGAAAGCCAAACACAAGTGAGCCGTTTGCAGGTTTAGCATTTAAAATTGCTACAGATCCTTTTGTTGGTAGGTTGTGTTTTACTAGAGCTTATTCAGGTGTATTAGATTCTGGATCATATGTTTTGAATACTAGAACAATGAAAAAAGAGCGTATATCTAGAATATATCAAATGCATGCAAACAAACAAAGTCAAATTGAAAGTTTGAATGCTGGTGATATTGGTGCGTTAGTTGGATTTAAAGATATTAGAACCGGTGATACATTGTGTGATGAAAAGTCACCTATTGTATTGGAATCTATGGATTTCCCGGAACCAGTTATTGGTATTGCAATTGAGCCTAAAACTCAAGCTGATGTTGATAAATTAGGTATCGCTTTAGGTAAATTAGCTGAAGAAGATCCTACTTTTCAAGTTAAAACTGATGAGAATTCTGGTCAAACTATAATTAGTGGTATGGGTGAGTTACACCTTGAGATTATATTAGATCGTTTGAAAAGAGAATTTAATGTAGAATGTAATCAAGGTGAGCCTCAAGTTAATTATAAGGAAGCTATAAGAAAACCTATTGATCATAGAGAAGTTTATAAAAAACAATCTGGTGGTAGAGGTAAATTTGCTGATATAGTTGTAACTATTGAGCCAAGAGAAGATAAAGAAGAAGGTTTGTTGTTTGTTAACTCAATAAAAGGTGGTAATGTTCCTCGAGAATTTGTACCTTCGGTTGAGAAAGGATTTAAAGAAGCAATGTCAACTGGTGTTTTAGCTGGATATGTTGTGGATAGTTTAAAAGTTACTTTAAAAGACGGTTCTTTTCATGCTGTTGATTCAGATGCTCTTTCTTTTGAGGTTGCTGCAAAAATGGCTTATCGTCATGCTTGTCCTTTAGCGAGTCCAGTTTTAATGGAGCCTATTATGAAGTTAGAAGTTATCACTCCTGAAGAGAATATGGGTGATGTTGTTGCTGATTTGAATAGAAGAAGAGGTACTATGGAAGGTATGGATGATAAACATGGTGCTAAGATTGTGAAAGCAAAAGTTCCTTTATCTGAAATGTTTGGTTATGTTACATCACTAAGAACAATTACTTCCGGAAGAGCTACTTCAACTATGGAATTTGCATACTTCTCTGAAGCACCAAAAAATATTGCTGAAGCTGTTATAGCAAAAGCCAAAGGAAATTAATTTAGTTAACATTTTTGATAACACAATACTGATAAAATGAGTCAGAAAATTAGAATAAAATTAAAGTCTTTCGATCATAATTTGGTTGATAAGTCAACTGAGAAGATTGTTAAAACTGTAAAAAGTACTGGTGCTGTTGTTAGTGGTCCAATTCCTCTACCAACTCATAAAAGAAAATTTACTGTATTAAGATCTCCTCACGTTAATAAAAAGGCAAGAGAGCAGTTTGAAGTAAGTTCTTACAAAAGACTAATGGATATTTATAGCTCGACTTCTAAAACAGTTGATGCTTTAATGAAATTAGAATTACCTTCAGGTGTTGAAGTAGAAATTAAAGTATAGTTAAATACATTATCGTTTTAATAGATAAGATAAATTAAAGTTTATTCGATGTCAGGTATAATAGGAAAAAAAATAGGGATGACTAGTATCTATGATGCAGATGGTAAAAACCAATCTTGCACTATCATAGAAGTTAGTCCAAATGTTGTAACGCAAGTTAAAACATTAGACACTGATGGTTATAAGTCTATTCAATTAGCTTATGATGAGAAAAGTGAAAAAAATGTTACTAAAGCTCTTTTAGGACATTTCGCAAAAGCTAAAACTACTCCAAAATATAAAGTTGTTGAGTTTAAAGGTTTCGAAAATGATTTATCATTGGGTGATACTGTTAACGGAAACGTATTTATAGAAGGAGAATTTGTTGATGTTGTTGGTACTTCAAAAGGTAAGGGATTCCAAGGTGTTGTTAAAAGACATGGTTTTGCTGGTGTTGGTGGTGCTACTCATGGTCAACATAATAGATTAAGAGCACCTGGATCAATTGGTGCCGCTTCAACTCCTTCTAAAGTGAATAAAGGAATGAAGATGGGTGGAAGAATGGGTGGTGAAAGAGTTAAGACTGAAAACTTACGAGTTTTAAGAATTCTTTCAGATAAAAATTTAATTGTTGTATCTGGTTGTGTTCCTGGAGCAAAAGGTTCATACGTACTAATCGAAAAATAAGATGGAATTAGAAGTTTTAGATAAAACAGGTAAATCTACAGGTAGAAAAGTTACCTTAGCAGAAAATGTTTTTGGTATTGAGGCTAATGAGCATGCTATTTATTTAGATGTTAAACAATATTTAGCTCATCAGAGACAAGGTACTCACAAGACTAAAGAAAAAGGTGAGATTACTGCTAGTACTAGAAAAATCAAGAAACAAAAAGGAACTGGTACTGCCAGAGCTGGGAGTTTGAAGAGTGGTGTTTTTAGAGGTGGTGGTAGAATGTTCGGACCAAGACCAAGAGATTATGGTTTTAAGTTGAATAAGAAAGTTAAAGTTGTTGCAAGAAAATCTGCGTTAGCTAACCAATTCAAAGTTGATAATATTCTTGTTTTGGAAGACTTAAACTTTGATGCACCTAAGACTAAAGAATTTGATGAGATGTTAAAATCTTTACAATTAAATGGTCATAGAGTTACTTTAGTAACAAAAGAGAAAAATAAAAATTTATTTCTTTCGTCTAGAAACATTCAAAAGTTTAAATTAGTAGCTGTTGAAGATATTAATACTTATGATTTATTAAATTGTAAGAAATTAATTTTAACAGAAGGATCAGTAACTGAATTAGCAAACCAACTAAGCATTTAGTCATGAGTATTATTATAAAACCCATTGTTACCGAAAAGGTTTCTTCTGCTGAAGAATTTGGAAGGTATGGTTTTGTTGTTGATGAAAAAGCAAACAAAATTGAAATTAAAAAAGCAATCGAAAGTAAATATGGCGTTTCTGTAGCTGCCGTTAATACAATTAGATATGCTGGTAAAGCAAAAAGAAATAAAAAAACTTGGGCTTATGATGGTAGAACTTCTTCTTACAAGAAGGCTATCATTACTGTAAAGCCGGGTGAAATAATTGATATTTACAGTAATATTTAGTAGATATGGCATTAAGAAAATTTAGACCAATAACACCAGGTCAGCGTCACAAGTTAGCTGTAACGTTTGATGACATTACATGTTCGACTCCTGAAAAATCTTTACTTTCGAGTATTAAGAAATCTGGTGGTAGAAATGATACTGGGAAAATGACTATCAGAAACATTGGTGGTGGACATAAAAAGAAATATCGTATTATCGATTTTAAGAGAGATAAGTTTGGTATTCCAGCTACTGTCAAAACAATTGAGTACGATCCAAATAGAACTGCTCGTATTGCTTTATTGGCTTATGTTGATGGAGAAAAAAGATACATTATTGCTCCTAACGGTTTGAAAGTTGGTGATAAAGTTTTATCAGGAAAAGATATTCAAACAAATGTTGGTAATGCAATGTATTTGTCTGATATTCCTTTAGGTACTTTAGTTCACAATATTGAATTACGTCCTGGTCAAGGTGCTAAAATGGCTAGAACTGCTGGTTCAAGTGCTCAACTTGCTGCTAGAGATGGTAAATATGCTGTTATTAAGCTTCCAAGTGGTGAAACTCGTCAGATATTAATTACTTGTTTAGCTACTGTAGGTGTTGTTTCTAATTCCGATCATCAATTAAATATCAGTGGAAAAGCTGGTAGAAGTAGATGGCAAGGTAGAAGACCACGTGTTAGAGGTGTTGCTATGAATCCAGTTGATCACCCAATGGGTGGTGGTGAAGGTAGATCTTCAGGTGGACATCCTCGTAACAGAAATGGTTTGCCAGCTAAAGGTTACAAAACCAGATCACCAAAGAAAGAAAGTAATAAGTACATTATCGAAAGAAGAAAAAAATAAGATATTTTAGTTATGTCTAGATCATTAAAAAAACCACCTTTTGTTCACTATAAGCTTGAAAAGCGTGTACTTGAGGCTCAAGAATCAGGAAAAAAATCTGTAATTAAAACTTGGTCTCGTGCTTCGTTAATTACTCCTGATTTTGTCGGATTAACTGTTGCTGTTCATAATGGTAATAAGTTCATACCTGTTTATGTAACAGAAAATATGGTTGGACATAAATTAGGTGAATTTGCTCCAACAAGAACTTGGAGAGGTCATTCTGGTGATAGAAAAAAAGGTAAAAAATAAATTGAATAAAAATGGGTGCAAGAAAGAAAATTAGAGCCAATGCAATCAACGAAGCTAAAGCAAATAAGTATTTTGCTAAGTTGAATGATTGCCCTACTTCTCCTCGTAAAATGAGACTTGTTGCTGATCAAATTAGAGGAGTCGAAGTTTTTAAAGCTTTGGGTTTATTACAATTCTCTAAGAAAGAAGCTTCTGTTCGTTTAGAGAAGTTGCTTAAGTCTGCAATTCATAATTACGAAACAAAAACTGGTGTTTCTCCTGAAACTGGTGATATTTTTGTTAAGTTAATAACAGTTGATTCTGCTAGAATGCTTAAGAGAATACAACCTGCTCCTCAAGGTAGAGCGCATAGAATTAGAAAAAGATCTAATCATGTTACAATTTTTGTTGATAAAGTAGTTGTAAAAGTTGTTGAAGAAGTTGTTGAAGAAGTTCAAAATTAAAATGAACAAAAAATTATAAAAATGGGACAAAAAACAAACCCTATTGGTAATAGACTTGGAATCATCAGAGGTTGGGATTCTAATTGGTACGGCGGTAAAAAATATGCCGATAAATTACTTGAGGATTCTAAAATTAGAGACTATGTTAGAGCTCGTTTAGTTAAGGCTTCTTTTTCTAAGATTGTTATCGAAAGAACTTTAAAATTAATTAGCGTTACTATTCATACTGCTAGACCCGGTATTATCATTGGTAAAGGTGGTCAAGAAGTTGATAAGCTTAAAGAGGAGTTGAAAGGTATTACTAATAAAGATGTTCAAATTAATATTTTTGAAATTAAACGTCCAGAATTAGATGCTCGTTTAGTTGCAGATGGTATTGCTCGTCAAATTGAAGGTAGAGTTTCTTTTAGAAGAGCTACTAAGATGTCTATCGCTTCTTCTATTAGAATGGGTGCAGAAGGTATTAAAGTTACTATATCTGGTAGATTAAATGGTGCTGAAATGGCTAGGACTGAAACTAAAAAAGAAGGTAGAATTCCTTTACATACTTTTAGAGCTGATGTTGATTACTTTCAATCCGAAGCTCAAACTACTTATGGTAAATTAGGTGTTAAAGTTTGGATATGTAGAGGTGAAGTTTACGGTAAAGTAGATTTGTCTCCTGAAGTAGATACAAAAAAGAAACCAGGAGCTAGAGGTGGTTCTAAGTTTAAAGGAAATAAGAAAAGATAAGAATTTTATATAAGTTTAAAATTATATAGTTATGTTAGCTCCAAAAAGAGTAAAATATAGAAAAGTCCAGAAAAGCAAAGGTAGTTTTAAAGGAATTAGTCATAGAGGTACTGAAATATCTTTTGGATCTTTTGCTATAAAGTCTTTAGAAATCGGTTGGTTATCTAGTAGACAAATAGAGGCAGCTCGTATTGCAGTTACTAGGTATATGAAAAGAGAGGGTCAGATTTGGATAAGAGTTTTTCCAGATAAGCCTTTAACTAAAAAACCAGCTGAAGTAAGGATGGGTAAAGGAAAGGGTTCACCTGAATTATGGGTTGCTCCTATTAAACCTGGTAGAATTTTGTTTGAGGCTGAAGGTGTTCCTTTAAATGTTGCTAAAGAGGCAATGAGATTAGCTGCTCAAAAACTTCCAGTTACTACTAAATTTGTAGTAAGAAGAGATTATAATGAATCAATTTAATATTGTTATGAAGGCGAACGAGATTAAAGAATTCTCTGTTGAGGATATCGAAATAAAAATTACTGAAGAAACCAAAAGGTTATCTGAGTATAAATTAAATCATGTTGTTGCTCCCTTAGATAATCCTTTAGTAATTAAGGAAACTAGAAAATTGATAGCAAGATTGCAAACAGAATTGAATAGTAGAAAATAGAAAAGTATATACTTTTTATAAATCTGAATCATGTTAACAAGAAATTTAAGAAAAGAACGAGTAGGAATTGTTTCCAGTAATGCAATGAATAAATCTATTGTAGTTACCATTGAATTGAAGAAAATTCATAAAAAATATGGTAAGTTTGTAAAACAATCCAATAAATTTGTAGCACACGACGAAAAAGACGATTGTAACGTAGGTGATTTAGTTAAAATCATGGAGACACGTCCTTTGAGTAAAAGAAAGTGCTGGAGATTAGTAGAAATAATAGAAAGAGCTAAGTAATAATTTTTTACTTTTAATCATGATACAACAAGAAAGTAGATGTAAAGTTGCGGATAACAGTGGTGCTAAAGAAGTACTTTGTATTCGTGTTCTAGGTGGAACCGGGAGAAGATATGCTTCGATTGGTGATACTATAGTAGTTTCTGTAAAAAGTGCTTTACCGTCAGGTAACGTAAAGAAAGGACAGGTAGCTAAAGCTGTAGTAGTAAGAACCAAAAAAAAGAAGTTAGACGTCAAGATGGATCTTATATTCGTTTCGATGATAATGCAGTAGTATTGTTAAACAATACCGGTGAAATGAGAGGTACTCGTATTTTTGGACCTGTCGCTAGAGAACTTAGAGACAATAGTTTTATGAAAATTGTATCTCTTGCACCAGAAGTGCTTTAAAAATTAATAAAATGGCGAAGTTTAAGATTAAAAAAGGTGATAAAGTTAAAGTAATCGCTGGGAACAATAAAGGTACTGAAGGTGCTGTTCTTAAGGTTTATCCTTTATCCAACAGAGTTACTGTTGAAGGTGTGCAAATGATAAAAAAGCACGTAAAACCTTCTGCATCCAATCCGAATGGGGGTATTCTTGAAAGAGAAGCACCTATTCATATCTCTAACGTAATGCTTTTAGATGGAAGCGTTGCATCAAGGGTGGGTAGAAAAGTTGTTGATGGAAAGACAAAAAGATATGTTAAGAAAACAGATAAGATTATAGACTGATGGAAACTTACGTACCAACATTAAATAAAATGTACCAAGATGAGATTGTAAAAAAATTACAATCTAAGTTTGGGTATAAGTCCTCAATGCAGGTTCCAAGACTTGATAAGATTGTTCTTAATCAAGGTATTGGTGATGCTGTTTCTGATAAAAGGCTTATTGAAAATGCTTTAAAGCAAATGACATTAATCGCTGGTCAAAAAGCGGTTGCAACATATTCTACTAAGGATATATCTAATTTTAAGTTAAGAAAAGCTATGCCAATTGGTGTTAGAGTTACTTTACGTGGAATTAAGATGTATGAGTTTTTAGAAAGACTTGTTGCTGTTGCTTTGCCTAGAATGAGAGATTTCAAAGGTATTAATGATAAATTAGACGGAAGAGGTAATTATACTTTAGGTATAAAAGAACATATTATTTTTCCTGAAATTAATATTGATCAAATCGATAAAATACTAGGTATGGATATTACTTTTGTAACTTCAGCATCTTCTAATGAAGAAGGTTATGAATTATTGAAGGAATTTGGTTTACCTTTTAAAAACGCTAAAATTAATTAGTAATGGCAAAAGAATCAATGAAAGCTAGGGAAGTTAAGCGCCAAAAACTTGTAGATAAATTTGCAGAAAAGCGTCAAGCTTTTAAAGATGCAGGTGACTACGATGCTTTGCAAAAACTTCCAAGAAATTCTAACCCTATTCGTTTACATAATAGATGTAACTTAACGGGTAGACCAAAAGGATACATGCGTCAGTTTGGCCTTTCTAGAATTACTTTTAGAGAAATGGCTAACCAGGGTTTAATACCTGGAGTAAAGAAATCAAGTTGGTAGTAAAAAATATATTATAATGGTAACTGATCCAATAGCAGATTATTTAACAAGAGTAAGGAATGCTGTAATGGCTAACCACAGAGTGGTTGAAGTTCCTGCTTCAAATATCAAAAAAGAAATCACTAAGATTTTATTTGATAAAGGATACATTTTGAATTTTAAATTCGAAGATGATAACGGTCCTCAAGGTACTATAAAAATTGCTTTAAAGTATGATCCTGAATCTAAGGTTCCTGCGATTAAAAGTTTAGAACGTATTAGTAAGCCAGGAGGTAGAAGGTATAAGAGTGGTAGTGATTTACCAAGAGTTTTAAATGGTTTAGGTATAGCTATAATCTCAACTTCTAAAGGTGTTATAACTGATAAAGAAGCGCGCAAACAAAACGTTGGCGGGGAAGTTTTGTGTTACATATATTAAGATTTAACAAATGTCACGAATAGGAAAATTACCGATTGAAATAACAGCAGGAGTTACTGTTGAAATTGCTAATAATATAGTAAAAGTTAAGGGAAAATTGGGTGATTTAACTCAATCTTACTCTACTCTTTTAGATATTGTGCAAATTGATAATAAGATAGTTCTTACTAGAAATATTGAATCTAAAGATGCTAATGCGCAACATGGTCTTACTAGATCATTAATTGCAAATATGATTTTAGGTGTTTCTGAAGGTTATAAAAAACAATTAGAATTAGTAGGTGTTGGTTACAGAGCTAAGGCAAATAATCAACAATTAGAACTAAGTTTGGGTTTTTCTCACAATATTGTGTTTAAATTACCAAGTGAAATCACTATAATTGCTGAACAAAGTAAAGGTCGTCCTCCAATAATTACTTTATCTTCTTTTGATAAACAATTATTAGGTCAGGTTACAGCTAAAATAAGATCTTTAAGAAAACCTGAACCTTATAAAGGAAAAGGTATTAAGTTTGTAGGAGAACAAATTAGACGTAAAGCTGGAAAATCAGCTGGTAAATAATAGATAGTTATGGCAACTAAAAAAGAAACTAGAAGAATTCGTATCAAAAAAAGTATTAAGAAAAGAATTTCTGGTACTACGGATACTCCAAGATTAAGTGTTTTCAGAAGTAATAAAGAGATTTATGCTCAAGTTATTGATGACTTAACTGGAAAAACACTTTTATCAGCTTCTTCAAAAGAAGCTGATTCAAATTCAAAGATTACTAAAATTGAATCTTCTGTTTTAGTAGGTAAAGCTTTAGCTGAAAAAGCTGTTAAAGTTGGAATTGATAAAGTTGTTTTTGATAGAAATGGTTATTTATATCACGGTCGTGTTAAAGCTTTAGCTGAAGGTGCTCGTGAAGGAGGTTTAAAATTTTAATATATTATGGCAAAAGGTAGAAATATTAGAAGGGTTAAGGCAAGCGAAATTGAATTAAAAGATCGTTTGGTTGGTATCAATAGAGTTACTAAAGTTACAAAAGGTGGTAGACATTTTAGTTTTGCTGCTATTGTTGTTGTTGGTGATGAAAATGGTGTTGTAGGACATGGTTTAGGTAAAGCTAATGAAGTTACTGAGGCTATTGCTAAAGGTATTGACGATGCTAAGAAGAACTTAATTAGAGTTCCTGTTAGAAACGGTACAATTCCTCATGAGCAAGAATCTAAATATGGTGGTGCTTTAGTTTTTATTAAGCCTGCTGCTCCTGGTACAGGTGTTATTGCTGGTGGTGCCATGAGAGCTGTATTAGAATCTGTTGGTATTGAAAATGTACTTGCAAAATCTAAAGGTTCTCCAAATCCTCATAATGTTGTTAAGGCTACAATGATTGCTTTAACAGAATTGAGAGATGCAAATACTGTAGCTCAAAATAGAGGTGTTGGATTAGAAAAAGTATTTAACGGATAAAGAAATTACTGATGGCTAAGATTAAAGTAACACAAGTAAGAAGTGGAATCAACAGACCAAAACGTCAGAAAGCTACGCTTTCTGCTTTAGGATTTAAAAAGTTAAATCAAACTGTTGAGCATGAACATACACCTCAGATTGAAGGTATGATTAATGTCGTAAGACATTTAGTAAAGGTAGAACAATAAGTAACTATTATTATGGGTTTACAAAATTTAAAGCCAGCAACTGGCTCAGTTAAGAGAGAAAAAAGAATTGGTAGAGGTGAAGGTTCCGGTAGAGGTGGTACTTCTACTAGAGGTCACAAGGGTGCTAAATCTAGATCTGGATACTCAAGAAAAATTGGTTTTGAAGGTGGTCAACAACCTCTTCAGAGACGTGTACCTAAATTTGGTTTTTTTAGTGTGAATAGAACTACTTACAAACCGGTTAATATTTCTATCTTAGAGAAATTAGCTACAGAAAAAGGTATTTCTGTTTTTACTGTTGAAACATTTTTAGATAATGGTTTAGCTTCCAGAAATGAGTTGATTAAAGTTTTAGGAACTGGTGAGTTGACTTCTAAATTAAATATAACTGCTCATGCTTTTTCTGCGAAAGCGATTGAAGCAATTGAAGCAAAAAGTGGTACAGCTACAATTTTATAATTGTTATGAATAAATTTTTAAAGAAATTTAAACAGATTTGGGCTATTGAGGATTTAAAAACACGAATTCTCAATACTCTTTTGTTTTTACTTGTATATAGATTAGGTTCTTTTATTGTTTTACCTGGTATTGATTCTGATATACTTAGAACTGTTCTTGATCAAGGTGAACAAAGTAATATGGTTTCTTTAATCAATCAATTTGCTGGTGGTGCTTTTTCGAGAGCATCAATTTTTGCATTGGGTGTAATGCCTTATATTACTGCTTCAATTGTAATACAATTATTAGGTATGGCAGTGCCTCAATTTCAAAAGCTTCAGAAAGAAGGTGAGAGTGGTAGGAAAAAAATGCAGACTTATACAAAGTTGTTAACTATTGCTGTTGTTGCTATACAAGCTCCGGGTTATTTAGCTGCTTATGTTCCTTCAGAAGCAATGATTAATCCTGGTTTCATGTTTAATCTTTCTGCTGTAATTATACTTATTGCTAGTACTATGTTTATAATGTGGTTAGGTGAAAAGATTACTGAGAAAGGTGTTGGTAATGGTGTTTCATTATTAATTACTGTTGGTATATTAGCTGGATTACCACCTGCTTTTTTAGCTGAATTTCAATCTAAAGTGTTTGACAATGCTGATGGTGGTCGTTTATTGTTTATTGTTGTTGAATTAATTGTTTGGTTCTTTATTATATTATTTACAATTTTAGTTGTTAAAGGTGTTCGTAAGATTCCTTTAGAGCATCCAAAACAAATGTTAGCTGGTGGTGCTATCAATAGAGCACAATCTAGTGGTAGAAGATACTTACCTTTAAAAGTAGCTATGGCTGGTGTAATGCCAATTATATTTGCTCAAGCTATAATGTTTTTACCACAATCTTTATCTAGAGTTGAGTTTTTTGGTGATACTGTTAAAGGTATTTTCATTAATATGGCTGACCCAAATAATGCTTTATATAATTTAACTACTGCTGTATTAATTATATTATTTACTTATTTTTACACTGCCATGATTGTTAACCCTAGACAAATGGCTGATGATTTTAAAAAGCAAGGTGCTTATATTCCCGGAGTTAAACCTGGTACAGATACTGCTACTTTTATTGATAATGTAATGACTAAAATAACTTTTCCTGGCTCACTGTTTCTAGCTTTTATAGCTATTTTACCAATGTTTGCTAGATGGGGTGGTATTAGTACTGGTTTCTCTTACTTTTTTGGAGGTACTTCTTTATTAATTATGGTTGGTGTTGTTTTGGATACATTACAGCAAGTTGATAGTTATTTATTAAATCGTAATTATGATGGTTTAATGAAGAGTGGAAAATTAAGGGATTCAGGTTCTTTAAATGAGGGTGTTGGTGGAATTATAGGATAAACCGTTTATGTCGAATATTGTATATAAAACAGAGGATGAAATTTCCTTAATTAGAGAGAGTTCTTTACTTGTTGCTAAAACACATGCTGCTATTGCTGGTTATATTAAACCTGGTGTTAAAACATCTGTTTTAGATAGTTTAGCTGAAGAGTTTATAAATGATAACAATGCTATTCCTGCTTTTAAAGGATATCAAGGTTTTCCTTTTACATTATGTGTATCTCCTAATGATGTCGTAGTGCATGGTTTCCCTAGTGATTATGAAATGAGGGATGGTGATATTATATCTGTAGACTGCGGTGTTTTAAAAAATGGTTTTTTCGGTGATAGTGCTTACACTTATTGTGTTGGTGAAGTTGCTGAGGAAACAAAGAATTTGTTAAGAATAACAAAACAATCTTTGTTAGACGGTATTGAAAAAGCTATTGTTGGTAATAGGCTAGGTGATATTAGTTTTGCTATTCAAAGTAAAGTCAAAGAATTTGGTTACGGTATAGTTAGAGAATTAGTCGGTCACGGTGTTGGAAGAGATTTGCATGAAGAGCCTCAGGTTCCAAACTATGGTAATAGAGGTAAAGGAGTTAAATTGACTACTGGTTTAGTTATAGCTGTAGAGCCTATGATTAATCAAGGAACACATAAGATTTTTCAAATGTCAGACGGTTGGACAATAAAAACAGCTGATGGAAAACCAAGTGCACATTTTGAACATACAATTTCAATTGGAAAAAGTCATGTAGATGTATTATCTTCGTTTAAATTTTTAGAACAAGAGTTAAAAAACAACAATATAGAAGTATTATAATTTATGGCTAAGCAGGCAAGTATTGAGCAAGATGGAACGATTATAGAAGCATTATCTAATGCTATGTTTCGTGTTGAACTTGAAAATGGACATATTATTACGGCTCATATTTCTGGTAAAATGAGAATGCATTATATTAAAATTCTACCTGGTGATAAAGTTAAAGTAGAAATGTCTCCCTATGATTTAACCAAAGGGAGAATTAGTTTTAGATATAAATAGAGAAAATTTTTAATTATGAAAGTTAGAGCATCTGTAAAAAAGAGAACTGCCGATTGTAAGATCGTCAAGAGAAAGGGTCGCATTTATGTGATTAATAAAAAGAATCCTAAGTTGAAACAACGTCAAGGTTAGTATAAAATTTAATAATAGATAAACGATGGCTAGAATTGCAGGAATTGATATCCCTGATAATAAAAGAGGGTTAATCTCGTTGACTTACATCTATGGTGTAGGGAGATCATTATCAGAATCAATATTAGAAAAAGCAAATATTGATCACAACAGGAAAGTTTCAGATTGGAGTGATGATGAAACTAAAGTAATTCGTGATATAATTACGGAAGAAGTAAAAGTTGAAGGTGAACTAAGATCTGAAGTACAGTTAAACATTAAGAGATTAATGGATATCGGTTGTTACAGAGGTATTCGACATAGAGTCGGTCTACCTCTTAGAGGACAACATACTAAGAATAATAGTAGAACTAGAAAAGGAAAGAAAAAAACAGTTCCAAACAAAAAGAAAGCAACCAAATAATTAATTTGTTGCTAGAGCATATAATAATAATAGTATGGCAAAAACTACTAAGAAAACAGGTTTAAAAGTTAAAGTCGAAGCATTGGGACAATGTCACATTAATGCTTCCTTTAATAACATTATCATCTCGTTAACTAATGATCAAGGTCAAGTTATTAGCTGGTCATCTGCTGGTAAAATGGGATTTAGGGGTTCAAAGAAAAATACTCCTTACGCTGGACAAGTTTCAGCAGAGGATTGTGCTAAAGTAGCTCATGAAAGAGGTTTGAGAAAAGTAAAGGTATTTGTTAAAGGACCAGGTGGCGGAAGAGAATCTGCTATCAGAGGTGTACATAATTCTGGTATTGAAGTTACTGAGATTGTAGATGTTACACCTTTACCTCACAATGGTTGTAGACCCCCTAAGAAAAGAAGAGTTTAAATAGTATCCTATTTTAAAGTAGAAAATTAACAGACAATAATTTAACATTATGGCACGATATAAAGGTCCTAAGTCAAAAATAGCAAGAAGGTTTAATGATCCAATTTTTGGTCCAGATAAGGCACTAGAGAAAAAACCTTATGGTCCAGGAATGCATGGTAATACAAAAAGAAGATCTAAGAAATCAGAATATGCAGTTCAGTTAGAGGCTAAACAAAAAGCTAAATATACTTATGGTATTTTAGAAAGACAGTTTTTAAATATGTTTAAAGCTGCTTCTAGAACTAAAGGTATTACTGGTGAAAATTTGCTTCAATTGTGTGAAGCTCGTTTAGATAATACTGTTTACCGTTTAGGTATTAGTAATACTAGACGTGGTGCTAGACAATTAGTTTCTCATAAACATATTACTGTTAATGGTGATATTGTTAATATTCCTAGTTACAATCTTAAATCTGGTGACGTTATATCTGTTAGAGAAAAGTCTAAATCGTTAGAAAATATTTCTAATTCTGTAGCACATACTAAAGTTTCTAATTATAGTTGGTTAGAGTTTGATAAAAATCAATTAGCTGGTAAATTTATTCAATTACCTACTAGAGACGAAATTCCGGAGAATATCAACGAACAATTAATTGTTGAATTATTCTCTAAATAATAAATTTTTACACTAAATACTTTTAAAATGGCAATTTTAGCTTTCCAGAAACCAGATAAGGTAATAATGATTGATTCTGATGAGTTCTCAGGACAGTTTGAATTCAGACCCTTAGAACCCGGATTTGGTCTAACAATAGGTAATGCTTTAAGACGAATTTTACTATCTTCTTTAGAAGGTTTTGCAATAACTTCTATTAAAATTGAAGGTGTTGATCATGAATTTTCTACTATAAAAGGTGTTGTTGAAGATGTTACTGAAATAATTTTAAATCTAAAGCAAATTAGATTTAAAAAACAAATTGATGACGTTGATAATGAAAAGGCAACAATTAATATTTCAGGTAAAGATCAACTTACTGCAGGAGACTTAGGCGTATATTTGAGCGGTTTTCAAATATTAAATCCTGATCATGTTATTTGTAACATGGAATCTTCTGTAAAGCTTAATATGGAATTAACTATTGAAAAAGGTAGAGGTTATGTTCCAGCTGAAGATAACAAACAGGCAAATGCTTCTGTAGGTACTGTTTCTGTTGATTCTATTTTTACTCCTATTAAAAATGTTAATTATAGTATTGAGAATTTTAGAGTAGAACAGAAAACGGATTACGAAAAGTTAGTTATTAATATTAAAACTGACGGTTCTATTCATCCTAAAGATGCTTTGAAAGAAGCTGCTAAGATTTTGATTCATCATTTTATGTTATTCTCAGATGAGAAAATAACATTAGATACTGAAGAGAAATCTGCTGCTGAGGAGTTTGACGAAACATCTTTACATATGCGTCAATTACTCAAAACAAAATTGGTTGATATGGACTTGTCTGTTAGAGCTTTAAATTGTTTGAAAGCTGCTGATGTTGAAACTTTAGGTGACTTAGTTTCATACAATAAAAATGATTTATTAAAGTTTAGAAACTTTGGTAAAAAGTCATTAACTGAATTAGAAGAATTGGTAATAAGTAAAGGATTATCATTTGGAATGAATGTTTCCAAGTATTTGGATAAAGAATAAATTAGATTATCATAAAGAAATTTTATAGCGATGAGACACGGAAAGAAGTTTAATCATTTAGGACGTCAAAAAGGGCATAGAGAAGCTATGCTTTCAAACATGGCCAATAGTTTAATACTACATAAAAAAATTAATACTACTATAGCTAAAGCGAAAGCATTAAGAGTTTTTATTGAACCTCTTATTACTAAAGCTAAAAACGATTCTACTCATTCTAGAAGAGTTGTTTTTTCTTATTTACAAAGTAAAGATTCAATTAAAGAGCTTTTTGGTGAGGTTGTAACTAAAGTTGCAGATAGACCGGGTGGTTATACAAGAATTCTTAAGACTGGTACAAGGTTAGGTGATGCAGCTGATATGTGTTTAATTGAATTAGTTGATTATAACGATTCTATGTTGTCAACACCTGCTAAGAAAAAATCAAGAAGATCTAGAAAAGCTAAAACTCAAGATTCTGATACTATTGATTCAGTAGTTGAAGATGTTAAGGTTGAAGCTATTGTTGAAGATGTTAAATCGTCTGATACTGATGTTAAGGATGAAGATATTGACAAGAAAGACTAGTTTGTTTAAAATTAGTTGATAATTTTAAAAAAGGATAGTGCCAAAGCACTATCCTTTTTTTATTTTTACGAAAATTTTTGTGATGAAGTATATTTCTAGAAAAAAAGCTTTACTCGTTTTAGAGGACGGTAAAGTATTTGAAGGTAAGGCAATAGGTAAGGTTGGAACTACTACTGGTGAGATTTGTTTTAATACAGGTATGACAGGTTATCAGGAAATATTTACTGATCCTTCCTATTATGGTCAGATTCCAGTTATGACATCTACACACATAGGTAATTACGGAACAAAGGATATTGAGGATGAATCTGACTCTATAAAAATTAACGGAATGGTTTGTAGAAATTTTTCTGCTTACAGTTCTAGATATGGTGAGATTAAGTCTTTACAAGATTATTTTGAAGAACAAGGTTTAGTCGGTATTAGTGATGTTGATACTAGATCTTTAGTCAGGTATATTAGAGATAAGGGAGCAATGAATGTTATTATTTCCTCTGATATAACTGATGTTGAACTGTTGAAATCTAAACTTTCAAAAGTTCCATCTATGGATGGGCTTGAATTATCCTCTAAAGTTTCTACAAAAGAAAATTATTATTACGGGAATTTAAATAGTGATTATAAAGTTGCCGTATTAGATTTGGGTATTAAAAAAAAATATTTTAAGATGTTTAGATGAGAGAGGTGTTTATATGAAAGTTTTCCCTTATGATTCAAACGCTCAAGATTTATTAGATTGGAATCCTGATGGTGTTTTCTTGTCTAATGGTCCTGGTGATCCGTCTGCAATGAAGGATGTTCAAGTTCAAGTTAAAAAATTAATTGATTCTGGACTACCTATATTTGGTATTTGTCTGGGTCATCAAATGATAGCTCATGCGTTTAACATTTCCACATATAAAATGCATAACGGTCACCGAGGTATAAATCACCCTATTAAAAATTTAAAAACTGGTAAAGGTGAGATTACATCTCAAAATCATGGTTTTGTTGCTAGTCTAGATGATGTTAATAATTCATCTGAGGTTTCAGCCACTCATTTACACTTGAATGATGGAACTTTAGCGGGTATTGAAATTATTGGAAAACCTATTTTTAGTGTTCAGTTTCATCCAGAATCATCTCCAGGTCCTAACGATTCAAGATATTTATTTGATCAATTTGTAGAAGTTTTATCTAAAGTTAAACATAACCAAAAAGTATAGTTTATTATGAGTTACATTGCAAAAGTACAAGCAAGACAAATCCTTGATTCCAGAGGTAATCCCACTGTAGAAGTCGAGGTAATAACTGAAAATGGTGTTTTTGGAAGAGCCGCGGTTCCTTCAGGTGCATCAACAGGTATTCATGAAGCTGTTGAATTAAGAGATGGCGATAAGTCTAAATATTTAGGTAAAGGTGTTTTAAAAGCAGTTGAAAATGTTAATACTGTATTGAATGATGCATTAATTGGAAAACATATCTTAGATCAAAATGATATCGACCAATTGATGATTGATTTAGATGGTACTCCCAATAAAGGAAATTTAGGAGCAAACGCTATTTTAGGAGTTTCTTTAGCAGTTTCTAAATGTGCTGCTGATAACTTAGGTTTACCATTATACAGATACATAGGTGGTGTTAATGCTAACACTTTACCAATACCCATGATGAATATCATTAATGGTGGTTCTCATGCCGATAACTCAATTGATTTTCAAGAATTTATGATTGCTCCAGTTGGAGCACATTCATTTAGTCATGCTTTAAGAATGGGTGCTGAAATATTTCACAATCTTAAAGATGTTCTTAAATCTAAAGGTTTAGGAACTAATGTTGGTGATGAAGGTGGTTTTGCACCTAATTTAGGTTCTAATGAAGAAGGTTTGGAGGTAATTATTCAAGCGATAGAGAAAGCCGGTTATAAACCAGGGGAAGAGGTTTTTATCACAATGGATGCTGCCGCTTCTGAGTTCTATTTAAAAGAAGAAAAAATGTATCACTTACATAAATCGAGTGGTGATAAATTAACTTCAAGTGATCTAATAGGTGTATGGGCTGATTTGGCTGCTAAATATCCTATAATTTCAATTGAAGATGGTTTAGATGAAGATGACTGGGCTGGTTGGAAAGAATTAACCAATAAATTAGGTGACAAAATCCAATTAGTTGGTGATGATTTATTTGTTACTAATGTTGATAGATTAAAACAAGGAATTGATCAAGGAATTGGTAATTCTATTTTAGTTAAAGTAAACCAAATTGGTTCATTAACTGAAACTATTAATGCTGTTGATATGGCTCATAGAGCATCTTACACGTCAGTTATGTCTCATAGATCTGGTGAAACAGAAGATGTTACAATTGCTGATTTATCTGTAGCTTTAAATACAGGTCAAATTAAAACTGGATCTGCAAGTAGAACCGACCGTATTGCAAAATATAATCAGTTATTAAGAATCGAAGAGCAATTAGGTTCAAATGCTCATTATCTTGGTAGAGATCTTAAATTTGTAAAATAGTTTAATATTTTTTTTTAAAA
>Ga0138257_1392805_pt1 | contig 19892 bp, 1 predicted proteins | sample RNAICE20151110_2_FD_105264 | JGI IMG/M metagenome (GOLD analysis project Ga0138257, IMG submission 105264) | Metatranscriptomics of polar marine prokaryotic and eukaryotic communities from Arthur Harbor ice station, Antarctica -... | ecosystem: Environmental > Aquatic > Marine > Unclassified...
CGATTCTCGTGGGCGTCATTAACATCTCGCTGCCGATTTCCTATTCGATCGGAGAATTTGCATCCGATATTTTGCAACCAAGTGGTCTTGACTTCAATGTTAGCGTGTCGACCTTCCCCGATCAAAAGCAGGTTGCTAGCATCATTCTTGCTTCAAACATTGAAGCAAACACCACCGTTGTCATTATTTTGCGGGGGTTGGTTAACGGTAAGTATCCTGGCGCTGTGGGAGGAGTACTAGACACGAAGTACACAGTGGAATCGTTTGACGGGAATGGCTTCCCAATTGATCAAGCTTCAGCCCAGCCTGGAACTCTACTTCCAATTGTTTTGCTCAATTCCAGAGTCATTTTCGACCCGAACAAGCTCAAAACGGGAAGCTATGGAAATCTGACTTTCAAATTTTTGGTGGAAGCTGCTATTGAAGAAGACTCTGAGATAGTGATCAGCTTGGCAAAAGGATTTATACCATGTACAGACGTGTCCACGACGTTGTATGCACAGTTTGAAATGGATAGTAGCACAATGGATCGCCCTATGGCATGGTGTAAGCTAACTGTAAATCAACCTACATCGCTCAAATCGTGTACATTTAAAAGATTTTCCAGTACCTGTGACGAGGAGGACGAACCCCAAGATTGTTTGCCAATGGCGGTGTCTGACGTGGTAACCCTAAAAGTAAATGTAGATCAAAACTGCACCACCAATAAGATGTCAAGCGTATCCCTCGTCATAAGTGATATCCTGAACCCCACATACTACGGTCGCACCGGCGAATTTGGGGTTCGTGTCGAGAACGATCTTTGTGGAGCGGATCGAATTTGTGCGAAATCAAAATCCATAGCTCCCGTGTTCATGGGCTACAATGATATTCTCGAAGTTGAGGTACTGCTTTTTCACCAATACACAGGGTTGTTGCCGTCGGCTGAGCCTTATGAAGGAATAGAAAAAATCTCCTTCAAAGTGAACAATCCCGTCCCACCTAATGGTTTTGTTGTTGTTGATGTCCCGCGAGGATTCGTGATTGATAACTCTTACCTCATCACGGTGACGGGTGCGGCGACGGTGGAGCAAGAACGTCGCGGGCAACTGATCTATTTTTCAGTGCTGGACGGGGCGAGCCGAGGTTCAAAAATAGAATTCAGTGTGACGGGGATCCGGAATCGAAATTCAGCCGGCCCTGCATGGTTTGAGATTCGAACGACAGACAATATGTGGAACTTCCTGGACAGAGCGTATAAGCTGGTGTCGCTACTTGACACACCTTTGGTGGGAAGCATCGAGCCTGTCTCCCGCCGCACTTTGATCAGCGGCAATGATGGCCAGCGTGTTCCTGTTGTGGTCTCGGAGGATGCTGTCAGGCTCGGAGTGTTCACAAACTACAGCATTTCCTTCACAACTCTAAATGTTGTGGATAGGGGTGGCTCGATCAATGTCTCGTTCCCCGTCCTTTTCAAAGTGGATTATGTTCAGGTAGTTGATGTGACTGGTGTCACGTTTGTTCAGGGCTCTAATGAGGACCTGTGTTAACAGTATCGAAGTCATCTTTGAGTCCCAGTCTGAGGTTTTATGTAACTGAATCCATTCAAGTTGGAACTCTTGTTGAGTTTACGGTGACATCCGTTGTGAATGCACATGCAGCAGGAGGTCCTTCTGGAGGTATCACTGTACGAACAGAAACCCCTCTAGGAGGTTCTATTGACAAGAAAATTCAAACTTTTACTTACGCTCCAGGAATCTTGCAAGACTTGTCCATCGACTTTGTGGCTGCCACGCCGGCATTTTCGAATGAAAATGTCACATTGCGGATTGCCTTCGTACTCAGCAACGAACTAAAACCTGACAATTTTATACGGGTGACCTTGCCAGATGGTTTTGTAACTACGAAGGCAGCCGTGAAAGAGACCGTAGGGCTTCCAGCCGGACTGGTCTTTGATCTTGTCACCATTGCAGATCAGAACAGTCAAGTTGACCTCGTCTTGCGTGGCTCGGGCATATTGAAGAGGGAAAGTGCAGTAGAATTCCAGTTGAGCGGTGTTTTGACTAGGCTAACGCAGGGAGCTATCCTGGCGCTCACCAACGTGAGCACATACTTTAAAACAAATGTATCTATGGACAGCGGACATGAGTACATCAAGCATCAGAGAGTCATTGCGGAGGTGAGCGATATTGCAGCAAAGCAAACGTCTGGATCTTTGACTTTCTTGCTTTCCTTTTCGAACTTCACGAGAGCAACCTTAGCCAATACAGGTGGGCGTTATCAGTATACCAGAACGTGCGGTACCAATCCTGAATCTGCCAGGATTGGTGTTGCCTTTGATGCTGGCACAGAGGAAATGACGGACAGAGGTTGCCCGGGTTCTGTCCTCGTAGACGTAAACGTAAAGTTTTGCCTGTACGATACATCGTTTTTATCGAACATGCAGAATAAAGGCTGCTTCAAAACCATACAGGAGAGCTTGCCACCAGCGCCTGGTAATGTCCGGGTGGATCCGAGCAACGCCCGGCAAGTGCTTCTGTCTTGGGATTCTGACGCACGTTTTACGTACACGAGCTACATCGTTAAGTACAGTGCCAACACCAGCTTATCCAAAGATAGCTGGGAAATCGTTGCCCTTGAATGCTGTAATGAGATCGAGACCGTAGGTTGGACCGACTGCTGTGGAGTCAAGAGCACATTCGTTGACTTGCCGCCTGGATATGAAGGGAAAACTGTGAGCTTTGTCCTGCAGGCCGTTAACGTGAGGGGAACAACTGAGTACTCGGCCCCGATAAGTACAAGAATCGTTGGTGCCGTTTCCAAGCCTGCCCTCACTGTTGATGCAATGACGGTAGTGTTGTGTGCTTCTCGGCAGCCGCTTGCAGCCAGTGGTGGCAATCAGGTGTGTCCCAGCACAGTAGGCGCCAACACCGAAGTTTGCTGCGACATGTGCACTTGGGAATCTGATAGCGCAACTTGCGGCTTAACCTTAACCTGGTCCCGCCCTGCAGATACAGGCTTCGGGTCCGGTGTATTCAACCAAGGTCTAGCTAAGCTGAATCAGTATCAACTCGAAATCAGTAGGCGGGCGGATCCTACCGACAAGTTGGAGCGTGTATTGCATGCTTCCCAAGCATCATTCCATCTCAGGTACTGGATGAGGGATGGCAGGGCACGGCCGTTGCAACGAGGAGAGAAGTTCGACATCGTCTTGCGGGCTCACAACAACATTACATCGGTCCTGACTTCGACGCTCAAGGCGGTGTTGCCTAAGACCGAGGCAGGGTTCACAACTTTTGGGCCGCCTTCGACCCCAACAATGAAGCGCATTGCTGTTGACTCTGCAGGCACTCTGGCCGTGACCTTTCAACTACCAGATGACACTGGGTATGGCGCGTTGTCCTTTCCGAGCACAAGGTCTATTTTGTCACAGGCGCTGGATCTCAAATATATCAAGGTTTTGCAGGCTGAGGATCCCACCAATTTGCCGTGTTGCGTGAACAATTCGAATGACGTGTGTCCCCAGGCTGGCAACTTGAACGAATCGAAGCTTGTTCTGCCCGCGTCTTCTATCGAATTCGAGGTCGATGTGTCTGGCGGAGTCAAGGGATATGAAAACATTTCTGCTTCGGTTGGGGTCTTGGTCTCTACTTTGTCCTTCAATGTTTCGGGGCTTTCCAGAGGTGTCTCATACCGCTTCAAGGTTCGAGCAGGCAACAGCGCCGGCGAGAGTCCCATGGCAGTAGAATGGTCCCCAGCGAAAATGGCTGAAGATTTAACTTTGCCTTCAGTTTCGATGGACGCAACCAACCCGTTCGTGTTTGGCGACCGGTCGATCAATTTTGATTGGGATGAACCAAGCCTTGGTTATAGCCAAGACTTCGATTACGAAATCCGAAAGCAGAGTGATGCTCAATATCCCTTCACGCACGCATTTGGGGAAGTCAGATGGAGTGCATCTGGAGATGATACTACTCCTGCAGAACCTACCTTGCCCCTCGATGATAACTTTGTGCAGCATCTGCGAACGCATGGCGCTGTCGACTTTGAGCACTTCTATGTCAATGGCACTCACTTTTTGGCTGTTGCAAACTCCAAATCGCCTTCTTCTCCAACAGATGGCTTGGATAGGACGTATACCGCCGAGTTTTCAATGATCTTTACCTTCGATGAAGCTAGTGGCCGGTTTGGCGGAAACTGCAAAATAGATTCCTATTGCTCGTTGTGGTACTTTGATTCCAAGGAGGATCGAGGAGGGACACTCTTTCGAGAATCAACACCAAGTGATGAGCCAAAACTAGGAGGACAGATCTCAGACGGAGAAATTGACACTGTTGATCGGGATAACGGTGCTGCTTACTTCAAAATGGAAACGATCGAGGCTCATCAAATGCTCAAGACTTTTGGGGCTAAGCAGCTCAAATTTTTTCAGATCGGCGAGGACGGCTACTTGATTGCGATCAATACCAAGGTACCGAAAAAGCACGTATGTACATATGCGGACTCCCCGACAGCAACATTTGGTGTTGGTGTTTCAGCAAAATATAGTGCTGGCAGGCCGTGTCACGACAAGGCCAATGGGCTTGTTGTCGACAACAAACGCAGTACAACCTGGAAAGATGCGAACGTATGCGAGCAAAATTCTGATTGTCCTTCGGATGCGACTCAGCAGTGTGTGTGCCGACCGAGTATGGAAGGCTCGGCAGACACAACACCTGATCGTGGCGTTGGCCGTTTTGCCAAACCCGCTGTTCAAGTTTATAAGTTTCACCCTGCGAAACGTTTCTTCTTCGAGCACCAGCAGCTTAATGTCGGTAACCACAGCTTTCAGCCGCGCGGTGCCGATGCATTCCAAGCAATGTCGTGTATGCCCAATATCTCGGGTGTGTGCTTCAGTCGTGAGGTAAGCGGCTGCATCTGTGAAGAAGTCACCTTTGTAGCTATTGCGGACGAGGCAGGGCCTTCCACTTTGTTCAAGTGGAATGCAACCACAGACCAGTTTGATTTCGTGCAAGAATTATCAACCTTGAATGCGACTGATTTTACTCACTTCCAAGCTGGCAACGACACCATTTTGGTAGCGGTATCCAGCGCATCTTCTTCGAAATCACCTGTTTTCAGACTCGAGAATGGGCGCTTCATGAATGTTTACAATCTTTCAACTCACGGTGCGGCCCACGTCCGGTACTACAGCAGAAACGCTGAAAACAAACACTTGATCGTCGTGGCAAATTCTGGTTTGTCTCCCGACAATCTCGCACTCACAGCACATTGTCCAGGGACAGAAGACTATTGCCCTGCCGTGTATGAATGGGTCAGCTCTTCGTATGGCTTTGTGAAGCGGCAGATTCTCAACGTTCAAAATATGGCCTCGACAAGCGTATTTAGTCGCCGTGACACAGTCTCGGGTGAAAATGTTGACTACCTTGCCGTTGCAAGGGCACCTGGACCAACTGATAACTCCACGTATAAGTCTTGGTCGCCTTTGTACAAGTGGACGACTCTAAAATCGGTGGAGGACGGGTTGTATGTAAACGGATTCGAGCCTATTCGGCATCTATTTACCAGACAGGCCCGTGACATTGAGGTGTTCGATGTGGGCCAAAAGACCATTGTTGCAGTCGCCACTGAGGGAGATTTTGTGAATCGACTGGTATGCGCAAATGAGGAAAATGTAATGGATGGTGCGAATATAAAGATGCTTGCAAATGGTGAAAACTTCAAAAAGCCTGAGTTTGGTGCACAGAACTGCTGCTCAAAGGCAGGTGATTTTTGTGTGAGAAATGGAACTGATAACGATCCGCGTGGTTACAAAGTTGATCCGCTCATGTACGGGTTTGTTGAGGGCAAGGAAAATATTGACCCAACCTACGTGAAAGGCAGCGTAGATAACATCAGGTCGACAAGCACGTACTCGGAAGTGTTTACACTCAGTGATCCCTGGCCCATTTACGATACTAGCATCGAATATAAGTGCCAACTTACCGAAGCGAAGCTGAGTGGCTTATCTCCCGGAGAGAGGCATGTATATACCCTCCGCAGCAAGAATTTGCTTGCTGCTAGTGTCTATACCGATCCCCTCATACTTCGCCCGCTTGCTCTTCCCACCATGCCGCTGGACCTGACGTTGACTTACGACGGAGAGTTTAATTTCATTGTTTCGTGGGTAGCACCCGCTAATGATGGAGACGTTGGTCCGGTGGGCGATATGGGGCCCTTTCCTCGTCCAAGTATCGTCACTGGGTATCGGATCTTGGTACATAAAGGTGGCTGTGCAAAGCAAGACGTGCAAACAGTGTCGATGCCAACGTGCGCAGATGCGCCAACTGGTTGTTGCTACTACTTGAACTTCGAAGTGAGCAATGTAACAGTTGTGGATTTGGTTCAGGGAGACCTTGCAGGCTCAGGGGTAGTCAAATACCAAGCTATTAATGTGAGTGTGTATGCTATGAATATTGTCGGAACGGGACCTGTTTCCACGCCCCTGCCTATTATTGTAATTGGTAAGCCCAGCCCAGTATCAGATCTGACCGTGTTGCCGTCGTTGGGACCGAGGCGATTCAACATTTCCTGGACTACCCCAGGGAATATTGGTCTTGGTGACGGTGTGTTGAAGATCAGCTCGGATCAGATTTATTACTACAAGGTAACCGTTAAAGATGAAGACGTTGGTGCTGATGTTAGCTCAACCTGCTACACCCTGGAAGGTGTTCTGTGCACTGAGTGTGGTGCCTGCCCCATTCCGTTGTCGGCCTCAATAGTGCGGGTTAGTGTTGTGATCATTCCGTCGGAAGACGCGACTGAAGTTGGCAGCTACCAGTTTGATAAGGGCACAAAGTACGCATTTTCGGTTGTCATGATCAATAATGCTGACATCGGTCCGATTGTACAAGAATCCGCGTGCGCTATCGAGAAAGCAGATCCTCCGCAGAAGCTCAAAGGAGAGCCCTCTGGCGTTGGCGAGGTTACACTGTATTGGAATACCCCGTTGGACCGGGGTGCTGGTGTCGGTACTAATTGCACCCTTGATAGAGTTACCGCGTGGCTGGTAGAGGGCTCCTTGTATCCCAACTTTGTTCCTGTATTTAATATCCCGTTGGTAGGTGGTATCCCGTTGTCTCAAGCTCGTGTTGAAGGGAACACGTTCTCGGTGTCAGGATTGGAGAAGGGTGTCAATTATTACTTCAGGGTGTTCACGGAAAACTATGCTGGATCAAGCCTCCCGTCGGCATCAATCATTGTGCAGCCTGTTGGATTGGCTACTGCTCCTCGCAACGTTCAATCGCTTGTGGGTACAGGTGGTGTGGTGTTTTTATTCGAGGGACCCGTGGATACTGGTAAGGGCAATACTTTTGTAAATGTGTCGTCCTATATTGTGCGAACGTCGTTGACAAGCGGGCGGGCGATTGGCACTACAGAGACAAGTAATGGCCTGCAAAAGAATGTGGCCGTGCCGGGGCTGCAGTCTGGACGCATGCACAGTTTTACAGTCTCTGCCCGCACCAGCACCGGAATCGGTGAGGCGTCAAGTCCTGTATTTGAAAGAGCGATTGGCTTACCGGGTACTCCGAGTATTCCGCCGGCAGGTTCAGCAAGTTTGGTGCCTTCTGGTGTAAACGAGCTCACTTTCATGTGGCTGAAACCGTCGGATACAGGAGCTGGTCCCAATTTCGAAATTGCGCTCGCAAACTATGTGGTGATGGTTTCTACTGTGCCTGACAGCTTTGACAATGCAACTCGTTATATTGTCCCAGCCTTTTCAGTCAGCACCCAGCAGGTACCTGCAGAGCCAGTTTCTGAAGTGTACACCGGCCAAGGACAGCGCGAGTTTCAACGTTCAGGAACAGCTAATGATATTTTTAAGCTGTCGGTAGTCCCCGTGATCAATCAAAGCGACCCTTGTTCGTGTCTGTCCGTGTGTAAGGCCGCGCCATCCGATACATTCCCTGCAAACATCCAGGGCAAATATATCTGTGCTCTGAATAACCAGGCGGCATGCCTAAGTGACGGATTTGCAGGGGTTTCTGCAAACTTTCCAAGTGGCGTGAATCTGTGCAGCAAGACTGGTATTGACGGTGCTTGTGATACAGCGCACCAGATCGACATTGTGGCGGGTGGTAGCCAATATGTTCGCCAGTGCGTCTTACAGACCACATCTGTAAACCGAAATTTGAATGATTTGTCCTTTGCTGCAACTGGTTTGATAGCGGGAAGTTTCTACTTCTTCAAGGTACAAGCCCAGAATTTCGTTGGTACTGGGCTATCGTTGGGAGCAGATGGGTCCATCTTTTTGCGTTCATTGCAGCTGCCGTCTGCGCCCACGAATCTGACGTTGTTTTCTCAGGGACCAACTTTCTTGCTCTCGTGGTACATTCCAGGTGACACCGGCTACGGTGACGGCTCGCACCCTCTGGAAGGCTACAGAATTCAGCGCTTTGATGGCGTCGATGACCAGGACTTCCTTGAACAATATGCTAGCCAATTCACGTCGGACATAGTCGGTGCAAACTCTCTGACATATCAGTCTTCGCCGGGCTTGACCAGTGTTACTTATTTCAGAGTGTACGCTTTCAATGAGGTTGGGAATAGTCCTCCTTCGCTTTCGCAAAACGTCAAGGTCATCCAAGTCCCTGATGTCTTAACCAGTCTGAATGTGGGGTGCTCGGTGACTCCCAACTCAAAAAGTTCTACACATTCTGGTCAGAATGTAAACCTGTACTTCGCAAAGACAACCAGTGAAGGGTCTATCACTGGTTATGAGGTCCAAACTTCCCTGGACAGTGACTTCACTTTCTGCCAAACGGAGCACTCAAAATGTGATTCGGCCATCGTCACAGACAGTACTAACATGTGCCCAACGTCTTCAACAGGACTCTGTTATGGGAGAAGTGATCTGGTACGGGGGAAAGCTTACTATTTCCGTGTGCGGGCGTGGAATTCCCGGGGGCCTTCTGACTGGAAATATGCTGAATGTAGCTATGCTGTTAAACCGATGGTGGTCAAAGTAAACGTGTTTGAACGAGGTATGTTGGTTGACCGCGAACCGCATGGACCCAGCACTGGAGGCACTGTTCTTGAGGTGTTTATCCGAGCATTGCCTGCAGAAGTGGATGGCCGAACTTGTTACGTGCGGTTCGGCAGTCACAGGGTACCCGGGACTTGCAAGCAGTATAAAGGGAATGGAGAAAGCCTCACTTCCGTGCAGGTTACAACGCCGCCAGTGCCGACGGAAACTACCAACGTCCTTGCCCAGTTCAGTTATTCCGGTGTTCAGAGCACAGTCGAAATCATTCCTGAGACTGCAGTGTTTTCCTTCCGATTCGAAACAGTGGCGCCACCCAGCCTCTTACACCTCTATCCCGCTTTTGGCCCGTCGGATGGAACGCATGTCCTCGTCGGTGCCTCGCCATTGCCGAGCATCGCACCGGAAGACGAGATTCAAATTACAATTTGTGGATCTGAAAGCAAGATTTTTCCCGCAAAGGAAGTCGTGCCTGCTCTCGCAGGCCATGCGCAATCCGTCAGCGGAGATGTCTCATTCAGCTTTGCTATGCCCGCGATCCCATCTGTGTCCATCCCATCCGGGTCCGAACAACTGAAACAAGTGTGTGCGATAAGTCTCATGCACACTGCCAGTGGTAAGAGTTTTACGTTTGACTTTACATACTTTCCGTCCTCCTTGCCGATTGTCAGCTCGATGCTACCAGACTATGGGAATGTACGCACTAAGGTCCCCGTTGAAATGGAGGTTCAAAATTATGTGTTGAATATGGATGGAGGACTTGGTGGTGCTGTATGTGAGGCTTCTCTACGCCTAATTTGGAATATTCCCGATGAGGAGAGTGAGTGGAAACCATTCTCCTTGCTAACATTTGGTGGCTTGACAGCAAACTGTTGTGCAGCTCCTCGCACAGGAGGTTCGTCAGTATTGCTTCGGTGTATTACTCCCTCATTGCCTGTCGGAGTTCGCAATGTGGAGGTCAAGATGTCTTACGAGGCCTCAGGTTTCACAGGAGACGGAACGGGCACGATTGCAATCGGCAGTTTTGGTGTCTCTGGTAGGGTGCTACTCTCTGCCTTGAAACCGGTCTCTTCTGCTGAGGTGGCGTTGGATGAGATTCTTTCGTACGGTCCAATGTCCACGTTTGAGAGCCCAGATGATCAAGAAACTGGCCCTGCTGGTGTGCTTACGTCTCAGGTGTCTCTTATGGTGTTCGAGGTTGCGGGTTTGAACGAACGCATCATATCGGCTGCTGATGTCAAATTGGTCATGGTACGAGACGGAGTTGATGAGGAGCTTGTTCTTCGCTCGGCAATTATTCTCAGTAGCTCCGCTGATACTCTCAGGATGGTTGCTCAGCTTGATCTGTTGGATGGACAAACTGGAGTGTTTCATGCCAAGTTTTATGTGCGGAATGAAGTTGTCGCCACAAGAAATAGCGCAGTACAAGCCGGTCTTTCGATGCCTGCACCAGCGTCCATAGCCCCATATACAACTGACGCGGCTTACATTCGATTTGCAAATGTCACTTCTGGCCCGACCTCGGGTGGCACTTTTGTTGAAGTTGACCTCGGCGGCAACTTCCATCCTGGGGCGGGGCTGACAGTGAGCATGAAAGGAGAGGCGAACGTGCCGCTGTCGTTTTCGCACTGGACTAATGAAGCGGGGAAAACTGTGGTATACTTCAAAACTTCGGCATGGGCACAGGGAATAGCGAGGATTCAAATTGCTGACAAAGGTAGTGGGTCAATCACAAAAGTAGTTATGCTTTTCGAATTTGTTCTTGAGGCTATTGCTGTTGATTTCGTAGAGCCAAGATATGGCTATTACAAAGGATTTCCGTTTGCTGTTGGTATTTCAGGTCTTCCCTCAACGGTAACTGCCGGTTATTTCGAGGTGTACGTCGGCAGTGTTGATTCGAGCCCGCTCACAGTTAAGGGCATAACGTTGGAAGGCACTCGCCACATTCTTGAGTTTGATGCACCCGAAAGAGCTATGGCTACTGAATGGCCGTTGGTAATCAAGATTCTCAAAGGAAGCCCACAGTTGATGGTCCATCATCTCCAGTACCTTGATCGGGCAGGAGAGAACCCAAGTATTACGAGTGTGTCTCGATCTGTTCTCCCTCTTCAAGGCGGCGTTCGGGTCCGTGTCATGTTGAACAATTTGCCGATTGTGAAGACACATAATGACATTATCCTTCAGATTCATGATAATGATACACAGGCTGGCCTTTTTCAAACTGTGAGTATCGATCCTGTGGCGTTCCTATCATCTGAAACTGGAACCGTTGTAGAATTTGATTGTCCAGATCTGAGTGTTTTTGGTGAAGGCGCTGTGACTGTTAAGATTTGGGGTTGTCCGGATCAGAAATGCGTGTCTGCAACCAAAAACCTCGAGGTGGAGGATCCGATGAGGGTATATGTTGTTGACTTTGCACCTAGATTCAGTGCTATTGGGGGGGGTACATCAATCTATATCAGGTTGAAGGGATTGCAGAATATTATGCAGCATGAGCTGCAAATCGTAACTCCTACAGCAAGACTCGCGGTGGACGAAATTGTGGACCACGACCCGTTCTCTGGAGTTACTCTTGCACGCTTCACCACACTCTCTTCTGATGCTGGCATCGTTCAGATGCAGGTGGTACCGTATGGCCTCACCTCAGAACGATTCTCTCCTGCCTTTGATCTCGTGTATTCTGCAAGCGCAGGCAGTACACAAGTTGCAACCCTCACACCAGAAGTCTTGCCTGTAGACGAGCCTACTGTATTGTCCATGTTCCCTTCGTCCGGCAGTGTGAATGGAGGTTACCCTGTCACTGCTTACATCGGCCCTGTGCCAGCAGGCGTGTCTCTTGACAGTGTACGCGTACTCTTTGCCGGCAAGCTTAGTGTTCCAGCACAAATAAGTCTTGACCAATCAGGCACTCTCAAATTGATTTTGGTGGCACCCAGCCACATTGCTGGAAATGCAACTTTGTCTGTGTTTTTGGACGGTGTACTATTCACTTCGCAGACGCAGACGCCAATTTCTTCGATTTTTTCCTTCGTTGCTGATGACGGGATCGTGATTCTCGACAAGGCAATTCCTGCGGTTGGTCCTTTGGAAGGAGGAACACCAGTTGCTGTCACACTCAAGAACTGCCCAGCAGGGCTCAGCGCAGCGTCCTTCGCTATTCACATCAGCGGAAATGCATGCGCCGTGAAAATGGTACTACAAGTGTCATCGGGTGTTTGCAGAGTTTACTTCAGAACCGGCCGAATGAGTGTGCCGGGAATGAAGCAAGGCACTGTGACGTTGAAGCTCCCAAGTTCAAAAACGTTTTCCGCACAATTTCCGTTCCGATTCCATCAAGCGCAAACGCAGGCTAGCATCTCGTTTGCATTCCCAGCCGAGGGTGCTGCGCGTGGCGGGACTCCTGTATTGGTTATTCTCCAAAAGACCATCCTAGAGCAAGTCTCCTTGGAGGCCTTGGTAATCCGCGTTGCCGGTGCGTATGCTGCGGTTGACAATGTCATATCTTTGTCAGAGACGAGCGTGGAGATCGCATTTTTGACACCCGCCTTTGCCTGTGCTCAAGTTGCTTGCATACAGCCAGTCGAAATCACATCCCTTCTGAATCCTGATCTCGAGCTTGGGTTTGACTTTGAATATCAAAGCCAGGTTGCGTATGTAAGCGAGGTATTGCCATCAGCAGTCCCTGACACTGGAGGCAGCATTATTTCAGTAACAATCAGGAACTTTCCGATCGTCTACTTTGTCGACGAAGTAGAGGTTCATTTCAGTGGACTCGGATTGGTCCTCGAACCTTCAAACATCATTGCTTCGGGCGCGGCAATGACTGTATTGGAATTTAAGAGTCCTTCAACAGCTGGTAATGGCATGCTTGATGTCGATCTCGTACCAGTCTTCAACAGAGACAAAGTGGTGCGCTTCCCAATTGATGTCTACAGCCTCATGTCGCCGAGCATCGTATCTTTGGCTCCCTCTTCATCTCCCTCGGGCTACGCTACGCTTGTCAGTGTTGTCATCGATAGATATCCAATTCGGCCTCCTGGAAGTCTGGACAAGAATTTCAAGTCTATTGCTGGGCCTGCCCCCGCAATTCTCAGAATTAATGGCGCCGTATACGATGGCACTGTTGAGTATACTATGCTCCAGGGTGGCGTGCGTACAGAAGACACACGTACACAGATTGCTTTCCAATTCCAGTATGATTTTCCTGGACTTGCTCATGTCGAGATCATTCAAGATGTACTTCCGTGGAAAACTTTGGTTCGTTTCGAAGTAGATGTCTTCAATGCAACTATGCCCCATCTCATATACGCACATCCGACAACGGGAGTCACAACAGGGAACACAGTACTGGTTGATATCGGGAATTTCGGTCTCGCGAGTGCTCTTGATATTCAGCAAGTGGTTGCCGCAGTTGATGATCGGCTTTGTGAAGTACTTGGTATTCAAATATTTGGATTCGTCACCTCGTTGAGGCTTAAAATGCCTAATGCTCCAAGATCCAAAACCTCACGTGTGACAGTGTCTGCAAAGTCTGTAAGTGCCTCTGTGTCGTTCCTCTTCGAGTATGCAGATGCTTGCGTATATGATGAGTACTGTGCCAGTGTTGGTCGGATTCCAGATGTTGCTTCGCTTTCCACCGAAGAGCCGCGTATTCAATGCGATCCAGGCCTGTGCGTAAATTATGAGAATTTGCCTCTGCCTGCAGTCCTTCCAGGTGTTGGCCGCGAAGGGTTGACAGCAGGTGGTGATACTGTGGTGATATTTGTGTCGGATCTAGAGACCTTCAAGTCCTCCGACATATTAGTTTCTTTTGCAGGTGTTGCGTCACCCAGCGTATCATTGCACATGCTTGACCATAACTTGGCTCGGTTATCGATCGTAACTCCTTATTTCCCGCGTGCTGGTAACGTTGGCTGTGTGGTCGAGTCACTCCATCGACCTAGTGTCGTTGCACTCTTCGACTTCACCTACTATGACACGCCTGTTGAGGCAGGGAACTTAACCTTTTCTCCTCCCGGATGTTTTGAAGGAGAAACCGTCGTTTTTACAGGCACAGTCATGGGATGGTCGCCAGTGTCGCTGGATGCAACAATTGAGCTCAACAGCACAAATCTGGCAAATCCGGTTAGTATACTCTCTGATGATGTGATCAAGTCAAAGTGGCTCTTGACGAAGTTTTCTTTCCGCTATACGTGTTCCATGCCTGTGCAAGGAGAAAGCGTGTACTTCTTTACCAAACACCCCACCACGGGCTTGCAGTCGTCGACCAGTTCAATCTTTGTGAGGCCTAGGGAGTTCTCTTTGACCTCGGTCTTCCCGAGGAAGGGCCCTGAGGCGGGAGGCTATTCTGTTCTGGTCACCTTCACCGGGGCGCAGATTCAAGAGAGGGGGGACATAGTGAAAACGATAGCAAAGCAAGGGAATGCCTCTGTAGATCTGACTTGCTTCGTGCGGTCAAGCAACAATGGCACCGGAGTCATATCAGTAACTCTGCCGTCTATGGACGCTGGGATTCAAGAGTTTATCGTTGTGCCGAGAGACTATCCGAACGCAACCTTCTCCTTTACTGCCGAACCGCATTATGAAGGTGTCGGTCCCCCTCTTCTTCTGGCTTCATTGCCATCAGAAGGAACCAAGTTCGGTGGGACGGTTATCACTGTGAAAGTTGCTGGGATGGCGACAGTCGATACCACACAACCAACTTCAATCGTCGTAAATTTTGGTGCGAGACCAGCCACAGTGAAAAAGATCAGACAGTCGACTACTGATCTGACAGTTCTTGACGTTATAGCACCTGACGGCTTTGCAGGTTTGGCAGTCATTGTACTTGTCTCTCCTGCATCACTAACGTCATTTGTGGAGGCGTCAGTGTCATTCGTTTACACGTATGTGAATCCTGGTGCCGACTTGACTCTAAAACGTGGAAGCACGCTTGGTGGAACGCTGCTGAATGCCACCGTCTACGGTTTCCCGCTGATGGATTTGACGTTGAATATTGCAACTCTCGGTGCCAGATTCGGTTCCACTGCTGGAAAGGTTGTCCGAATAGTAACGAGCGAAGTTGAATCTGCCGTCCTTGAAGTAATTGTCCCCGCAGTGGTTCAGTCTGGTGTCGTCAGCGTTGTTTTCACCGCGCTCTTGTCTGGCCAATCGTCCGAGACTACCTACGAGTACTATCAGAAGCCAGTAGTTGCTCTAACGCATCCTCAGTCTGGATCAATGAATGGCGGATTTCCCATTCGTATGGCTGTCAATCACTTCCCTATCGTGTATTCAGTAACACAGGTCATTTTTTCTTGTTCAGGTGTCAAGGGAACCGTTCGAGAAATCGTTTACTCGAATGTCCAAGAATCAGTATTCAAACTCGTGGCTCCGGCATTGCTTCGGGCCGGACTGGTTTCGTGCATGCTCGAACCCCTTGACAGTTCCTTGCGAGCTGAGAGCTCAGTGACATTTTCATATGATGCGTTGCCAGAAGCGACCACTGTAGTGGTTGAAGAAGATGATCCAATCTTGGCATATACCGAGACAGTACGTCATCTTGTATTGTACGGCCTTGACCCTTTGCTTGAACTCCAACGGCCGATGTTGAGGTTTGAGATTCCTGGCAAAGGTCGCTACACAATAGGCGCCGTCCACGCTGTGCAGTCTGATGGAGTGTCAAGCAAAATGCAGATTGAGATTCCTTCCATGCCACCTGGTGTGTACTTGGCCGAGATATTCTGGGGATACGCGAGTGCCTTGTTCCGGCTCGAAGTGAGGCAGGCGCAGATTACAGCAAATGTTATTGCAAGTTCTGAAGGCCCTGTTTCCGGAGGAACTATTATGACAATTGCAGTCTATGGAATCGCCCAGTCGCTTTCCCCCGACGACTACATTGTCGAGTTTGGCGGCTCGTTTGGAACCGTTCGTCGTGTAACTCTGTTTAGAAATAGCACTCTTTTGGAGGTGATAAGCCCGGCCTATGTAAGTCTAGTCAAAGATGGTGCCGCCCCAGTTTTGGTAGAAGGATATGCAAAACAGGACCCTACAAATGCATTTAGCCTTGACTTCGTCTATCACCAGTTTGAAACTGAGTCTGGCGTGCTTTCGATCCATGGTAACTCTATCGAGATCATCTTCAGCCAAGACACTGTGCATGCAAGCGAACAGAGCCAATGTTCGGACTTTTTTGATGGAGCAACTTTGTCGAAGATTGGGAATGGGGCAGCCTGCTACTGGTTTGAACCACGCCATCTCACAGTGAGTCTTGGCTCGAGCCCTACGATTGTTCCAGGGAATGTTGGAACCTTGCTCGACTTCCAACATGCGTACTCAGGTAGAGGACAGGCACCGGCGACGTTTCCCTTCACACTGGAGGCCAACGAGGTTCAGATGGTACCGACTGGCAGAATTTTAGTCCCGTCGCAATTGTCTCTGTGCGATGCCGGTGAATTCATTGCAGCTGTCACATCTGCCAGAGCATTGGATTATTTGTGGAGCTGCTCAGCCGCTTTGCCATCGGATGGCACTCAGATGGCGTTAGATTCGTTGCTGTCTGGTGTACATGGTGACCGTGTTGAAATCGACGCACAAGAGCTTACGGTGGGAGTCACATATACGATCAGTGTGCAGATTACCAATTTCCTTGGCATGAGCACAGGATTCCAAAAAATCTTCACTGTTGTCGATGAACCGATTCCCACAGCGTTCGTGCAGAACCAAGATTATGTCACAGGAACTGACGCCTATTCATTTGGAGTGCGTGCCACTGGCTCAAAGTGCATGGCGACGAAAGAGGATCTGTTAGCTGGTTGTCCGTTCGACTCACATATGGGTACAGTACCTTCGGATCTTGTGTACGCATGGTATAAGACAATTGGCGGTACTACAGAAGCGTTGACCGGCATTTCGGGAGGACAGTTCACAGAAAAGTACCCCCGAGTTGGCCAGTACATGACGTATGAGGTGGAGGTGTTTTCTCGTGATTATGCTGGCGTGTATGCCTTGATCTCGACTACCATCTTTGTAAAACCATCCAACCTGGAAGCAATTGTGTACGGTGGTGATCGTCTTGCAACAACGTCCAATGCCATTCAACTTACAGGACAAAATTCCGTTGACCCAGATGTGATGAGTGGTGCTGCTCTCAGCTACTCATGGAAGTGTTCGGTAGGAGGATACCCATGTCGGAGCCCTCATGAACGCCTTCTGACGTTTCCTAACCAGCCAAATGTAGCTATTGCGGCCAACATGTTGCATGCTGATCAAGTTTACCACATAGAGCTTACAGTCAAGTCAGCATATGGTCGGTCTGCGTCAAAAGTGGTGGAAATTCAAACGACTGAAATAATTGTGCATGTCATGACTATCGCACGTGAGATGGACAGGCTGGATGCTGGATACAAACTGTCGACATACAATGTCGGCGAATCAGTTTTGCTGGTCGCCAAAACGATTCCTGGTGACCCGAGTCTGGTATGGACTGGAAGCCCAAGTATAGAGTGGGGTGTTAATCGGCCTTCTGTCAACCTTCTCGATCCCGCCAAATTTCCATTTGGAGCATTCCAGTCGACTCTTCTTGTAGGTGGCACAGTCCTGAAGCCAGGATCCGATTTTATCTTTTCTGCCTCTCTTCTGGACAATGCTGGACGGGCATTTTTTAAGATTCACAAAGATAGTATTAATGTGGGTCCTAATGGAGGCTCGTGCAAATTGCAACCAGCTGTGGGTGTCGCTCTGAAAACCAAGTTCCTTGCGAGCTGTTCAGGATTTGAAGACATGGACGGAGTGAAGCGACTGTACTTTTCCCTGAAGAAAGACACCGAAAGGCTCATTTTGCCCAGCACTATCCTCAGTGAGATGGAGCTGGATGTCTTGCCTGTGTGCACTTTTACAGTTTTGGTCACAATTATGGACAACAAAGGTGCAAGCACATTGATTGAGACGAATGAAGCGGTTGTTGAGCAAGAGTCAGCTCAGAATATTTTCGAGCGATGCAAGGAATTGCTTGACGAGGCCAAGGCAACGAATGATATGAGCACATCTCTCTTGTACATAACTGCTGTGGCCAGCACGCTCAAACGTCTACAGGAGGAGCAGACTCCGTTACAAAACGCGGAACAATTATCGGACTCAATGTCGTCGCTAATTCTTGATATAGCCCAGCGTAACGCTCTTGCCCCCGAACAATCTCTCTTCCTACTTGGGGGTATCAATCAGATACTGATTGAGTGGGAAGTTCTCACAGTCGAAAGTGTTCATAGATTAGGCCTCGTCTTGGAGAAGATTGCAATCTACGATGTCTTGGGCATGGCTAACATGAACACTGTTCTTGTTGACGCTATTGTCTCCGTGCTAGAGAAACTGTCTGCGAGGGCCAGGGTCATTCGAAAGTCTGGAAATCTGGGTGTTGAAGAGGAAACTACGATTGAGAACAATCTTCAACGGCTGGCAGATGTTGGCCTGAAAGCCGCGCTCGTCTACAACGACACTGTACAGCAGGAGTTTTACAACCCAAACACCGTGCTATATGGACGCAGAATAAGCCTGCTTGGCACCAAGGGCGCCACCATTACTGTTCCTGACCACCCGGATCTTGCTGTCAAATTTCCTGGTTCTCTGTCGGTGGTTGGGGCAGGTGACGATGATCTTCTTGATGTCCAATTTTCGTACAGGAAGGGGGTGGTTGCCCTCGGTTCAACTGAAACTGGATTGACCATTGTTTCTGGAACTGTTGGCGTAACCCTTTCGAAGGCTGCACAACACGCAGCCAATCCTAACTACGTTAGTATGGGTGACGGGACTGTCGAGATAACCATTCCAGTAAACACTACTGAGTTGTCAGATGTAGACACGGATGCGTTCTTCGATCTTCAGAAGGTGCAATGTGTATACTGGAAAGATGCAGCTATCAACACTTCGCGATTGGATTTCGGCAGGTGGAGTAATGTTGGATGCAAGGCCACGTCGGTCACGCGTAAGCTCGACGCCAGTGGATTCCTCATCAATAGCTTAGGCTTGGTCACGTGCCAGTGTAATCACTTGACACACTTTGCTGTTGGCTTCGGAGAGACCAAGGTCCGCTTCTTGGAAGCTCCCGGCTCTTCCAGGTCAGGAGATGTGTACCAGGTTCAGTCAGGTGACCAGGTCTCTTTTGATGTTGACGTTGTCAACGAATTGGGTGCGAGCATGGATGTGGGTATTTTGTCCTTAACCCCGGCAGGGCGATCATTCACACCGCTCAGGTTCGCGGAAAGAGAAGCTGGTCTGTACAGATTCGAGTGGACGCCTAGAGATGCGGGTACGTACCGTCTTGAAATCGAGCTCATGGTCGACGGAGAATTGGTTGACATCCGAATCCTGTATGTGCGTGTGCTCTTTTGCGAGGATTTTCTCCTGGCGGGAGAGACTTTGCAGGACGTGGCTATCCGCAACGACATGCCCTGGCAAGCTTTTTTTGCCATCAACCCGCAGATTCGTAACCCGCGTATTCTGCAGGCTGAGTCTCAAGGTCGCACCTGGACATGCAGTGGAGGAACATGTGTTCTTGCAGGGCAGACTCCGGGCACGCGCGTCAAGATTGGCAGGCTCTACACTGTCCCTCGAGATCAATCGCTCACAGATGTGGTGACAAGCCTCGGGTCTAGTTTCACTCAACTAGCGCGCCACAACATGAAACGTCTGGAAGCCGTCTTGGATGGAACGCTGGTCTTTGATATTGCGAATCGCCACAATGTCACGACTGGCACCGAAATCTCTTACATGGGCGAGGAGTTCTGTGTTGTGTCGAGGCTGGCTGACGGCTGCTTAGTCTAGACTAAAAGACTAAGCAGATTGATCGTGTGTCTCGAAAAGGAATCACACGTGAGCCTTCCAGCTTCGTGTATCAAATTTATTGTTTAAATAAATC
>Ga0138257_1186203_pt1 | contig 19394 bp, 27 predicted proteins | sample RNAICE20151110_2_FD_105264 | JGI IMG/M metagenome (GOLD analysis project Ga0138257, IMG submission 105264) | Metatranscriptomics of polar marine prokaryotic and eukaryotic communities from Arthur Harbor ice station, Antarctica -... | ecosystem: Environmental > Aquatic > Marine > Unclassified...
CGGCTCTTGACTAGCACCCAGCATATCTTCCGAATGCAGGGACTGCCTAGGCAAAGAGGCAGTATGTCACCAATCCAAGAACATATGACGAATTCAATGAAATCATAGATACCCGATACAACCAAGACGCACGTCGTGCTAAGAGGCTGCTGCAAAACAGAATGGGCATTCTGACTCCCACTCCCTTCCAAACGATAGGTCAAAGCCCAAGTCCCCATGTGGTACTTGAGAATGACTTTCAAATATTGGGAGTGAGCGCCTTGAAAACGAGCAATCCCACATCTCATCAAAATTAATCAAATCAAAACAGTGTGCTTGATCAGGACATTGGCACGAATACCTAGACGTTCAAGAATGTGCGTGGAAGTGCTCAACTTTAGGATTCGAGAAGTAATAGGAATAGTTAAAGCAGGAGAGACTCAGGTATGCTTCATTCAATTACTGACTTGCATGATGGAATTCACACCAGCCAGAACTTCAGAAGCAAGTATAACCAAGGCAACCAAGGTTAGGCCCATTAGATCTAAGGAGCAAGACAGTCGCCAGAGAAGGCGAGAACACAAAATCAGAAGTCCAGGAGGGACGGCTCGAAGAACCCATCGAGCAAAAGAAACGAGCAGATTTTCGTGTATAACTCTCAGGATGTCTCCAGCAAACATGGACGTCAGAACCCAGCTCGGCCAACTAACAATACATAATTGATCGGTCAGGTGAACAAGACTACAGAAGCAAACTCGGGTGTCTACCAGATGTCAAATTCATCTGCAAAGAATTCACTTTATCCAAACTAGCATTATGCAGTCACGATTGACTCTCACTTTCCTAGCTCGAGGTATGAGAATGCTCCATTTAATCACCAATTCAAACTGATGAAAGACAACCTGACAGATCAATTGGGAACGCAGAGAGATTATAGGAATTAATTGAATTTACTCACGGATTAGGATTTGGAGAAGATCTGCTATCTCTCTGGAGTGGATTCGTTTAGGACAGAGAGTGAGATAAACCACATATTCCATAAATCACAGAGGCAAAGCGTCGATCCAGGTCAAAGCAACTAAAATCGAATGTTCTCTCCAAAGCTAAGTCAGCCTGGGAACTAGGCAGCGTTGGCTGAACTACTGAGCCCCTTGAGCAAGGCATAGCACAGAGCTAAGATCAAATCGGTCAACGGTGGACCAAGACAAGCGATAAAGATGCCTAAGTTTCTTGCGAAGCATATGGTTTAGAAGAAGATCTTCGCTCAGCAATCATGAATACGTAGAGGAACGAAGCTCCTGAATTTGATCAAATTAGCCTCTTGCATTAAATGCAGAAGAAGCAAGATGCAGAACGACAACAGCAGCTCAAGAAGTAGATCGAGCATAACTTAAATTCAAACCTCGGTCAATCCACACCACAGCAGCAGCCTGACTTCGAAAGCTCTCGGATAAGCAATAAGTAGTAGAAGGTATCCTTAAGGAGGTCATTGAACTCACCCCCTCGAGGTTCACAGAAGGCGAAGAAAGAAAGCAAATCTTTGAATGCGACACGGCTTCAGAGTCAGCCAGAAAACGGCATTTGGAAGGAAAAGAAGGTAAACAAAGCCGAGAAAGAGACCGTCAAGGCCAAACAAATTCATCACAAATTAATAAATTCGATCAATCTTGAAGATGGGCAACGCAAATATCTTCAAGGAGAAGATATCAACGAGGATATGGACCTCAGCAAGCTCAGAAAAAGCGTCCAGCAGGAAGGAAGTTAATAATAGAGCTTCCACATAGCTGACCTTTTGGATTCCTAAGGGTCAAAGAGAGGTAAATCGGTTTTGGGCTCTATTCAAAAACTGGACGGTGGCCTATCAGGCTTGAGTTCGAATCGAATGACTGATCAAATCAAGCAGATGATCAGCATGAATAATATCCAAGATGTGCTATCAGCTTGCAATAGCTACAACCAAATCAAGCAGGAGATCACTTAAATGCCTGATTATACCAACAAGGGCTTCTTCGAACTCGAGCCGGATGAAGAGTTCGTAATCACCAATTACAGGCTGATCAAGAGGAAGATGAATGATGAAGAGCAGCAGGAGAAGTAGGAGGATAAGGATAATCAATCGCCTGAAAGGATAGCCATATCATCTGCCCAGAAGGCAGAGCTGATTGGTAGTGGCAATCAGCAAGACCTCAATAACACGATTGCCGATCCAATAACTCCCGCAATAGAGAAGATGCCAGCTTCCGTGGAGCAGCAGCAAAGCTGGACCAGTAAGGTGGAGGTAAGCAACAGCCTCATCAACACGAGGCTAAATGACGACGCCGTAAAGGCCGAAAAAGCAAGCCGACTGAACTGGGACAAGGTTGCTTCTTTGCCGATTCAATATATTAGCCAGAGCAATTTTATCAGAACTTTGGACGGCCCGCCAGAAGAAGAAATCATGTCCAACGAAATGGCTGCTTCTCGAGACTAACAGCATTAAATAATAGTAGTGGAGGACCCAGATACACTCTCTCTCACTACACCAGGAGATCAAAAGGCAACTTACAGTACCGGCGAAGGAGCTCCAGCAATGGCAGGAAGCCAAATCCAGCAGAGTTTCTCGACAGAGCATCAGCTGTCTTCCAACTTCTCAGATAAGTTGGCCACGACGAGCTTCAGAAATAGAGCACGTGAAGCCTTCTTAGCTTGTCTTGATGTTTGGCTGGAAGGATAAGCCGCCAGTGACGCTAACGGGCTCCTTTAGGGAATTCTCTCCGACGACTTCCTCTCGGACTCCTACTTTGACCGACAACCAAAAGGAGAGAGCATTGACTAGAGCAGCATCTCGTTCGAGAAGACCAACTTCAACAGTGCTGGCAAGGCCAAAGCTGCTTGGAAGAGGAAGGCAAATGCTCATAACAGCAGCAAAATAACTCAGCCAAGTATACCGAAGGAGAATGAAGTTCATGCCCACAAGGCAGGTCAATCATCGATCAATGAACCAGCTGCTAGACCTTCCAAGAATTCGAAGCAAAATGCTATGCAAATTGCCGAAAATCAAGTCGCTAATAATATCACTGACAATAACCAAGAAGCTGCCGGTTCAGCTACCAGCAGGAACCTGCCTGAGCACGCATCATAGTAGAATCAACCAAGTCCGGGAAGCAAGCAAGATAATAGAACTGCGATGCTTACGGTCGAAGAAGCTGGCGGCATCAATTACTCAATATACTCGGATTTCCAAGAGGCTTAAGCGCCGTATGACCACTTAAAAGCCGATGTCGTTTACAAGGATGATGGTCTCTAATATCATCACAAAATGAAAAGCCTTGAATCGATACCAGATCGTTTCAAACGGATCCCCAGCATGATCGAACTCAGTAAGACGTTCTTAACAGCTCTTGATAAGAAAAAGAACATCGCAGAACTCATGCCATTCGAGCTGTTCATTGAAGATTACCAAACTGAAACCAAATGGATTTCATAGCAGATCCAAATGAACAAACAGAAGGGGCTGAAGCCATTGAAGGCTCATTCTTTCTTCTATCATCTTGATGGCAGAGTCGAGAAGATGGAGGTTGAGGTCCTTGATTATGATGAAAGTATAGCCAAGTTCTATGTTGAATATGTAATGCCCAAGAGTTGTGTCGTGAGCTCACCGAATCGACGAGGTGAGGCTGGCAATGTAACTAGATCTGAACGCATCAAGAAGCAATCAGGCCGCCTAAATCTCCAATTTCTCGACTTCGAAACAGAAGCATAGATCAGGAAAAGATTCATGAATGCTCAGAATCGCCGAAAGGCTGCGTTGCTTCTTCTTGCAGAAGAAAGAATAATCCTGAATGATTTGATTTACTTATATCGAGATCTTGAAATTCCATTACAAATCAAAATGAAAATGAGAAACTTGGTCAACGACAGAATCGATTTGAAAAGGTACCCAAAGCAAGAGCTCGTCCACGATTTGGTCATGCAGGTAGAGGCAGCATATGTCTATTACATTTTGAAGTCGACAATAAGGTCATAAATTCAGGATCCTTTGATATAGAGCTGCATGAAGAAGTACGACCTGAAGACGCTTACGCCTCCCGTCGTTGATAACGATGGGACGTTGTTCCCAAAGTATGTGATGCCGACCTACTCCATCGAAAGAAGAGAAGACTTCCATACTTCGCGCAGAATGATTGAAGCGGACAGCGTGACTGGCAACAAGGACTTCTCAATGTCATCAAGACAGTCATGGACCAAACGCACTTCGTTATCAGGAGCAATCCGCTCTTTGAGCTCCCCAGCAGACTGAAAGATGATATGATTGGTTACCTTCTGAGCCAAAAGGCCTTTGCTCGCAACACCAAGCAATCTTTTCGAGAGAAACTTGGCCAATTTCCTGTCCAGATAAGCTATATTCACCAGGTTCAGAATTCCTTGGCAAAGAGGTTCAAAAACCAACTGCACAACAAATGGTTGGAGCTCATCGTGCAGAAGATCGAAAATATGATTTAAAGTGCAGCTGATAGTAGACTTTTAGGCGCCTCTACCAAATCAGAAAGCAAAAAGATCGTCAAAAGGAAAAGTCAAATCGATCCATTTCTAATGAAGTTCTTCACCTTCATCAACATATATATGGAGAGGATGCTCTTCGATAAAATGAAGGAAAGCATGGAGAAGTTCCTGAAGTTCCTTTTGCAATTCATGGCCAGATAGAGCGGGTTCAACCAGCAAAGCGCGTTCAAGGCGCTTGACTTGGATGCCGTCATGTATTCTTGCGAGCAGGCGGCGATGTCGAAAATAAAGGTTCAGGTATAGAAGAAGCAAGCTGCAAAGTAATTGAATTAAATCAGCAGCAACACGACTTGACGACTTATGTGCGACGAGCAAGTCGGCATCGGATATCGAAAATCGCTATGAGATTGCTACAGTGCCTGAGATCAACGAATCCTGGAGGATGTTGTAAGACATCATGACAGAGTTCCAAGGAGCACTCTCAGGAGTGAAGAAGGTTGAGAATATCATCTTTCCTCTGCTTGAGACGCCAAAACCGTTCTTGGATGAGCCGGATGCTGAGAAGATCGCTGACCTGAAAATCCTCAATGGTTAGATAAAATGGCTGATGTCACAGGCTTAAGCATAGCCAATGGCAATTCTTAAGGACATCAGCAAGTACCTCAAATATGTGTCCATCACAGAAAACGAAATGATCAGGAATATGAAGATTCAGATTTACAACAAAAAGAGACGACATGACAGCGAAGCAGAAGAACAGGTGGACGAGGCAGCACAAGACCAAGACATCGAAGATGCGCTATTACAGAAGAGCGCCAGCTCCATCTCAGAGGATCAGGCTCCTGAGAAGGCGCAGAAGAAGGAGTCCCACCAGGTAGGGCCAGAGCTCACAGCAGAAGAGCAGTTGGAATCAGCTCTCGAGCACCTTGAGATAACGCAGGATGAATATAGCGACAAGCTCTTTGAGCTCACCAATGCATACTGGGACATTCAGGAAAAATATCAGAACCAATATGACTTCGGCATAATTCTACTTGACCTCGAAACTGTCAAAAAGCAAATCTCCAGTAAAATAGAAGCTCTAATTTCCAAATTACAAGCACGCGCCGTCTCCACCTTCACTTCAAAAATGGATGAACTTGATAAGAAATTCCAATTCATCGAGAATAAGTTGACAGCAACCCATTATACAATTGACGATGTTTTGGAATAGATCGAGTATATCAAAATGATGTTCAAAGGCGCCGATATCATTGAAGATCTCGAAAACCAATTGGAGTTCCTCAAAAATAAGAAAAGCTTCTTGGATGAAGAAAGTATCAAGCTACCTTCAGAACGGTTTACGCGATATTTGAATTTGTTCTTGCAGCCAAGGAGCTTGCGGGATTTAATAGAAGATAAGTTTTCAAATTTGAGCGAATAGACGAAAAAGATCACGGAGATGCTGCAACTGATGTTGATGAGCTCAATGGGATAATCATGACTTGCAAATATCAAGTGGATAACTTCCAGAAACGAGGTTTGGCAACGCCTGCTGAGCTAGAGAAGCTTCATAAGAAAAAGGAATTGTCTAAAGATCTAGCGACGGCGCTCAGCAAAGCCAAGAAGCACAAGGACCCAGTGGTGATGGATAAGGAGCTCATCAAGCCATTCGTTGATGAATTAGGAAGGCTTGACAACAACTCAACTGACATATTCTCACAGATTGACACACTTGGCAAAAGACAAAAGCAACTTGGGTAGAAAGTAAGCACCTTTCCCAAGATGCAGCAAGTCAGCAAAGACTTGTCACCATTCAAGCAAATGTGGGACATCACTTACAAATATTCTCTGAAACGCACAGCCTGGTGGACTGGTAAGCTCTCATCCATTTAGAGCCAGCCACTGTAAGATAGCATCAACAGTTGGCACAAGCAGCTCAGCAATTTGAAGGCATTCAGTGGACTAAACGAATTTGAAAAGCCAGGGCTGGTGTTGAATTTCATTTTCAAGGAAATCGACGAGATCAAAAGTTACCTGCCCATTGTTCAGAGACTGAGAGCCAAGGGCTTAGAAAAAAGGCATTTTGTGGAGATGAGCAGCCTTCTTGGTGTAAACGTTGACCCAACTAATCTGACCATGACCGATATCAAGTTGAAGAAGCTATACATGGGCGATACGCTAGAAGCAATCAAAAATGTATCAGGCGTCGCTTTCAAGGAGAACTCGATTCGAATGGCCATCGATGCCATAGAACGTGAGATAAAGGAGATATGCTTCGAGTGCATACCATATAAGGACCAACCAGTCAAGATAATCAAAAACAGCGATATGGTCCTCATGAACCTGGACGAATCCTTGATAAAGCTTCAAGCGATCAAAGGGAATGAATTTGCCAAATTTCAAGCCGATCGAATTATCAAAATTGAACGTGAGCTCAAATTCCTTCAAGTCAACTTTGAAAATTGGACGAGAGTACAGAAGGCCTGGATATATCTTGAAACCATATATACATAAGATGATGTCGCTGAGAATTTGCCTGACTAAAAGGCGACCTTCGATGATGTCAACTTGAAGTTCAGGAAAATCATGAATGGAAATACCGTCGAATTTACCATGATTCAAGATTTCTGCAGAAGCGAGGGCTTCACGGGCACAGCCGTCAAAATGATTGAAGACCTAGAATATCTCGACAAGAGTCTGACAGACTATCTGGATAAGAAGATAATGCAATTTGCGAGATTGTATTTCACATCCAATGATGAACTCATTGGTCTGATGGGCAATATCACAAACCAATCATATGTCCAAGTCTTTCTCAGTAAGCTCTTTGAAGGAATTGCAGGGCTGATCTTTGGTGAGCACCAGATCGTGGGCTTCTATTCAAAATCACATGAGCAGCTGTTTTTCAAGTCACCTATATCAACTCTCGTGCCACCTGAACTATTCTGAAAGAAATTGAGATAGGCATGAAGAAGACCATATATCAGCAGTTGCACAAAGGCCTCAAAGACTATGTCATGAGCCAAAGAGGCGAAGCCAACGATAACAAGCGATAACTTCAAGACGAAGGCCAATATGAGAATTCCGACCAAAAGATGGATCAAGAACGACCGATCAGCTAAAACTTTAGCAGCGATGATAATAACCAGGTGGAGGCTCGTAATGAGCAGCCTCCTGTGGAAGAGAGAAATGATAGCCAAGAGGAGCAGGAGACTCTGGGAGACGAAAAAGCTGCAAAGCAGAAAGAAAGCAAAATCAGCGAATGGCTTCTGAAATGGCCTGGCCAGGTCCTTATTCTGGCGATAAGTGTTATGCATACGAATAATATGGAGAAGTTCTTCAAGCAAAGGAAAGAGAAGAGAGCACCAAGGGCACCTAAGAATGCAAAGAATGCTAAGAATGAACCAGACTTGACTTTGAACTCCATCTACGAGGAGGTTGTTGACCATCTAGATGAAGCATCGTAGATGATCAAGCAAAAACTCGATGCCAACGCTAGGTTCAGCATTCACAATTTTGTCATCAACCGAATTCACACCAGGGACTCAATTCAGGAGATGTTCAAAGACCAGGAGAAGGACTCGGACGAGAACTTCTACTGGAAGATCCAAATGAAATATCACTATGTAATTCATAAACCTGACAGCATCAAGGCGATGGGCAAAGCCAGCGCCACCAATTCTGTACAAAGAACAAATGAGGATGGCCCAGTGTCCACCGAAGAGGATGGAGATAAGCAACAACAGGAAGTGCCAGACCAGCAAAATGAAGATGAAGACGGAGAAGACGATAATGAGAAGCAGCTCTAGTTTTCAGTCCCTGATCCATGGGACTTTGACAAAGACGCGCAGTATGACTGGCTGCCAGCATCAGAATGCAGGAAGAGAGGGGTCAAAGAGCTTACGGTGTCTTGCATGATGGCAAGGAAATAGTTTGGCTATGAATATATTGGCAATTCAAATAGGTTGGTCATTACACCTCTCACCGATAGATGCTTCAGAACTATGTTCATGTCGCTGCACTACAGTTATGGCGCGTAATTGGAGGGCCCGGTGGGAACTGGAAAAACTGAGACCACGAAAGAGTTGGCAAAGAGTCTCGGTAAAATGTGCTTCGTTTTCACATGCTCTTCTTCCCTGAATTACGAAAGTCTCATAAAATTCTTTAAAGGTTTCGCAAGCGGCGGAAGCTGGGCCTGCTTTGATGAATTGAATCGAATCGACATAGGTGTTCTTTCGACTTTGGCTACAACGATCTCGACTATAAATCGGGCTCACAGAGCGCTGAAGCAAGAGATTTCATTTGGTGATGACGACAAAGCGATAAAGTTTGACCATTCTTGTGCTATTTTCTGCACATAAAATCCTGCCACCGCGAAGAAGGCTGGAAGGAATCAGCTGCCTGACTCGCTGAAGAACCAGTTCAGACCGTTGCAAATGACCAAGCCAGATCTGAAAATGATTATCGAAGTTGTCCTCTATTGTAATGGCTTCACCAACTCAGATGGCCTTGCGCTGAAAATAGTGCAAATGTTTGAATTTGCCAAAAGATAATTGAGCCAACAAGTCCACTACGACTTCAGCTTGCGAAACATCAAGAGCATCTTGGACCAAGCAGGTCATCTCCGCCAACTTGTAACTGGAATGAAAGAGGCCAACACCCAGGATGAGCTCGAGAAAGCAGATCAGCAAATGGAGCACCATCTTAATGAGCTGGAAAGAAAACAGCAAGAACACAAAAGGCAATAGGAGAAGCAGAATGAAATATACATGGGCAAGATGAAGCGCCGCCAAAGCAGGCTGCCATCAAGCTAGAGCTACAAGTCCTCGAACAGTTCGAACTCAGGAGTCGATCAGAACAAGACTATGGACAATAGAACACTTCAAGAAGCTGATGTCATCAAAGAAGAAGATGAAATGAAACATGGATCAGCCAGCGATAAATCTCAACGCAGTGGAGGAGTCGTGGCAGACGGGAGGGAGGATGATACCACCCAACAACTCAGCGCCTTGCTCGCGGCGATAGCTGATAATTCTATGACTACAGGTCAGTCAGAGCAATCCCAGACTATGCCTGAGGATACTGCGGAAGGAGAGCTGTTCGAGAGGTGCAAGAGGTGGCTCGGAGTTATGCAATTTGGATTAGTATCCAACATGAAGAAGCTGGAGAAGTACATCTTGTTGAAATCAATATTTGACTAGAACCTCTCGAAATTGGAAGAAAATGATCAAATCGTATTCAAAGGAATAGCCAAAGATATTTTCAAGTCAGCGAAAGTCGAGATCCAACCAAATGCTGAATTCAAAGAAGACATCCAACGTATGATGAAGCTCCATGGCCTTGAGCCTGAGCCTGACTTCGTTTTCTCTGTGCTAAACCTTAATGAGATCATCAATAGCAGACAGGGGATTATGATCATCGGCTCGACGATGGTTGGTAAAACCAATGCTCTGAAAGTCATTGAAGATACTTACAACTTGCAACAAAAACAAGAATTCAATCAAAAGAAAGCAGAGTTTTTGAAAAGACGAGCGAAAATACTGGCCGAAGGAAAAGTGAAGTCAAGTACGATGGACGGTATGATGAGCTCAGAGGCTACAGAACAGAAAGAAGTCAACTCAAATGCCGTCACCCAAGAAGAGCTAATGATGCTGAAGGCGACGTGCAGGAGCAAGGGCGTCAACAAGTTCATAATCAATCCAAAGGCTCAGCCATACGCCAAGCTGAACGGCCAGACCGATATGGAGACAAGAGACTTCAAGGAAGGCATAATCTCAACTACAATGCGAATGGCTATAAAGCAAAAGAACGACAAATTCTAATGGATGATTTTTGATGGTGAGATCGAAATCCACTGGATCGAGAACTTGAACTCGGTGCTTGATGACAACAAGAAGCTGACACTAATCACTGGTGAGTCTTTGCCTCTAATGGAACACATGCGGATGATCTTTGAAGCCGATAACCTCAAGAGCTGCTCTCCAGCGTCGATCTCGCGATGTGGTATACTTTATATGCAGGAGAAAGTGATCAACTGCAAATCCATTGTGAATCATTATATGCGCAAGTTTCCAAAGTTTCTTTCCGATCTCGTATACCAATTCGACCAAATGGCCAACTACTTCTTGCCTGGGATCTTAAATACCTTCTTGAGCGAAGACAACTAGCAGAACATGATATACCCAGTCACGCCGAAGTATGCTGTCATGAACTTCCTCAAATATTTTGAAGCTTGCATTGCTGATTACAGACATGAGAAATTCAGCGATTGGAAAACTGTTCAACGATTGCAAGAGCAAGCTGCTGACAAAAAGGATCAAAATGCAGATGGAATCCCAGAGTCAAACATCCAAAAGGCACGAAATCTCAAAAGCAGATAAAAGATCTCCTTCTTCACATTTGCTGAGAGTGATGCCAGAATGACCAACGCAGTAAGATTCCGAGAGCGATGGCTTGAATGCTTCTTCATTCAGTCGCTGATCTGGGCATTCGGTACAATGTTGAAAGAGAACCATCGCAAGGAGTTCATGAAATTCATCACGAAGAGTATCCTCAAGAATTTCGATAATGTTATTCAAGAGGCTGAAGACGCGAAGAGAAAGAAGAAGCAAGAGCTCCACGCCAAAATGAGAAGAGAAGCCCAAGAAGGAGGCTTGAGAGAAGCAAGCAGAGAAAGATAGCCGACTCCAGACGACAAAGAGACCGTAAAGCTTGCGATCGATCACGAGAAGTTTGAGGAGCTCATGGAAGATGCAAACAGCTACGAGCCCACAGCGCGCTTCGTGCTCAAGAATGAAGTTGAAATAGTTGAAAAATAGAAAGTATTAACAGAAAACTCGGAAGAAGAAGTCGCTGATGAGGACGAAGAAGATGAGTTGATGTAATTGATCGCAGAAGGTCAATTGGAAAACATGAAGCTGAAAGTGAAGCAATCCAGCAGACAGGCGAGCGCCAAGGTCTTGAGAAAGCAAAAGACAGAATTAAAGGACGCTGGTCGACTAATTCAGAAATAGAAGAAATAGATGCAATAAAGTTGTAATATGAGCTCTGAGTAGTTTGCAGGCAAAAATACGAATACCTTTTCAAATAAAGCCAAGACCTTAGATGACCAATCCTACGCAGCTTAGAAGATGTTTCTTGACTCAGGTTCTGGCAATGGCTCAAAGGCGTCGAAGCTGGCAGAGCCCACCTTCAAGTGCAGCTTCCCCGAGACTAACATCAAGAGCATTTTTGACATTTACTTCGACATCGACATATGCCGTTGGCAAACATTCGAGGACATGTTCAAGCTGCAAACGAGCGTCGTTGACAAAGATGTCTCTTAAGAAGAGCAGGTTGTTAATACGGTGGACTCCAGGACGACTTTGTTCACCCAATTTGTAACTACCATGGAGACAACTCAGCTCAGCTATTTCATCGAGAGCAACTTGACATTCCAAAACAATCTCGCCCTCGTTGGCGAGTCCGGTACTGGAAAATCATGCCTCTGAGCCACGTGGTGTCAAGATATATCAGCAAATTCCCAGAAGAATACATCATTACACCAATGGTTTTCTATCACAGAACCACAACAACCAACGTCCTCAAAAACCTTGAGCTCCCGTTGGAGAGAAAACGTAAGAATCTCTACATTCCTCAAGATGGCAAGAAACTGGTCTATATGATTGATGATTTGAACATGTGCAACCAGAAATAGGAATACGGAAGCGAACAACCGTGTGTTCTGGAGCTGATGCGGCAACACTTTGACCATAAACAGTGGTTTGATTTGGTCAGTCTCGAGAAAAGGACCATCGAAGATGTCTAGTTTACAGCATGCATCACTTTCAATAATTCAAATGCTTCTGGTAGAAGTCAGAGCAGTTCAGATTCATCGTCTGGATCACAACTTCTGAATGCGAGAAACCAAAGACATTGGGCTTTCTTGGGTGTACCTTGCAGCAACCAGCATCTGAAAACGATCTTCACAACGATTTCAGGAGAATAAATCGACAGCTGGCCGACCATGGATGACGGACTCTACAGCCAAAAGGTCGTCGACTGCGTCCTAGAACTCAGAACCTCCTACCATAAATTGATACGGACGTCCACCAACAAAGTGCTACTGGCCTTCAACGTGAGGCAGCTTTTCAGAATCATGCATTCATGCGTGCTCTTTACTCCCGAGAAGCACCACAAGCAGACGGAGCTTGACGTCTACAAATTGGTCATTTCAGAATCATTCAGAACTCTGATTGACCGCGTCCAAGAGCCAGCAGACCGAGCTATCTTCAACATCGAGATTGCTGCCCTGGCACAAAAGTTCTTCACCTTGGAGAAGGAAGAACTTGAAGCCCTCCAGAAGCAACCAGGAAAGCCATATTTCAGTCATCTCAATACCTCTCCCGTCGTCATGGACGGCGAGTACAGATACCAAGAGGTCGAGAACGTGCAAGTCTTGAGACCCATGATGGATAACTATGTGAATGAATACAACGAACTATTCAAACACTCTTAGCTGGACATTTCGATGTTTGACTTTGCCATCGAATAAGTCATCAAGCTAAACCGAGCAATCCAGCAGCCATTCAGCAACGTTGTGCTCATTGGTGTTGAGGGACTTGGCAAGATGGCTCTTTCAAGACTCGCCATCTATATTTGCCAATATCAAATAAGAGAGCTCAAACACACAGCTGAATTCAGCAGAGATGACTGGCATACGCTCATCAAAGCGATGTTTGAGTCCACAGCCATAGACAAGAGAACAAATGTCTCAACATTTGCGATAATCAAATGGCAGATGACATCATCATGGTCGATTTGAACTGCTTACTCAAGAATGGCGACTTGCCTGACTTGCTCCATGCGTCTGAGAAATCAGGGTTCTTGGAAAGGATTCGGTCGACGATGCCACAGAGCAAATTGGGAGGCACAGCACCGTCAGATAGCTCAGTATACACTGAGATGATCAACAGAAGCAAGAAGAACTTCAAGTCAATCATCAACTTGACACCAACTGGGAGAACTCTAAAGAAAGAATTGAAAAACTACCAATCAATCGTCAATTGCTCAACCATAATCTGGATGGATTAGTGGCCTGAAGAAGGCTACAAACAAGTTGGCAAGATGCGGTTGACCTACTTCACGGATGAAGATGATGCAATAAATGAGGTCAAAGTAACCCAAGAAGATGAGGTCGTGAGATGTGCTTTGAGGATGCATGTGGATATGCAAAAGGCAATCAAAGAATATACAAAGGAGACAGGACATTTCATTTATTTGACACCGTGCACTTTCACCAATTTGATTCAGACTTTCAAAGACTTCTACAGGTCAAGAGTGCAACACTTCACAGCATTGAAAAGAAAATTCTCAGCAGGCCTTGATAAGCTTGATGCGACTGAAAAGAAAGTTTTTGAGATTCAAGAAGACATGGATGTCAAATCGCCAGAGCTCGTCGAAAAGCAAAGACGAATCGAAGACATATTAAGAGAACTCGATGATTCAACGCAAGAAATGGAAGCAAGAATCAAATTTGTTGAAGAAGAAGAGATGGCTCTCAAGGCCACTCAAGAAGATGCATTAAAGATCAAAGACTAGTGCGAGAAAGCAATGACAGAAGCCATTCCAAGGCTAAAAGCAGCTATCCACAGTCTAAAGAAGCTTACCAAGAGCGAACTTACGGAACTTAAATCGATCAAGAAGCCTACTATCACGATATATCTTCTAATGCAATGCGTCTGCATACTATTGGGAGTGCCAGCGAAGAAAGCGAAGCACAAATCACCCATGAACAAACATGACGAAGACTGGTGGGCTGCAGCCACCAGCAAAGAAGTCCTAGGCAACTATCAGCTTGTGGATGTTTTGAGCAACTTCAATCCTGAGAGGCTTGATCATGATATCATGAAGCAACTGGACGACGTCTCTTCCAACAAGGAATTCAACTTGCTCAACATCACCAAGGCCTGTGAAGCTGCCAGAGGAATCTTTCATTGGCTGAAAGCGACTGAGAATTACTTCTATGTCTACGAAGAATGCAAACCAAAGAGAGATGCGCTGATGTTGGCCGAGAAGCAGATCCTTGTTCATCAAGATGAAGTAAAGCATAGGCTGGGTGCGCTCACGACTCTGCAGGACAAGCTCTCGGAGCTGAGAGATGAATATAAAGCTAAAGAAAAGGATGTCAAGCAATTATAGGATGAAATTGATACATGTGGACTCCAGAAGACGAGGGCTGCGAAGCTGCTGAGTGCACTTGCTGGTGAGAAGCAAAAGTGGTATGTGCTCACCAATGTGGTCCAGAAGAAGTTTGAAACGCTCCAAGGCGATTGCTTATTGGCGGCAGCTCTGATGATTTATCTTGGTCAATTTACTCACCAATATCGAGAAGAATACGTCAATAGGTGGTTCCACTGGATAAGACATAAATCGAGCATCAAGATCTCTGAGTACTTTGATTTTATCAAGCTCTTCGGAGACAAAATGCAGATTCAAAAATGGGTGCTGAATAAACTGCCAAGTGATACCTTCTCAATCACCAATGCACTGATGATTGAAATGAGCACACAGATTCAAAGCATCATCATAGATCCATAGTACCAGGCTAACATCTGGCTCAAGCAGAACAGCCGAGACGATGACTCGTTGCTGACCATCACCTTCCACAACCCGAAGTTCTTGCAGCTGATCTCTGCCTCAATCAAATTTGGCAAGAAAACTCTGTGTGAAAATGCTGGTGAGAACATCGACAAAGCACTCTATCCGCTGTTCAACAAATCCATGCTGAGAACAGATGGCAAAAGCCGATTTATTAATCTTCAAGGAGCCTCTGAAGAAATCGACTCCAATTTCAAGCTGTACGTGACCACCGAGTATCAAAATCCTATGTTCTAATCTGATATCGCAGTATATACAAACTTCATCAATTTCACGATTACAAAGGAAGGCCTTGAGGCTCAGCTTTTGAGCGTCATTGTGGTCGAAAAGCTGTATGCAATTGAAAGAGAATTCGTTGAGCTTAAGACGCAGGCTCTTGATTGCATCATTCGGCTTGATTAGGTTGAAGAATTGATTTTATAGGCGCTTGACAAAGAAATACTGGCGGTGCTCAATGATGAATCGTTGATTGAGAATTTGACGCAATCAAGCTACACTTCCAAGAAGATCTAGACATCTCTACAGCAGATCAATAGGTCGCAGCAAGCACTGGAACGGAACAGAAACAAATTCCAAGTTGTGGCGAAAAGAGGAGCATAATTCTACTTTCTGATTAAGGACCTCTAGCGGATCGAGCATGTCTACCAATTTTCACTCAAATGGTTTTTGGAATTGTTCGACTTTGAGCTCAAGACCAAGGAGAATCTGAACACTAATATTGATCCATTGGTCGATTTGAACTAGCGATTGACCAAGTCAGCCTATCAGAAGATATGTGTCGGCCTGTATCAAAAGGACAAACTACTGGTGGCCTTCTTGCTTGCAATCACACTAATGAGACAGGAGGTCAAATTCGATGAGAATAACCTCAAATTCATCATCAAGGGCCCATTTGCTACAGCGACAGAGCAGATGACTCAGGTCGAAAAGGATGAGCTGGAATTGCGGAAAAAGATTTCATATTCGAACCCTCAGAAAGATCAGATAATGAAAAACTGGCACGACTGGATGACCGATAAACACTGGGAAGGCCTAGAAGCTCTGGCCCAAATGGCACCGTTCAATAAGCCAAATATCATTGACCAGATGATAAAGAGTCCAATTGAGTGGTACAATTTCATTCAACATTAGGAGGACAATCCAAATGGCATCATTCCAGGGCCATATGGAAGGTTCACGACGGCTGAAGAAAAAGAAACACTGAGGTTGAAGAGGTAAATGGAAGAGCGAATGCGCCAGCAGCAGTCATTCTAACAAAAATAAGAAGAATAGAAAGCATCGCCAAAGAATGTCAACATCGAAGACATCTTGGCAGCAGATAACTCAGACTCTGATGAACCAGGAGGCGTCGTGAACGAGGCTCAATTTGGAACGAAGAATCTGAGAGAGACACAAACTCCTCCATTGAGTGACCACAGCGATGAGGAAGAGGATGCTTTTCTTAAAAGGCGAAATTATATTCAAGAAGATGAATTCGTTGTGAAGAATATTATCAATGGAGTTCCAGAATATAATGAATTCAGAATAGGTACAACAGCTGAAGAAGGTGACCAAGAGCAGGAAGCTCTGCAATTCAAAGTGAATCGAGACATCTTCAAATGCTGCATCTTGAGAATCTTCCGACCTGACTTGATGGTTGAGCAAATGAAAAGACTCATCGACGATGTTCTTGACGAGTCATACACATAACAGGAGCCATTTAACTTTTATAATGTATTTAAGCAAACAGACAATAGACGAGCCACTCTTCTGCTGATTGATTCTAGCATAAATGCTCAGCACGAGCTACTTAGGATGAAGCTTGAAACCAAGCAACTCATGCCTTTGACTTTTAAGGCCCTCACAGTCAAGAACATGAGGAAGTTACCAGAGACTTTGACAGAGGCAGCACAAAAAGGCCATTGGGTTCTACTTGATGGGCTGCATTTGGTGCTCCGTCATGTGCCAGCGATCATGAAATTCTTGGAAACCATGTTCTTCTTCCATGAGGACCAAAAAGAAAAGAGGTAGAAAGATCTCAGACGGAAGAGAACACGAATTAAACCATAAGAAAATAAAGTTGCAAGCTTCTCAGCGAAAAAGGCTTTCGAAGATATTGACTAAACAAAGGTCGAAGAAGCTCCAGCTAAGAGTCAGAAGGTTGATGAGGAAGAAGTCAACCTGGCGTGGCCACGGATTGAAAACTTCAAAATTCACCCAGATTTTAGGCTATGGATATCGTCTAAGGCTATGAATGCACTACAGATCGCCTTTGTGCAAGAATGCACTAAAATTGTCATCGAGCCAATGAAAGGTCTTAGACAAAATCTGAGCAAGATCATCAGCTCTTAACCAGACGCAATGCTTGAGGATATTGAAAAGCGATACCCTGCTTTTGCTGACCAGCACAAGAAGCTCTTCTTTGTGATCAGTTTCTACCATGCCATCATGAATTAGAGGTAGAGGTTTGGATCCCTTGGCTGGAATAAAGTCTATGAATTTAGCCAGGTTGACTGCCAGATCTCCCAGTGTACGGCCATTTCCATCTTCAAAGAACTTGACAAGATGGAACAGTTGGAATACATCCAATAACAGCAAGAGACCAGTATCGAAGGTGCTGAATACGGAAACTGTGCAACAACTGTGTTATCTTCGACTTAAGTATCAACTTAAGAGATGGATAGAAGAAAGAGAAGTGCGGCTGACAAGGTTCCAGAAGTTTTGAGCTTACTCAAATACATCATCAGCGCCCTCAATTATGGAGGACAGATTCCAAATGAATAAGATCTATTGATAGCATAGGAGCTTTTGAGTACAGTAATAAATCATAAAGTGATTACGACATATTAAGCCTCTTTGACGGGCTTAACTCATCCTCCTGATTACCTGCGTTCGTACGTCGTCCCGGACTCAAGAGGTAACAAAGATATGTTCGTTAGCCTCGTCGGCCGTTTCCCAGCAACGGATAGACCAGAAATTTTTGGAATTCATTTCAACGCTTAGCAAGCACAAACAGAAGCAGAGGGACAGAGCATCCTCTCTCGAGTGTTATCTTTTGACCAAACAAAGTTTTCCAAGCTTTATCAATTGGAAAGCCTTGACCTTACGCTCGACGAAACCGATCCTGGAAAGCTGAAAAGATACAAGACCAAGCTCAAAGATTTGACATTTTATACTCCAAAACATATCTGTGTTACTGGGCTCCATAATCATTTCAGAATAAGCTACTAGAATAGCATTGCTATCCTGATGCATTAAGAGGTTGAGAGGTACAACAATCTGCTTGCTTTTATCAATGTGCGTGTGGGCGCCCTTTACAAATACCTCAACGGTGAGATGATACTGGACCAGGAGATGGAAGCAGAATTCTACGGCATCATCAATGATCGGACACCAGCCACGTGGCTCAAAGTCTCATACCCAGGGTCAGGAGTGCTGCCTCAGTACCTCCACAATCTATAAAGCCGCATTGATTACATAAATTAAATTGTTAATAAAGGAAGAGAAGGTCATCAACCTGGAAACCTTAATGATCCTGCCGAAGTTCCTCTTCTTACTTCTGCTGCAGACAAGGAGCTCTTCAGGTTCTGGCTTCCAGGTCTCTTTGACCCAGGCAACTTCTTCGTTTTGATTTTACAGCATGAGTCTCGCAAAAGAAGCATGAATCTCGAGACAATGACCTACAAATATACACCGACAATCATTTATGATGATATGGATAACATAGAAGTCAAACCCAGCGAAAGGGTGAATATTGAGAGCAAATTACACAAGCCTCCTGACGCTGGTGGCTACTATATCTACGGAATGACTATTCATGGTGGCGCCTGGAACCGCAAAATGAAGTTCATGGAAGACATTCCCAGCTCTCAAAAGAATCTTGCTTCACCATTCCCAGTAGTTCATTTACAAATCATCGAACACACGGAGTCCCAACTCTACGCATAGAAGAATAGCAGTTTTGGCACGATATCAAAATTCCTTTAAGAAAAATTAACCAAAAAAGAAGTTGCCAAAATTCACCACGACAAGAAGGAAGCTGAAACCCATTATGCAGCCGAAGCAGCCTAGCTGAAACCAGTTGACCTGAACGCACCAAACCTTCTCGATTTGTATGATATCAAGAACAACAAGTATTACTTGGCGCCACTCTACATCACAGGACAACGAGACATGCTGCCCTCTGAAACAGCGGTGGCAGGCTTTGTCCGACATATACCAATTCGTATTGAGAATGTGACTACCGCTGGATTTTGGGTGAAGAGAAATGTGGCGTTGATTTGCCATGTGGAGTGAGGAACAGCTCACAATTGACATTTAAGAATGATAAAGAC
>Ga0138257_1172510_pt1 | contig 19214 bp, 29 predicted proteins | sample RNAICE20151110_2_FD_105264 | JGI IMG/M metagenome (GOLD analysis project Ga0138257, IMG submission 105264) | Metatranscriptomics of polar marine prokaryotic and eukaryotic communities from Arthur Harbor ice station, Antarctica -... | ecosystem: Environmental > Aquatic > Marine > Unclassified...
AAGAGAGTTACCTATGTATAAAAGAAAGAAAAACAATTTATTGATTCTACTTTTATCACTACTCCTTGCTCAAGCTAGTTTCAGCCTATTTTCTGAGGCTAGCTCACCAACCAATCCAATCAACGCAGCTTCGAATGAAGAAATTTCGAAACTAAGGATAAAGCCTAAAAACAACAGGATCCTTGCTGCCAATTTTGATGGAGGCGACATAAAAAACTACCCAAAGCACTGGTATCCTATCTGCGACGGGTTCTTTGAGCATGAGCTGAACACAATGTTCGAAAATGTTGTAGCGGAAAGAAAATTTAGCGTCTATTCGATAGCTACTACTTTCTTGCCCCCAACAAAAATCCCTGGTAATGACGAAACCGATGAACAACAGAAGAGCCTCGGGAAGATTATGATCGCCTTCACCTATTGTGCCATTGAGGTCTCAGAAAAGGATGAAACCGAGGCAATCACAGCCCCAACATCCTCTGCTACCTTTGCTACCTTTGCTACCTTTGCTAGAGAAAGACTACTAATTCCAGAAACGGATGATGGCTCGTCATCAACCCCCACCTGGCTCAGAACGTACTACGAAAACAGGCACAAGATTCACCAAAATTGCCCAAGATACGGATATAGAGTTATCTCAATGACTGTTTTGAAAGACTCTGCCGTTGAAGCTGCTGCCTATGACGAATACTGCAAAAACAAGTATGTTGTAGACACCTACCTAACAGATGATTTCCAGAAAAAGCCAATTCTTTACGGTAGCGCATTTGTCCAAAGCATTCTTGAAAAACCTGATAAAGGGTACGACAGAATCAAAGACCAGAAGATTAATCTTAGGCCTGCAGTCAGAGCGATTACATTGCAACTAAAAAGGTTCAAAAAGAAGTCTGATGGAACTAATGAGATGAGTCTTACAAACCAGAAGATTCCCTATACTGCCTATTATGTGGTTATCGCTCATTCGGTGTGTGAGTCCTCTGAGAAGAAACAAGACATCTGCTTTGAAATGTACAGCGACTTTGAAGTTTCCGCATTCAACCCAACTGCTTCAGCGGGTTTGACCCTAAAATTGCATAGCTTAAGAAATCTTAGTCGCCACTTTACAGACGGAGAAAGAGGAGACCCTCAACTTTTGACGCTTAAAAACGAGTACTTCCCAACAGATGATGTAAAGTTCCCTTCAGGTGATAATTTGAAGTATTGGAAGCTCCACGAAAACCGATTTTTGTTGATCTACAAAGAACTCGCGGACAAGCAAACCAACAAATGGGACATCTTCCAGAAGACTGTATTGATCGAAGAGAACAAAATCGACCTAAATGAAGGCGGAATAAGAGATACAGATTTGGTCGAAACAAAGGATGAATTTGACATTTCAAGCTCAGCAGATATAGGGAACCTTGCAAAAATGGAACCACGTTACAAATTCACTTTTGCCAAAACAAAGGTAGAGAACTCTGTTGCATTAAACATGCCATTGGCTGAAAGGACTAATCCCTTCGAGATCGAAAGTGGCCAGTTCAACTGCTGGTTTGGGCAGCTTTATGAAAGTGCAACCCAAACCTGCACAAAGAAGCACAAATGCCAAGTACAAGAGTGTATCCAAGTTGGCAGTGACGGTAATTGTAGTATGTGTAAGAGAGGCTGGATTTTGTCTGTTGATGGAAGAGAGTGTATTGACCCCGTGAACTACCCTGGTAAGATTGATAAGAAATGTGACTTCCCTGCAGAAAGGGCAATGGAGTTCAGTTTGATTCAGTCTTTGAATTCCAACACTGTAAGCAAGTTTAGGGACGATTTGCTGCATATCCAATTTGAGAAAGAGCTCGGAGGCGCTTGTAATCTATGGCAGAATTTGGTCAAGAAAGAAAAATGGGCTAAATTAGAAGATCCAACGTTCTATGTAACAAAGGAAGAAGAGGCAACGTTTAGTGCAAACTGCGAGGTTACAAAATGGGCGACTTTCAAAGGTGTTGGAGCAAGAATATCAGCGATAAAAGAGGCTTTTATCAAGTATTCTGTTCCAGATAATGCAACGAATGTGAAGATCAGAGAAGGCCAAATCACATAGGCAATAATGTCTGCTGATAAAATAGAAGATATCAGACCTATAATTACTATAGCAGAAACGGTTGGGGAATACAAACTTATCAATTGCCCTAAGATCGAATTGCCCGAAGAATTTGACCTGAAAGAAAAGGTATATTTCAAGGTCGTGGACATCACATCTTCCCTTGCATCTCATGAAGGCTTTTACCCCGCTACTAAAGACGTTGTTTTGAAGTACAAAAAAGAGGCCCAGGAGATTGTTGACAACTTTAATACAGACTCCCAAAAAAATAAAGATAATAAAGGAGGAAGCCCCCAAAAAATCGTAAGAATTGAAGATGGCGCTTTATATGGGAAAGAAACTACCAATAACAAAGCTGAATTAGTCAACGAAAAGGTTGATGGACTCCTCTATAAGCTATTAATGCAGGTTAACTATAACGATCAAAAGGCTATAGCTAAGTATGAAGAATGTACTGCAGGCTCACTTCAGCTTCTTAAAAATACAGAAGATGTTCAAGCTGGGCAATATTTAATGAGCTTCTACGACTATGATACTCAAAGAAATAATGATATATGGAAGGCAAACTTTAAAAAATCGATAAAGGAGACATTAAAGAACAGTTTTGAGGCTAATATGTACAGGCCCGCCAAGTCACTTAACCTTCGCATAGGAAATGGGTATATTGAACCAAATTTCAGTGTTGTCACTGGAGCAGAATTTAAAATAATTCCTGTAGAAGATATAGTTGATTCAGGTATGGATGTAGTAACGATGGCTATACTGTAGGACAATGGATTCAAAGGGATCCAAGACGCCTTCAGAACCTTCGCGAAGAATATTCTCTCAACACAAAAGGAAGAAATGACTACAGCAATTGCTGCAAATGCCGCAAATGCCGCAAATGACACTCCCACTTTAGTGAAAACAAAGGTTCTTATTATCGGCGATAAATGCATCGACTTCAGCATGAAAGATAGGAACTTAGTGAAGCTTCTTTACCTCAAAGATAGGTAGGATGATGTCTACACATGTATTAACAAAAAAGAAACATACCAAATTTTCTATAAGCTTATAATGAAACCCAAATTCGGCAAAGAAAAGGAAGAAAGAAAATTTGAACTACTTTCCTGCAAGTCAATAAAACTTGAATCCACAGATTACACACTTTAGGATAACGAAAAATAGGCAACTAACGCAGAATTCTATCAAAAGTTTTTCGAGGAAAAGGCAAAAACTGAAGCAATAATAACTGAAAATTGGACTGAATTTAAAACCGTAGAGACAGTAACAGATAATGCAGATGCAGCTTACAGCAAATTCTTAATCCAATTAGCAGATGGTAGTATAAAGCCTGGAATGACTGGTTTAGATTTCAAATACGACAAAGGCTGGTTCAAAGGAAATGCAGGCTCATTAACCTCCACCAAACTTGTGTGCCAAATGGAGACAAAGGCTGTTGAATGTGCTGATGTTTCATGCCCATTTGCTGGTGAACTAGAAGATGATAAGACATTTGCAATGAACTTTGACAAGATTAACTACAGCACTTTAAAAACAAATACGGTCGCATCAACCCATAGGATGATTTGTATAAAACAAACTAAGACAGTGAATTGTTCTACTACTCAATGTGACGTTGATAAAAAAAAAAGAAATTGTGATGGTCTCAAAGCCTGTAGATTACTTCAATTTACCAAGAATTTTGAAGCATTTGTCATTCTCTAAAATTGAGAACTTCAAGGATTCGATAGGCTGTACTGACCCTGATACTAGTGAAAAGAACATGAGAGTCATAAATCAGACTTTCGGACCTGACACAAATAAAAACTGCCCTGATGAGCATCTTGTAAAACTCGCAGTAGATGTTAAAAAGGAAGTTGCTGACAAAAAGATACCATTTGACGGTCCTTCGCTAACTGACAAAATCAACAATTTCAATTTCCGTTACCAATCTAACTTTATCAAAAATGAACTTACCATAATTTGTAACAATGTTGACCTCTAGACGAAATTGGAGAACCTTAATTATAGTAATATCAAAGATTATGCTATTCAGCTGTGTAGAGAATTTAACTATATGATATTGGGGAAAGCTCAAGATATTGAAAGGTATACTGCTATGCATGCTAAAAACGGATTTTAGTCCGCTTCTGTATTGAGGCATTTGTCTCAGTTTTTGATTGAGAAAAAAGAATGGAGGGATAAACTTGATCATTAGTCTGATGACTCCAATGTCTATTAGAATTACCAGGAAAGAAAGCACTCAGAGAAATTAACCTGCTTTGCCGAATATATTGATTTCACAGAGTTTTACTTCAATATCATCCAATCAAAGTTCACAGACTTGACTGATAATTCATCAGTAGCCTTCAAGTTCTTCGACGAGTACGCAAATTACCTCAACACAAAAATCATTGAGAGGGAAAAATCAATTCCCAGCATGATTAAAGAGCACGGACCTTGTATAGATGAGGATAATCTTCAATTGCTCTCAAGGAGGTTATTCGCTAATTCTCAATTGTTAACAAATAACAAAAAGTTCGATAAGTACCTCGCTTCATCTTTCAGCAAAAGGAGCTCAATGGACCGTATCCTTGAAAACACAATAATGACTCTCCCTGAAAACGAAGACAAACCCTACAACGGAGTTTACTTCTTCTCAAAAAGACTGAACGAATAGAACGAAATCTTTGTAACAGCATCAACAGGAGCCATAAACGAAACCGTCTTCTCTGATGAAGTTTTCTATGACACATCTAAAACAATCCCCCAGGAATGGAGAGACAAATGGCAATCCCTTGGAGTTCGTTGGGGTTATATCAACAGCAGAAACAATTGGATAAATAACCTCAAAGAGTACGAAGTGCAAGACATGCTTTACCACTATCTTAGATGGGAGCAGACTGAAAATTACATCAACGGAAGAATATGTGATGTAACAGATGGGTCTGTTAAGAACAGAAAAACAGAAGCCCTATTCGAAATCGTAAAGAATAAACTATTCCAAAAGATCGAAAAGGACACTTTAGAGAAACAAGTTAACAACTTCCAAGAGCAATTTATCCAGAAAACAAAGAAGGTCATTTACTCTAAAATCGTCGAACACGGTTTAATTGAGAAAAAGAAAGACTGTGCTTGGAAATAGAAAGAGTGCAAGGTTGAACAAATTTCGGTAAACGCTATTAGACAAAGGATCTTCAATTTCATTGAAAAAGAGAAATACGTTAATGACTTATCAAGCTACTCAATGAAAATAGCGAATGGAGGGGTATTTAAGCAATACAAGTATGAGGATTGGGGAAATTATGATTCTGAAATAACCTGTGGCGGACATTATGGTAGTTCTGCGTTATCTGTGGAGATGTTTGATGATATTAACTGTACAACAAATGAAGTTCTTTCAACAGACAAAGGCGATACCATTAAAAACCTCAACTATAACATCTTTGAATGGAATAAAGTCAAGTACTTTGAAAACAGTGCCTTTATTATCGACAAACCAGGTGCTGTGGCTTATGCGTTGAATGTAGAAAGGAAGAGCTACCAGCCTATTTTATCTACTACAATTGCTTCAGATTTTGAAACAGAGTCAAAATTATAGAACTTTTAGGCAGATACACCAGCTTGGTACAAGGAGGAGGCCTACTTCAAGACAATCTTGACTAAGATAAAGACTCAAATGAATACATGGTTCAACGAAACAAAGACAGTTAGCTATAATATGCTTCCTTTCAACACCCTTTACTAGTTGTTTGCTAACCAAACAAATGCTGATGAGGTTAACATCTACACAAGAAACGCCTTAAAGCTTATATACAGATGGGATTCTATTAATAGTACAAAAGAGGCAAATCAGGTTATCAGAGAATATAAAGGGGAATGTGCTTTACAAATCGAAAAGAACCTCGCAGTCACTCAGACTTTAATAAATAAAGATATTGTACAATGTCTTCAATGTAAAAAATGCTTTTTGCCAAACAGGTGGCACAATCCTCTGGACCTGTCTTCAGAAGCATGTGTTCATTTGGGCTCCGTGATTGCAAACAAAGATGCCTTCTGGCCGAGCTTCAATTATGATATTGATATGGAGCAGTGCTTGTACAATAATATGAATGAGTTAAAGGACTGGGAAAAGAAGGTCGAACAAAGCAAGACTGAGTTAAACAAGACCGAATTTTCCACCGAGCTTAGTCTTCACGAATTTATGGAAGGAGACTGCTGGAAAAGCGGAAGAAAAACCACTACCAATTAGCATGAATTCTTTAAGTACGATTTTGTAAAGGAAGAGATAAAGGCTGACAATAGAGACGTAGGAAGCGATGATACAATGACCAGCGATGAAACAACAACAGGAGATCAATGCAAAAACTCAAATGGTATTACAACTTACCTTACAAAGATCAAACTCTGTTCAAATGGTAGTGATGATCCATTGGATAAGCACAAACTTATCCAAAGAAAATTCGGAGAATGCCCTTTCAAAGATGTCTGTAAACTTTGTATCGACGTTGATAAGGTTAAGTTTAAGATTCTCGATATCCATACTCCTCTTACTGGAGACAATGCAGCTTATATGCCAACTACCGAGGAATTAATCAACCAAAACGCTGAAGCAGCACAAGAAGCTTTAACAGATGCAGGAGAAGTGACCGACATGATTAGATTCGAGAATTATTTGTTTGACCCAACATCAAGTGAGCAAGATTACGAACTTAAGGCTTTTGCTAACAAGAAGATTGTAATGAAGTATACTTTCCAGGATAAAACAGAGAAAGTAACAGAATATAGCGTTTGTGGAGACTTCAAGATTATTGAAGCTGATGATGATGCCGAAACAGACTATAGTACTGCAGACCTTTATGATTTGGACACATCAAGAACAGATAAAGGTGTAATTAATTCAGTTATCGAAACTGAGATTAAAAGAGTTTGGGATTTGCACGTAGATGCTAGCGGAACCTTTGATACCTTTTGGGTTCAGGTTGGAGAAAACAGTACAGCTTCTTATTTCAATTCCTACAAGGAGGATAAATCTTATGAAGCAGATGCCACTATGTGGAAGCTCTCAAACAGCGAACAACCCACATGGAAGCTTACTTGCAAAAGAACCATGGCCTATACAAACTGCGTAGAAGAGGCAGAAAAATGTAAGGAATTGATTATGGAATCTGTCCAAAAGACCCCTTATGAGAATATCTTCATCCCGGATAGAGATGCGAATGGTGGGTTGACCTGGAAATGCAAGAGAGTATGCGATATGAAAGACGGTAAAACGTGGGTCGACAACACGATTTACAGGCAGGCGTATAAGGAATGGGAAATGATATGGCTCTACGGTTCAAATTCTGAAAAGGCAAATATGTTTAAAGAGCTAAACGATAAGATAGTTACTAACTTCACCTTCTGCAAGCCCATCTGCCCTTCTAATAAAGAATTCGACCATACAATGCTTAAAGGGATATTAGCAGGTACCGTTGACGAAGATTTACCATGCGTCAAGGCCGAATGTTCGGTAGTCACTAATGGAATAATAACCAAACACGACATTAAGCCTAATCAGATATACGTAATTGATGATAGTGGAGACAGCAGCTGTATTACAAACTGCCCGACTGGTTATGTTGTTGATATGGTAAAGCCAGAAAACTGTAAGCCTATGTGTAAAATTGGACAAAGAACATATTACGATGATCAAGGTGATTAGAAATGTGGTTGTCAGTATTCAGATGGTTTTATTGAAGATGAAAATGATCCAACAAAGTGCGTTTGTGACGTTGGAAGTAAAAAAGACAAATTCGTTTTTGAACTCTATAACAATATAACAAAGTCTTCAAGATGTTTTAAACAAAAAAAAGCCTTAAATTCTAATTGTTTTCCTAACAATGAAGAGTATATGACAAATCGATATGGTGTTTGCGATTGTAATTATGGTAAAGGCTATAATTTTAAGCTTCAATACTTTGGGGATACAAATGAGAACCAATTGAACTTCAAATGCTATAAATTTGAAGATGATGACGAAGTTGTACATTCCAATGCCGGAGGCGATAAGGATTCTGATTCTAATAAGCTGTCTGTTATTGGTTTAAGCACAGAATAGAGGAAGGCTGCTATTTCTGCGAACGCATTGTACTACGGCCCAGAGCTATACATATTACCAAATGACACTAATGCCAATAAAGAAAAGAATCCTGATAACGTTAAAAGAGTTATGAGATTACTTGAAAATGGTACAAAATTTGACTCAATTTTCGCAATGAAAAACAGGCTACACATGTATACCTTTGATTCCTTTATAATGGCTGTCGCAAGATACCCAGAGTTTTGTAATATTGACCAAATCAATGATACTCCTGATTTAGATGCGATATGTATAAAAGAACTCGCGACATTCTTTGCTCATATCAAGCAAGAAACTTTTACAACAAAAACTACGATGGACGCCGCTACAAAAATTTCTACAACAGAAACAAGTTTCCTATCAAGCTCTTTTGAAGGTACATGCAAGGAAAATCCCGCGGACTACATCTCTGCTAATAAAGAATGCAACAGTACAGATCATCCAGAAGGACATTGGTGGCCTTGTGATGAAAGTACAAAAATTGACGAAAACAATGTATTGGAAACTGTTTATTGTGGAAGAGGTGTCATGAATATCAAAGGAAATTATAGCTACGGAGGTTTCGGGCTCGCAACAACTGGAAATACAAAAGAGATACTTGGAAACCCATCAGAAGTAGGGTATAAGGGAGATTTTGCGTTTCTGTCTGGAATGTGGAAGTATATGACCCCAGCAAGTCCAAGGCCCTCTATGCATGAAGTCGTTATAGGAAGTTGGTAGCCCAATGGCAGCGATGGAGTTTTATAGCCGGGATTCGGTTTAACCATTTTGATTCAGAAAAACGAAGAGTGTGGAAATGTTAATCAATCTGCGAGAAAGAGAATAGAATACTTTAAAGCTATAATGAAGGTGCTCGATAATAATTATGATCAAAACAGAAATAATCAAAATTAGTCATGTGAAAGTTATAATTATAGCATGTAGAATTCGAACGGCGCAGCAGGTAGTAGAAAGCTCTACTACGGCAAAGACGGCACAGCTAACTGTGAGCTAACTAAGGTTGTAAACAAATTTGGTATTTGGATGCCAAACGCTCAGGATAACTGCATAAACAACACAGAAGCCGCAACTGAGCCCCCGGCAAGAAAGGACTTCGAAAATTACCTTGATGTGATTGAAACTCCGAAGCTTTGGGATTATGGTGTGGTCAGCATAAGTCAAAAAGACAGTGAATTTTAGGACCCCCCTACAAGAGTCCTAAGAAGAAGTCCAAAAAAAACATGGACTTGCGCGAAATTCGGCAATCCGCAATGGATGAAGGAATATAATTCTGAGAAGTGCATCCGTTTATGTGAAGACTGGGAAATCGTAAATTACTTCTATACCCCTCAGAAGATGTGGGATGAAAGGAACCAAGCTCCAAAATGTATCCCCTATTGTAGACCACAATTTGTAGACAAGGATGACCCTGAATGGGCCCATTTACAAGCTTGCCCCGAGCCTTGCCTACAAGGACAAATCTGGAATCCTTCGGAAGGAGCTTGTGTATTAGAATGCATCTGTAACCCTCATGGTATAGTAAATCCATGGCTTGTATCAGAGGATATGACGAAACACGACACTCCCTACGAAAGTGGCTACTCCTGTATTCATAAATGCAACCCCCACTCAGTCTTGGTAAAGAAGATTCCAGGCCCTGGGTATGAATGTAAGCCGAAGTGTAAAGTTGGAGAACAGATTAACAACAGATTTAGTTACTTAAAGCAGCCAGATGGTTCATACATGGATGCAGCATGTATTAAGATAGAGGATGATATGAAGTTTGCCTCAACTGATAACTTTATGGACACTTTTACGTTCCCTGGTGTGAATCCTAACATTCAAAATACCATAACCCCTGATCAAATTGCAATTGACTCAGAAGATATAGTCATTCCACCAAACAACAAAATGTTTATGTCGGAAAGTGGTACTTATTCCTATTGGCTCGATATTCGTATATCAAAAAACACAGAACCGCAGTTCTACTTTGTTGATGCGAAATCGAAAAGCGATATTCCTGACTCCAAAGGCTGGAACAATTTCTTGTGCGATATTTATGACACTACAAAATAGGCTCATAAGATGAAAGAGAGTAGCGAAGTGAACCAAGCGAGGTAGGATACGTAGTTCAACAATCAAGACTTTATTTTTGCAAGAGCGAATTGTTGGCAGTGTATTGAAGGCTATGTGTTATACACAAAAGATACGAACAATGAGACATTGTGTGTAAAGAGAAAGGACAAAGATGGTACAGAATTAACAATAGAACAAGGTCAAAAAGATGGTTGTAGAGAAACTAAAGACATGAATGGTTCTATTTGTAAGAAGTGTAAATGGGGTTTCAAGGCTTCAGAGCCCCCAGCTGGTACTTCTGAATCCGATAAGTACAAAACGGGTACTCTTTGTACAAAAGATGCGCCTTTTATCAACCCGCAAGCAAAGATTATCGTAAAACAACTTGGTATTAACACCTACACAGTCTCCGTAACAACCTTGAAGGACTACCCTACAGAGGCTGCCTATGACTGTAGCTTCAAATACACTTATCCCATCAAATCGTATATGACCGATCTAATTCAACCTAGCGCATGTTTATTACAAGGGAGTATAGCAGGTAGTACAGATGATGATGAATCCTTCAACACTCATGACGTTGACAAAGATCTTTAGAAAGAAAAGTACTTCTGTAAGAAATGTTTGTTCGGTTATTATCCTTCCGACGACCCAAGAATTTGTATGCCCTTAGGAATAGTGAAGAACAGTTATCTGTGTTAGGAACATGAGATCAACAATGAAGAAAACCCAGTTTGTACTTTATGTAACGGTCTATTGGTTAGTGTTAAAACCGACCATGGGAATTTTATTAACTCCTGTAAGATCACCAACAAGAAAATCTCAATGAAGAACTGCATATCTTACGGGGAGACACCAGCCGGTAACAGAAATTGCCTTATATGTGCCCCAGGGTTTTGGCCAGATGAAGAAAATGAGCTGGGAAACTGTATTTCGAAGACTAGTAGAATGGCCGCAATAGATCCTTTGAAGATTCCTAATTGTTTGTTACACGATAATAGGCCAAGGAATCAAGAGGAGTTGGATGGAGAGCTAAAAGATATCAATAATCTTAGTAGGGAAGACAAAGACAGGTGGATTATGGAAATAAAACATTTTGAAGGTAGGTCTGGTATGGTGACTTATTATGTTGTGATCCCTAATTATTCTGATTGGTACATGATTCCAAACCACACTAAGAAAAGGTGCTTCTTATGCGAAAAAAATTTTGTTTATTCCATAGCAGGGAGAAGATGTCTTGAAACTACTCCACAAGTTTGGGGTCTAGACAATAGGTTCTCAGATCATAATGAAAGCAATCAAGAGTATGATAGATTAACTAAAGAAATTCCAGATAGATTTAAAGGCTGCCAAAGCATCTTGTTCGACAAAGAAGACTATTAGAAGATATATGATACAGATAGTTACGATATGACTCTTGAGATTATGGATAAATACCTCAGATGCTGGAAGTGTAATATCGGCTTAACCATGACTAAAGACTTCAAATGCATTAAATACAGCATCAACGTAGACGCTGAGCCAGAAGAGTTCATCTTCAGCCATACTTCCTTGACAAGCATGGACGATGTCAATTCCTTCGAAGAGAGATTGATCGATGTTGAAGTGCTTATTAAAGACTTGACCGCCGAAGAGAAGACATTAGCAGCTAGTAAAGAGCAGCAGTTCAACGAGGAATACGAAAAAGCGTAGAGAGGTGAATCACCTGATGATTATGTTGAAAAGGTTATAGAAGTAACAAAAAAATGGTGGGGTCCACCTAGAAAAGAAATTGAAAATGTAAGCATTTTCCCGTTGCCTGAGACCATTAACGATTTGCCAGAGTTGTATGAACAAATTAACACACAAGAATATTAGTATACGATCGATATAAATGAAACAAAGGAAAATATAAAAAAGTTCATTGAATTATACACAACAGAGGATAATAATAATGTCGATTTCTCAGCAGATTCTGCGTTTTTGACATATAGTAGTACAATGGTATATAATTACCCAAGAGATGAGATCAAGAGATATTGTATTGAAAACGAGCCCACAGACTCTTACCACAACCTATTGTTCACTATAAAGTTTGATGAAAACAACAAGAGGGTTTATGATTATAACTTACCAGTGGCTGTAGGAAGATACTCTACAAGCCCAACGTCAGGAAATGTAAAAGATGGTGTCCAAATGAGATACGAGATGATAAATCTTACAGGAGACTCTAAGTGGGAAGGAAGAAAGGATGAACAGATAAACTCTGACATAAACCCAGATTAGGAATTTGATACCGTCACTTATATGAACGAGTATGGGTCGATTGAGGCATAGAACTTCTACTGGATGAGGAAAAGGACTAATGAAGGAAATGATTTAACACCTGGTTATATAGATGCCTTGCCAAATATGAAGAATATGGCGTTGAGGTATATTTGGAATGAAAGAAACACAATGTTCAAGCAAGAGACTGATAAGGAGAAAAAGGTGCCCCTAGAGTGCTGGTATGATGAAGTAGCAGATAAATGGGAAGGAACTAGTTGCCCAGATACTGCCGAGGTAAGAGATAGAAACCTTAGTATCCTTAATGAAAGTGATGATGAAGACGAAGATGAAAAAATGAAGTACCACGATGGTCATGGAAACATTTATGAAGTAATACATCCGAGAATGATGGACAAAAATATTGATATTGATTCCAAAAAAGATAGACTTTTAACTTCTACTAATTCTACAGAAAAGCCTTTCCCCATAGAAACCTTGAAGGCAGACACTATTCAATTCATGATGAAGCTTATACCAAAGAAAGAAGATGTCGAAGAGATCGAAGTCGTTGCATTGGACTTAAAAGCTTATTACGACTGGAAAGGCTATTGCATTGCTGCACAGAAATGGGACGAGTATAAAAACGGAGAAGGCTATAATTACGACTGGTATATTCCATCGATCTTGGGGACTCCCAAATCGAAAAAAACCTCTGGAGAAACAACAGGTGAAAATACAGCAAGATTACTAGAGAAAGAGATCCTAGAAGAAAGAGAGAGAACGATAGGATCTTTAAGGTTGAAAGTTGATATAGCCGCTTGTGCTTGGTACAGTGGTTTCAATAAATGCCCTCTTTTCTGGTGGTTAAATATTGCTGGAGGAACCTTTTTCGGAACAAACATCTTAAACTCCGACACTTTCAACCTCGGCGCTGAAGCTGAGATAAAATACACACAAGAGTTCCCAATGGTTGATAAAGATAACCAACCTTAGTATACTAAGGAAGATACGGAAAAAGAAGGTGAGAAGTGTATTTATGAGAGAGTTGGTTACCAATGGATCTCAGGTGTGACTTATAATACAGAAAATATGAACATGGAGATGAGGTTAGAGCCGGTTAGAATGTTGAGGAAAGTGGGAGCATGTTTGTTTATACAATAGGTTAGTAAAAAGGATAAACCAATGAACTTTGAGAAAATCGAAGATTCTGATGTAACTAATTCAACTGATGATGTTACTAATTCAACTGATGATAATAGTACTACTGAAACAACAACAGGGTTGGAGAATAAAGAGTAGGAAGCACGTGATATGAATATGCAGCAGCTCCGAGGGGCGTAGGAAAACCCAGACAACTACAACAAGTACGAGGTCATCTATTCAACCTGTTATGCAGAATGTTTTTCAAGACTTGAAAATGACATATTTAGAAAAAGGGGTATTTATAACATTTCTTGGAATGATATGTCTACATTTGATTCTAGAGCTAAGGCAGCTTGGGATAAATACACCAAAGGTAGTATAAAAATGGCTAAAAAAGGCTGTTTCGCGTACAACGTTACTCAAACAATGATCCAAAACTGGGGAACAACAACCAAAAAGGTGCAAGAAAAACTATGGGGTGAGAAAACCTTGGTCTTCCAAGACAACACTTTATGTAAAGCAGGTGAAAACAATTGCATGAAGGACGACCCTGATGAAGAAGAGTTAAATTCCACAACATATACTAAGGAGATCACCGCGGAGTACGACATGTGTGACGTTTGCGGTTTCCAAACCGGGTGCATGACTGCAAACATTTTCTGGAATAGGCACGGGGGAAGAATTACCACCATCTACGGAATGCCTGAAGGGAAATCAACTAACGGTCTTTTTGTTTGTGTTTCAGACAGAGTAGGAACTTGCAGGGATATGATAAGAAAATACCCGATTTACCCTATAAAAGAAGGCGATTTAGACATCCTTGAAATGAACTTCATACAATAGGGAGACAATTATCCTGTTTATGAAAACGACCAGTACGAAATCTTCAAAAACGTTAACGATCAATTCTGCCCATTGGACGATACTAAAAATCCTGTTAGTAATGAAGACCAGCTCTCAAACTTAGCTTCATTGACTAATGATAACACTAAATTTGATCCTTTTGAATCTCATGATCAAAAATCAAAGATGATGGAGTACATGGGTACAATAAGAGTAAACCATACAATAGGACCTGTAACAGTGGTCCATACAAAGATATTTACAGTAAACATGAGAGCCTTGACCGAAGTTAAAAAAGACATGTACGAACAACACAGAGTCGCCACTTTCTCAGATGCTGTTATGGTTAAATCCTGGACTTACAATTCATTTGCCATGAATAAAAACTTTATGATGGGTGCAGTTAACTTTAACGACCAAATTACTTTTGATGACGAAAATACTGCATCATGTGTCCAAGATCTACTAACAAACGAAAAAGATGGAGACTGTAAGCAAACGAGCTTCAAAGATAGTGAAGCAAGACAAAGAAGGATTTTGGTTCAATCAACAACACTAAACGACTACACTAACAGATTATAGTCAGATTCTACTAACAATAGAACGGTTGAAATCAAAGAGATGGATATGTAGATAGAAGAAGAGAAAGAAGTCTACTCCTTTACAGATCCTTCAAACTACCCTGTGCTAAACACCGCCCTTACAAATTTGGGACACAACGTGTTTGGATTCTTTGAACTGGAACCTAGTATGTATGGGAAGGTTTATATGAAAGCTTTCGACGACTATAGTTATGTTGATGGTAAAAAGGTTGAATACAATGGCTATAAGATTTTAGGATTGTTCATGACGATTTATAAGATTGTCGGAGGAAAGCTTGCGCAGAAATCAAAACCAGTAAGGGTTAGTGTCCCAGACTACTTCTTTAACAATGTATCTATTTGGAATAGGAGAGCGATGGGCTGCCCATCTGAAATTATGCTCCAATACAAAAATCGTAAAAAGAACCCAGTGCATGATGTAGCGGATTTGGACGATGCAATTTACCAAAAGTGTTATGATTTCGATGCCGTTTATCTACCTTTGTTCCAACTCAATACATGGTTGAAACTTGTGCCAATAGCTATTCCTAATATTAGAGAGTATAGGTACAAAGCCATATACGAAAGAAACACATGGAAGCAAGACATTGAGTATAGAGCTAAGGTTGCTCAGATTGAATTGAAGAAAAAGGACAATCTAGCGTCATTGGCAAGGCAGAATGAGGCGTTTGAAATGCAAAAGGCTATACAGGACGCGTTTGTTCTCAAAAAAACTGCAGACTGTAATACAGTCCTTGCTAGCATCCAAACCACTAACAGTGATTATGAAACCGGAAACAATACAGAAGACAAAATAATTATGGGGAACTAGTTCAAGAATGAACTTTTAATTCACTTTTTGGATCAGATCCATAAGTATTATGAAGAAAATTTGAATAGGAAGAAAAGTATTTTACCATCTGAATGTACTAATTTCTTCATGGAAAAATTGCTATGCCATTGGAACATGAATATTCCTGAACTTTTGTCTGTGGAAGCAACTGTTACTGAATAGGCAGATATGTTCGTGAGTGATAATGACAATATTGACAATACTGAACAGAGTCAAACCTTGGTTAAAATCATCAATAATTAGGCAAAAAAGTTTAATGACCAAAAGACGTGCACTTATGATCCGAGGCTCATGACTGCTTATCTAGACACAGGTGACCTTACAACAAACACAAAGGAAATATTTACCTCTTTCTTAAAGCCGTACTTGATAATTAATAACTTATGCACACCTTCAATAACCACGGCTTGCAAAAACGAAGTCGATAATCTTGAATGTATCAATGCAGCTGATATTGCAACATACACTACTTGGCTCGATCCAATAAAGAGAAACGAAATTTTGGACGATGAACAAAGAACCAAAGGACAAATGTGTTTTACCTGCTCTTTGTTTTTGGTCATGAAAAAATACGAAGATTGGATTGATGAATCATAGAAGAATTTGAGTGTTATAGATCAAAGATCTCAAGACATAAAAAGTACAAGCAAAACCAATTATGAAGCAAAGTATTATAGACTTAAAGCAGAAATTGAAGACTGCGAGAACATTCAGGATAATTATGAAGAAGAACAAGCAAGGTTGAAAAAGGCTTATAATGATAAGTTAGTAGCAATAACAGAAAACGCAAAGAAACAGGAAGAAGCCTTAAAAGCAGCAAAAAGTAAGCAGATCGAAATCGAATCGAAGAAGAAAGATGTAAGGTAGAAGCAAGAGGCTGAGGCGAAACAGGCAAAAGTCGCAGAACTTGCAGCAGATCAATCGAGGGCTATTACTAATATTCTTGAAAATGGATTCAGCGAAGATGGGTTCAAGGATATGGTTTCAGGTGGTCCATTGGCAACAGGAGTTGTAGATGTTAATTAGGATTCGTGCAAATAGGCTCCTGTTGGATTTGAACTAGCAATAATGGGTCTCTTACCTTTACACGATTCAAAATATGTCTTAGATGGATTATTTGATAACATTAACGAAGGCATACATAAGGATAAATCAGTCCAACAAGCATTGTTTTGGAACGACCCTGCAGGCTGCGTAAGATACGACCAATCAAATATTAATGAAGTTTGGAAATATACCGACCCAGTAGGTCTATACAAAATGACCTTTATTATTCTAGTCTTCTTCAAGAGAATTGAACATAATGTTTTAGATCCATCTTTCTACGAAATAGACCTAAGAGTTAAAAGACCTGATGTAGATGACTTTGTTTTGAATTTGATTGTCCCATTATCTCCAGATAAAGATTGGGAACCAAGGATACCGCCATGCAATGGTAAGTTAAAGGACAGTATGAACATGTTGCTTCAAACTCAGATACAGAAATCGGCTTATATGACCGAGTTCTGGGGTAACGTAAATAGAATGGTTAACACAAAATTCAATAACTACGCTTTGACACCAAAGACCCATAGATTGGTCCAAACCCAATATGATCAATTGAAGACCGATTAGGGAAGCACTTTAACAGATATGCATCTTCTTAACAAGGCTCTTTAGTGTCCATCCCTCGAAGCTGATTGTGATTCAGGAATATGCACACATCCAGCAAAACTTGAACAGTTTGTAAGAGAGTACTGTGATCAGTTTAAGATACCTCATACTTATTGCTCGTGTGAGTATACGTGGGAGATTATTGACAGTGCTAAGCATTTGCTCCATTTGATAAGCGATTGTTATAGTTTAGATGGCAAAAAAGCAGCAGGTTGTACGGAGGTTGATTACGAACAGACATTATAGGACATAGAAAATACTAATAGAAACCGTATTTTACCTTTAAGCGGAAGCTCATTTATTCCTAATGTTGATTTTACTGAAGATAGATTGTTAGGTGTTGGGCATGATGACCACAACACAACTACAGAGACTAAGCTTTCTACCACAGAGTTCCAAAAACTAATTCAATTGGTAACAAGAACACAAAAAGAACACACTGGTGATCCGATAATCCTAAGCAAGAGCAAAGACACGAAATTGGATACACTACTACCAAGAATAATCAAACACCATAATCATGCTATCGAGGAGTTTAAGCAGACCTGGTAGCGTCACATGAGAGATGTTTACAGACATAACGAACACCAGGACGCAGATTTCATCGCCGTTCCTATATCTTCTTCTAAAGATTGGTACAAAGGCTTCGTGCCAGCGACCCTACAAATCTATAAACAATACAAATCAAAGGCACTTAAATCAATAAAACACTATTTGATAAATGATACAGATGTTTGTAAGGTTGACTCGATTGTAATCAACAAATAGTTAGAAGAAAATGAGCAATTCACAGGAGATGAAGTTTCAAGTTCTTATATGAGCGCAAACTATGTACTAATGATGAGGCTGGTTTATCCAAACGGGGTTCATAAAGAAATGAAATATCAAGCTTGTGATAATATATTCCGGGTTAGAGCAAGAGGTAGCAATTCAGATCTCGATGGTTATCATTTAGCTTCATTATATGACTGGGAAATGTATCAAAAGGAAATAAGCTAGTTCCAGGTTATGTTAAGAAATGTAAAGCCAACATTGATTAAATTGAACGATAATATGATACTGGAGTTTGATGCGGATGCAGCAATTGTTGTCTTTGACATCAAGGATATGAAAGCTCTAAAAGGTGCAGAAAATTATACCCACATTCTTTACTGTAAGACAATAATTTACTCTACTGAAAACTGTCCTGATACCGATGGAAATATGTGTACTAAAGACCCAATGGGCTCTATAACAAACTTAGACATGCTTTATTATAATCCTGAATACCAGTTCCCAGGTTTCCCATCAAAGATATCGACTACGAAAAACCCAGACGAGCCATTCTTTAGCTATTGGAGCAAAAAGAACCAAAAGAACAAGCTTATAAAACCGATCGAAATTGACAATGTATAGGTTACAAGACACGAGACAAAATGCCTTGAGCTTGCTTATTCTTCATGCGATGGTTATAACAAGGTCAACGAGAAGAATATCCTATGTCCTTTCAACGTCTCCCAATAGGTTTATGAATGCTATAGAAAATCTCTTTCCGTATACTTCAAATTCAATAACGATAAGTTTGAAGAAATTCAAATCGAATTCACTTACAAGAGGGAAAATTCCAATGCAGGGAATTTAAAATTTTGGCCATTTTTTACAACCCCTATTGTTTTAAAACTTACCAAA
>Ga0138257_1015207_pt1 | contig 19179 bp, 2 predicted proteins | sample RNAICE20151110_2_FD_105264 | JGI IMG/M metagenome (GOLD analysis project Ga0138257, IMG submission 105264) | Metatranscriptomics of polar marine prokaryotic and eukaryotic communities from Arthur Harbor ice station, Antarctica -... | ecosystem: Environmental > Aquatic > Marine > Unclassified...
TGTCTCTGTGGCCATCTGTCGCCGTCGTCCTCGGGCGCCACGCGACGCAGATACGGGGCGCTCCTTCTCCTGGCAGTAGTAGCAGGCGGCGAGCTGCCCGCCGCTGATGCCGTGTCCCCGCAGCTCGACGTGGCTGTGGACGAGATGGTGGGCGACATTGCAACCTGGGCTCGGCAGTCGCAGGCGCCCGCACCACCGTCGAGTCGTCCGGTGCTCGACAACCAGACATATGAAACTTCCGACGCGGTTGCAGCGGGCTTGTTGCCCAAGGGGGCGGCGCCGGCGGCGGAGGCGCTCTCGCAGCGAGCGGCTGCCCGGAAGCTGCTGCAGTGGCCATCGGGCGTGTCGGATGCTGACAGATCGGTTGGCCCGGACCCGGTGTTTCTCAAGGAGGAGAAGCATTTGAAGGACGTGAGCAAGAAGATGGAAGTAGGCCTCGAAAGGTCGGCTAAGAGGCAAGAACAGCTCGATGTGGATGTGAAGAAGCTCCAGGAGAATATTTTTGACGATATTGGCGACGTCAAGACGGACGTTTTCCAGGAGAACAAGCAACTCACGGATGATATTGACAATGTGGAGCCTGTGCATGGAGCACCCGGTCCGCCTGGTAAAGAGGGAGACCATGGGGTCATTGGTCTCAACGGAAAACAAGGTGATCTTGGTCAGCAGGGCCAGCGTGGCAAACGTGGTATTGCCGGTGTCACCGGAGGACATGGTGTGATGGGTCCGCAAGGTAAGGAGGGACTGGAGGGCAAGTGGGGTATTAATGGCATCAAAGGTATTGAAGGTGGCACTGGTGTTCGCGGCGCTGATGGTTCCATGGGCCGGACTACTGAGTTTCGGGGAGGAACATATTTTTGTCCGGAGGGAGCGACCAAAACGATGCGTTTGACGGGGTGCACCAAGAAGGGATGCCGCCTCGAGGTCAAATTCGAAGACGACTGGGGCTCGATTTGCAGCTCAGGGTTTACAGAACAGAGTGCTGACACGATGTGTAAGGCGCTGGGGTTTGTGTTTGGCGGTGAGCGTGTGATGAATTACGGCGGTGGCAAGGGGCAGATCTGGCTCGAGGACGTGCGTTGCACCGGCGACGAAGGAGATGCAATCGACTGCCCGCACTCGCCTATTGGTGAGAACTACTGCCAGCACGGTGCCGACGTAGGCATGTGCTGCGATGGTGGCAGACCCACTGGCCCGCTCGGCAAGCGTGAGGGATCGAGCTTTTTCCCGCGTTGCAAGCCGAAGTCGAATAAGATCATGCGCACGACGGATTGCAACAGAGAGGTTTGCCGTCTCGAGGTTCTTCATAATGGAGTGTGGGGCACGGTGTGTGACAATGGGTTCACGGACAAGAGTGCCAAGACAGTGTGTCAGATCTTTGGCTACCCCAAGCACAAATTCAAGCAGATGTGCGGAACCAATGGCGATTTCGGGGCTTGCAAGGCCAACTTCAAAGGAAAGGGCCCCATCTGGCTCGACGACGTTGTCTGTTCGGGATACGAGCGCGAGCTTGGGGGCTGTAGGCACAAGGGCTGGGGTAACCACAGGTGCACCCACAAGCAAGACGTGGGCATTTGCTGCTCTGGAGAGGAAGGCGATGTGGAAGCCATCTACTCTAACCCCCCCCCTGTCAAGGGTGGACCTGGATCTGCCATCGTTTTCAAGTTTAACGAGAATCTTGGCTCCTCAACCGGCGGACCTGGTCTGGCAGCCCCGTGGGGCGGCCAATTTACTGCCCAGGGCTTTCATTTCAAACACGGCCAGGGTCTGGTTATGGACCCTAGAGGGTTCGTTCCGTCTATTGGCTACACCTTCTTTTGGAAGCTGAGGCTGGACTCTGTAGTGGGTGAGCACATGCTTCTGCGATCAAACGGATGGGCTACCAATGGCTACATGGTCATTGATGGACATTTCCAGGCCTTCCCCAACAACGAAAACGGCACCCTCTGGTGCGAAGAGAAAATTCAGCCCGACAAGTTCTACTACTATGTTGTGCAGTACACTGAGCAAGAACATGTCAAACTTTACCTGAATGGCGGCCTCTGTGGTCATGGCATGGTCGACGAACCCGGAACATTCAAGCTGAATCCCTCGCAGATTATGATCATGGCGGACAATGGCAAGCGGCAGTCCTCGGGCTACTTAGCCAAGTTCATGGCCTTCGGCAAGGTCATCAGCGAGAAAAAGACAGCTCGCATCTGCGAATGTAAGCTTCCGCAGCGGGATGGTGCGTGCATAGCTGGTGACGGCAAAGAACGCCACATTATTATCAATGCTGCTTTGTCAGGCATCAAGTTTTCAAGTGTGTACACTTCGGGGTGGTCGTACTGCGCACACCAGGGTGGTAACTGCGCATGCGATGGCACCGTGCGATACGGAGCCAACGGCCAGTTCAACACCAAGAAGGCGCACGGCACGATTAACTGCAATGACGGAATCTTTGGAGACCCTGCCATAGGCGTGAGGAAGCACTGCGACTGCAAGAAGAGCACAACCTTTGGGCGTGGTTTCTCAGCAGGTCGTCTCAACTCCCGTCAGGCGTGGACCCCGCAGCAGAGTAAGGTGGGCGAATGGTTTCAGATGGACACGGGCTCGATGCAGAGTATCTCAGGTGTTGCCACGCAAGGGCGACGCGATCGTAACGAATGGGTGACTGTATTCAGTGTGAAAGTCAGTGATGATGGCAAGAAGTGGAGATGGGTCGAATGCGGTCGTCCTTACTATGCCAACAAGGACCGCAACACGCGCCTGAAAACATTTTTCCATGAGCCTGTGCATGGCCGCTTCCTCAGGATCTATCCTTTGGAATGGACAGGACGCTTGAGCATGCGTGCTGGCGCTGTGGTGTGTGAGAGACCTTGCCTTGATGGCCAGCTCAACTACCAATTCAGTCTATCATTCATCTCGGGAACCCAGGGTCCCAGCTTGGACCCGGCATGGGGTGAGGGCGACTTCAAAGAGGTCATGATGGGCGACAAACCCACTATTGTCTACAAATTCCCGGAGGGCAAAGGTCTGATGATTGATCATTGGTGCCTCAAAGTTGGCAAGCTTTGCATGCCGTGGCTGCTTGAGTACACCATCATCGTTGACGTCAGACTCGATGATGTCATCGGCTACAGAAAGATCCTGGGCTCTGCGTTCTGGGGGGATTACGGTCTCTACGTCAACAAGTATCTGATGCTTGTGCCCACAAGCACACGCATGAAATGCAGCGAAGTTATCAGGACCAAGAAATTCTACAAGTTCGTCATGACCCGTGACAAGAAGGGCACGCTCAGGTTGTACGTCAACGGCGATCTCTGTGCTGAGGGCGACCCACCCTACAAGGATCACTTTAAACTCAACCCCAATGACATTATGATCATGAAGGATGATGCAACTGAAAACTCCGGCGGAGAAATTGCAAACTTCCACATCTGGGACAAGGCGCTTGCCGATGAGGATGTTCAAACTATGTGCGGCTGCCGGAAGCCGGAGCCTGGAGAGCCTTGCAAATTTACTGTGGGCTTCTTGCCCCCCACGTCAAAGACGTTTTACTCGAGTGTTCGCAACAACGATGTCAAGGGCAAGGGCTTCGCAAGAGGTCGCCTTGGCTCCAAGATGGGATGGGTCGCAAAGACAGCAAAGGTCGGCCAGTTCATGCAGATTGATTCTGGCATGGTGCAGAGCGTGGCAGGTGTGATCACACAGGGGCGCAAGGACCGTAACGAATGGGTTACAACCTTTTCGGTACAGACCAGTAAGGATGGCTCGAAATGGGAGGACGTGAGCTGCGGCCAAGAGTGGGACGCAAATTCCAACCGCAACTCCAAGGTCCGCACCTACTTCTCCGCGCCTGTGAAGGCGCGCTACGTGCGCCTGTACCCGCAAGAATGGCACGGCTGGATGAGTATGCGAATGGCATTGCTGGTGTGCGAGAAGCCCTGCGTCGAAGACCGCCTCGATTATGCTTTCGCTGGCACCTACGCCTCGCGTTCTTTTGGTCCTAGTCTGTCACCTGCATGGGGCGAAGGCGTTTTTGAGGGCCTAGACGGCTATGTTTTCCGCGCCGGTGCTGGCCTCGAGCTTGACGCCAGCCGCTGCTTTAAGAAAGTCAAGGGCTGGAGTATGATCATGAACGTCAAACTCGATTCCACCTCAGGTGGGCCCAAGGCCATCATGACTACTATGTTCTGGGGCCAGGGTGCTGGCCTGTATGTCAACAACTACTTGCAGCTGGACCCGTCGGGAAGCAACATGGTGTGCAATGAGCGTCCCGTCAGGGCTAAAGAGTGGTACTATTTGGCGATCACACGGACCGACCAGGGCAACATTACGCTCTACGTCGATGGTGCCGCGTGCGCCAGAGGCAGCCCGCCCTTCTACACGAGCTATGATTTGCATCCTAAGGACATCTACTTCTTGCACGATGACAAGGGTCTTGAATCGTCTGGCATGGTCAAGAGCATCCGTATGTGGAACAAGCACATGACTGATACCGAAATGGCCGGCGAAATGGGATGCCTCCTTCCTATTCGTGCGTCCGCACCTTGCGCGTTGGGGCACATTGCTTTCAGCCCGACATCCAAGAGCATGAAGTTTTCAAGCTTTCACCCGGATCTGGTTTCTGGCCGATTGAACTCGCTGACTGCATGGGGGCCTAAACGGCCGCAGGTGGGTGAGTGGCTGCAGATGGACACGGGAAGTCTACAGACTATTGCTGGTGTCGTCACCCAGGGACGTCGCGGCGTAAACCAGTGGGTTAAGTCCTTCATCGTCAAGGTGAGCGCAGATGGCCGGCAGTGGAAGGATGTTGAGTGTCAGCGACGCTGGAAAGGCAACAAGGACCAAAGCTCCAAGGTTAAGACGTTTTTCCCCGAACCTCTGCTTGCGCGCTACATTCGCATTTACCCTATGGCGTGGCATGCTTGGCCATCCATGAGGGTGGGCACACTCATCTGCGAGATGCCTTGCGTCGAAGGACGTCTGGATTACGATTTGTTAGAAGGCTCCCTGCTGTCTGTGACCCAAGGCCCCCCGCTGATTGCGGCATGGGGTGCTGGATATTTCGCTGGCGACAATGGCTACAGGTTCCCTGCCGGCAAGGGTCTTCAGTTGGACCAGGATGAAGAAGGCTGTATGAACGACCACAAGTCCACTAATAGCTCCAACCCGCCAAATATGGCCTACTCGATCCTGTTCGTGGCGCGATTCGACACCCCGTCGGGCTGGCGTAATCTCATCCGCTCCAAGGGATGGGGCGACTACGGTCTGTACGTCAACAACTTCCTCCAACTTTTCCCTGTCGGTGCCAACATGAAGTGCGAAGAAAAGATCCTGCGCAACAAATTCTACAGTATCGGTATGACTCGTAGTGCAACTGGAATGCTTAAGCTCTACATCAACGGATTTGAGTGCGCGAAGGGTCATCCAGCGTACGTTCGTCAGTATGCTCTCAATCGTCACGAAGTTGATTTCTTCAAGGACGATGGAAGCGAGAACACTGCAGGTTACGTCAGGAGGATTCGAATGTGGAACAAAGAACTTTCAGGCGACAAGATGGCTAAGCTGTCTGGCTGCCGCCTCACCGACGTCGCTTCGCGTTGCGCAAGGAACATCGTCTTCGGGCCAGTTGCAAAACAGGCTTTGTATTCGAGCACCTACAACAACGATCGCAATGGTATTGGGCATGGTCGAGGTCGCTTGAATTCGCCCCAGGCCTGGAGCCCCAAGGACAGGGTAATGGGAACGCAATTCATGCAAATTGACACAACTGAGGTGCAGAGCATCTCTGGTGTTGTGATTCAGGGAAGGCGCGACTCGAGCCAGTGGGTTACCCGTCTCACTATGCAGGTCAGCAGTGACGGCCAGGAGTGGACAGCAGTGCAATGTGGCATGAATTTTGAGGGCACCAGTGACCGTAACACCAAGAAAAAGATCTTCTTCCGCAGGCCTGTGAAGGCCCGTTACGTGCGGCTTTTCCCTGTGGCTTACCGGTCTTGGCCGTCCATGCGTGCGGCTGTGCTCATCTGTGAGCGTCCTTGTGTCAACAAGATGCTCGAGTATAAATTCGACTACAGCTTCTTGTCGGCTTCTAAGGGTCCCAGTTTGGATCCGGCTTGGGGCGAGGGAAGTTTCCACAACCGCGCGATCGGCTACCAATTTGGCAACAACCAGGGTCTGATGGTTGATGAGAGCAACTGCATCGTCAAACCCGACAACTACACCCTGTTTATCGATGCCCGCATTACAAGCCCTTCTGGATGGCGCAAGCTGTTTGGATCTGATGTTTGGGGAGATTACGGTGCGTATGTCAACAACCAGTACCAGCTTTATCCTGCTGCTGCGGGAATGAAGTGCCTCGAGAGGATCAGCTCGAAAAAATATTACAAGTTCATGATGTCAAGAGACCACAAGGGCCTGGTCAAGCTCTATCTCAACGGATATAAGTGTGCTGAGGCGCTGCCTCCTTTCGTCTCTGGATTCCGGCCTAGTCCTTCAAGCCTGGAGTTTTTCCGCTCCGAGTCTGGCAAGAGTTCGCCTGGATACGTCAGACGTATTGCCATCTGGAACAAAGTTTTCACGGATGAAGAGGCAGCAACGGAAAGCGAGTGCAGGCTGTCAACTCTGGGGTCAAAGTGCTCGCTGGGTTCAATCATCCAGCTGGCCAACTATGATCGCTTCGAGTATTCAAGCATCTTGCACAACCACGTCAAGGGGCATGGTTACGGCAAGGGCCGCCTTGGGTCCACCACAGCCTGGTGCGCCCGGTCCTATGAGGGCGCGTGGATGCAGATCGATACTGGCGCAGTACAGGACATCACAGGTGTTGTAACGCAGGGCCAAGGTAACGGGCATTCATGGACCAAAACTATCAAGGTGATGGTGAGTGAGGACGGTCTCAAGTGGACTGACGTGCAGTGTGGAAGTGTCTTGAACGCAAACACCGACCGCAATTCCCTCGTCAAAAACTACTTCGATGTTCCTGTCCGCGGAAGGTTCGTCAGGATTTTCCCTGAAGAGTATTATCGTTACAAGTGCATGAGGGCTGGCGTTCTTGTGTGTGAAAAGAAATGCCAGGGCGATCAGCTTGACTTTGAGCTCCTCGGCAACTTCGACTCCGAAACTGACGGCCCTGATATGTATCCCACTTGGGGCTGGGGTCGATTCACTGACTTGGGCTACCACTTCTGGGGTGGTCGCGGGTTGGAGTTGAACGAGGAAACCTGTTTTGATGGCAAGGGCGCCTGGACCATCATGATTGATGCAAGGTTCGACAATGTCCATCAAAAGCATCAGCGTATTCTCAACTCCAAGGGCTGGGGCGACTATGGCCTGTATCTGCACCGAGACAAATTTGAGATGCTCCCTGGAGGTGCAGGATTGAAGTGCAAGACCTTGCTTCAACGCAATACCTGGTACCATTTCGTCATGTCGCGTAGCGCTAAGGGTTACGTCAAAATTTACGTTGACGGGTATCCCTGTGCCGAAGGTGCGCCCCCATATCTTGAGGGGTTTGCCCTGGACAAGTCCTCAGTTTCATTCTTCAAAGATGATGGTGGTGAGAATCCTGCAGGCTATGTGAAGCACATCCGATTGTGGGGCAAACAGCTTGGCGATGGCGAGGTTGCATCGATTTCTGGTTGCCGCCTGCAGAAGGTAGCAAAAGAAAAGTGCGAGGAATCCTCGAGAGTAAGCCCCGCCTACGATTTCATCAAGTACTCAAGCTGCTTTAGCAATGATCGGTCCGGCTACGGCCATGGACGTGGTCGTCTCAACTCACCCCAGGCCTGGTCGGTGGCGTCGGGAACCGGCAAGGGTGAGTGGATGCAGATCGACTTGCAAGAGAAGCTTGCTATTTCTGGTGTTGTTACGCAAGGTCGCGCACAGTGGTGGTACTCGCAGTGGGTCACACAATTCAAGGTCATGACTAGTGTGGACGACAAAACATGGGAATGGGTAGAGTGCGGCCGTACTTTCGGTGGCAACAGAGATGCCGCAACCAAAGTCTACAACACGTTCGAGAAGCCCATTTATGCTCGTTATGTTCGATTCGTTGTGCAGAGGTGGAGAAACTGGCCCAGCATGCGTGCCGGCGTATTGGTTTGCGATAGACCCTGTCTCAAGGGCGAGCTTACCTACAAGATGGACAGGTCATTCCTGTCGGAGACCCGGGGGCCCAGTCTTGACGCGGTCTGGGGTGAGGGTTCGTGGTCTGCTGCTCATGGTTACCAGTTCGGTTCAGGTCAGGGATTGAAGCTCAAGGAGGCGGCCTGCTTCAAGGGTTCAGAAGCATGGTCGTGGATCGTCAAGGCCAGAATATTACACACCCATGGCTGGCGCCGTATCATGAACAGCGGGTGGGGCGATTTCGGTATTTATGTTCATAACCATCGTTTCCAAGTCTTTCCTACAGCTGCAAACATCAAGTGCAAGAATGCCGTCATTGATAACAAACAATTCTATACTTTTGGCATGACGCGTTCGGCAAAGGGCGAGGTGACGCTGTTCCTAAACGGATATCCTTGTGTGACATCCAAGCCGTCAGTCGCCGAAAGATTCAAACTGACTAAGGATATCACATTTTTCCGTGACGACGGCAACGAAAATTCTCCCGGTTATGTGAAGGAAATTAAGCTATGGAACAAGGACTTGGGCAGTACGGCCATGACTGCTGCTGCCGGCTGCGATCTCCCTAAGGTTGGCAAGAAGTGTAAGAGAACCGTTATCTACAATCCCCCTTATAGCAGAATTTTCTACTCCAACAGTCTGTATGGGGACCGCAACGGATACCGTTATGGGTCGGGTCGCATCAATGCGCGATACGGCTGGCTGGCTGCCTCAAACACTGATGGCCAGTTTATGCAGATTGATCTTCGGAAGGTCAAGGTGGTTTCGGGTGTTGTTACCCAAGGCCGACAGGATTGGTACGAATGGGTCACGGCATTCTCCGTGCAGGTGAGCGAGAACGGAGATTCTTGGACGGATGTGCAGTGCGGAAATTGGTTCCAGGGCAACACCAACAGACACAGCAGGCTCAAGACCATGTTCGATGAGCCCGTTATGGCACGATATGTCAAGATTATGCCCAAACGATGGCGCGGACGCGTCGCAATGCGTGCTGGTGTGCTATTGTGTGAAGTGCCGTGCAAAGATGGCGAGTTGGATTATCCTCTTTCCAATGAGCTGGCTTCGGACACGGATGGCCCGTCCCTTGAGCCGGTCTGGGGCGATGGTACGTTTGTGTCATCAACCAAGGAGTCAGGATACAGGTTCAGGGCTGGCCAAGGCTTTGAAATCAACCCCGAATCATGCATCAAGAGTCTCAAGGCATACTCTGTGCTTGTGGATGTGAGCTTCGACGACACCAACAGGTGGAACCGTATCATGGGCTCTGACGGATGGAGACGTAACGGTCTCTTTGTCAAGGGCCGCAAGTTCTTCATCTCGCCTGAAGACCTCGAAATCAAATGCCCCAATTACATTTTCAGCCGCCGCACATACAAATTCGGATTCGTTCGAACGAAGAAAGACAAGGTCAAGATTTACGTTGATGGCTATATGTGCGCGGAAGGTGATGCCAGCGACACGCCAAAGGGTATGGTCCTGAACAAAGAGGAGATGTATTTCTTTCGGGATGCCAATAGCCAGAACGGCCCTGGTGTCGTAAGCAGAATCCGTGCTTGGAACAAGGCCCTTGCTGACAGCGACATGCTCAAGAAGTGCGGCTGCAAACTTCCTGAGGACAACACTGGCACATGTTCCTCAAATATTGTCGTGACCGTGCCTTACTCGAAGATGAAGGCAAGTGCAACCTGGTCCAACTACCCCATGGGCACCGCGTGGGCACGTGGCAAGCTCAACTCGGGTGGTGGCTGGATTGCCCCTTCCTACAACGTTGGAAACTGGCTGCAAATGGACACGGGCAAACTGCAGGGTATTGTGGGTGTCATCACGCAGGGTGGAACTCTTGGCTGGTGGACCAAGTCGTTCTTTGTCAAGGTCTCCAAGGACGGCAAGAAGTGGCGTAAAGTCGAGTGCGGTCGCACATTTGAAGGCAACACAGACGCCAACTCCAAGTTGAGAACCGAATTCATGAAGCCTGTCAAGGCTCGTTACGTCCGTATCTATCCCGAGTCTTCGCATGGTTACCCGGCAATGAGGGCAGGTGTCCTCGTGTGTGAGTCTAAGTGCAAGGACAAGAACCTGCGCTACCAGTTCAGAGAGAATCTGTCTTCCAAGACCGGAGGACCTAGCCTCTCTGCACCATGGGGAGAGGGCAAATTCACGAGCAAGGATGGTTACCGCTTTTCCAAAGACAAGGGTCTCAGCTTGACGAAAGCAATTGCATCAAAGATATCAAACAGTACAGTGTGCTCATGAACGTGAGGCTCGATCAGACCAGCGACTGGAGGGCTCTTGTGACTTCAGAAGAATGGGGCGACAACGGTCTATATATTGGTGAGGAACGGTTCAGGATGAAGCCATCTGACCTCGTTTGCACCGAGACCATCCGTAAACATTACTGGTACAAGTTTGGTATGACTCGTGATAAGAAAGGAAAGATTACGCTGTTCATCAATGGGTATCCGTGTGCTTCAGGAAAGCCGTCTTCGAGCGGTGGCTATGCGCTTGTCAAGGATGACATGGTCTTCCTGAGGGGGCAGTCCTCGCAATCGTCGGCTGGCTATATCAAGAAACTCGAGGTTTGGGGCAAGGCTCTCTCTGATACAGAGATGACAGACAAGTCTGGGTGCGCAATCGCGAGCCAGAAAAAAAGTTGCGTCAGCACTGTTATCAAGGCGCCTTCTCTCATGCGCTTCAGGTCCTCGAGCATTTACTCAGGGGCATGGGGTGGATTTTACGCTAGTCCCACTCTTAATTCGCGTGATGGTTGGTGGATGGCTCATGGTGATAAAAAACGTTGGCTTCATATGGACATGGGCCGCAAGGAGCAGGTGCAAGGCGTTGTGACGCAGGGCAGTAAGCATTACTGGCGTTTTGTAAAAACGTTCAGAGTAAAGGTGAGTGTGGATGCTAAAAAGTGGAAGTGGGTGGAGTGTGGACGCTACTTCGATGGCAACACTGACCGGAGCACTAAAGTCAAGAATCTTTTCGACAAGCCCGTGGAAGCACGTTATATCCGAATCTATGTGGACAAATACCAAAGTTGGCCCGTGATGAGGGCCGCCGCTATCCTGTGCGAGTCGGAGTGCAAAAAGAAGAAGCTTGTATACAAGTTAACCAACGAAAACTTCCAGTCCAGAAGCGGTGGCCCCAACTTGGTCGCTAATTGGGGGGAGGGCACTTTCAATTCTGCTACCGGCTACAGATTTGCCAAGGACAAGGGTCTATTCGTTGACGGTTCCAGGTGCATGAAGAAACCAAAAACGTTCAGCATGATCATTGATGCAAAACTCGATCACACGTCTGAGTGGAGGAATCTGTTTACCTCGGAGGAGTGGTCCGATAATGGTCTATACATCCACAAGAATGTCTTTACTCTCAGGCCATCGAAACTCGAGTGCAGCGAGGTCATCCGCAGCTCCTACTACTACAAGTACGGTATTACTCGTGCTAAGGATGGAACAATTTCGTTGTTCATCAATGGGTACAAGTGCGCCACTGGCAAGCCTGCTGCACAGGAAGGCTTTGAGTTGCCGTCGAAGAGTCTCATATTCTTCCACGGTCCCAGTAAGCAATCGTCTGCTGGATATGTAAAGACTATCAAGATCTGGGGCACCACCTTGACTGACGCTCAGATGCTGACTGAGAACGGATGCTCCTTGCCTCCGGCTGAGGAAGCATGCGCTGCGTCTGTCATCAAGAACCCGGATCTTTCCTACTACAGAGTCTCTCGCTGTATTCGGGGCAGCTGGGGTCATACTACGAAAACCCGCAACTGATGTCTTTGAACGCTTGGTGGCCTCGCCGTGCTGACAAAAACCAGTGGCTGCAAATCGACGTGGGCAAAGTGCAGAGTATCGCTGGTGTAGTCACGCAAGGCTCCTCGAATCATGGCTATTGGGTCAAGACGTACAAGGTGTCGGTGAGTAAGGATGGTAAGAGGTTCGAGTTTTTGCAGTGTGGCCAGATCTTCGATGCCAATACCGCATATGGCAACACCAAGGTCAAAACCATGTTTGATTTGCCTGTCGAGGGACGCTACGTGCGCATCCACCCTGAAACCTGGCGTGGTCATATCGCGATGAGGGCTGGCGCTATTATCTGCGAGACCAAGTGCAAGAAGGGCAGCCTTGACTGGTCGTTTGACGGCTCGTTTGAGTCCCGGACGGGCGGTCCTAGCTTGGATCCTGCATGGGGTGAAGGCTCCTTCAACCAAGCGGCGAGGTACAAACCATTCCAGGCCATGCTCAAAACAGGTTACAAATTTAACCAGGGGTTCGGTCTGAAGGTCGATGAAAGCAGGTGCATCAAGACTCCCAAGTATTACAGTGTTCTCATGGACGTCCTTCTCGACAAGACAGACGACTGGAGGGCCCCCTCACCACAGAGGAGTGGAGTGGCAATGGTCTCTTCGTCAACGAAAACTTCCAGCTGCGCCCTACTACTCTGGTATGCAGCGAAGAGCCCATTAGGCCTGGACGCTACTACAAATTTGGTATGTCCAGGACTGCCAAGGGTGAAGTGACGCTCTATCTGAACGGATATCCCTGTGCTAAGGGCAAGCCAAAGTCTGCTGACGGATACAAACTTGACCCTGAGCATGCCGTCTTCCTGAGGGGCCCGCATGGCGCTTCGTCGGCTGGTTATGTGAAGCGAATCCAGGTGTGGGACAAAGAGTTGGATGACACCAAGATGCTAGAAGCTTCTAGCTGTATCTTGCCAAAAATGGAGAAAGTCTGCAAAAAGACAATCGAATATGCTCCAGGTTACTCCAAGTATCGCTCTGACAGCGTGCGCTGGAATCAGGCCATGGGCTATTATTATTTCGGACGTCCCGACTTAAATGCCCGCTACGGTTGGCAGCCTTACCGTCAACCCACCTGGGGCAGGCCCTGGGTTGCCGACAACTCTGGTGCATGGCTACAGATCGATCTGACCACGTCGCAGTCGGTCTTCGGCATCGTCACTAAGGGCGACGGCTACAATGGTTACTACGTCAAGACATACAAGGTCCGTGTCAGCAGCAACGCTCGGACATGGTCAGATGTCGAGTGTGGTCGCATTTTTGACGGCAACAAGAATTGGCAAGACAAGGTCACCGCCATGTTCAGGTTCCCTGTGAAGGCTCGATATGTGCGCATTTATCCTGAGTCCGGTCGTTACATTGGCCTGCGCGCTGGCGTGGTTCTTTGCGAGGCTGCTTGCGAATCAGGTGAGCTGGACTACAGGCTCACAGGCTCTTCGTCATTGTCCTCGGTCACTTCTGGTGCCAGCCTGGATCCAGCATGGGGTTCAGGTAGCTTCCACAAAACTGATGGCTACAGATTTGCAAAGGATAAGGGTCTTGACCTTGATCAGACGGGCTGTTTGAAGAATATCAAGCAGTACACCATGCTCATCAACGTCAGACTTGACCATGTGGACAAGGAGCGTGCGATCTTCACTTCGCCTGACTGGAACAACCTTGACAGCGGCGTCTTTGTGAATGACGGCATTCTTGAACTGAAGCCGACTGATCTTGCCTGCAAAGAAAAGATCCTGAAGAATCATTATTACAACATCGGTCTCGCTAGGGACGGCAAAAGTGGTAACGTCACGCTGTCTCTCAATGGTTACCCTTGTGCCATGGGCAAGCCTAAGTCCAGCGATGGATTTGCCCTCGGCAAGTCTGGCATGACTTTCTTGCGTGGTGCATATGGTCAGTCCGCCTCGGGATATGTCAAGCAGATCCGGATGTGGGCCAAGTATTATGACGCAAAGACTCTCCAGGGCAAGACTGGTTGTAAGCTTGCCCCCCAGGCGAAACAGAGTTGCACGAAAACAACTATCTATGCCCCCGACGTCTCTAAGTACAGGACATCGAGTGTTGCGTACAATAGGCAGCTGGGCGACTACTACTTTGGCCGCCCTGATCTCAATTCCAACTACGGTTGGGCGCCGGCTACCTGGCGCTATGCGCCTGGTGGATCTGGCAAAAGTCTCGAGGGCAAGCCGGAGTGGGTTCAGATCGACGTGGGTAGAAAGGCTACTGTTGCTGGTGTTGTCATCCGTGGCAACAAGTACTGGCATTACTTCGTCAAAACATACCAGGTCATGGTGTCGGATGACGCCAGGAAGTGGACTGAGGTTGAATGCGACCGCATCTTCCAGGGCAGCAAAAACTACCACGCCAAGAGGTCCACTCTATTCGCGCAGCCAGTCAAGGCGCGCTATGTAAGGATCTACCCTGAATCGAACAACAACTATATTGGCATGACGGCGGGTTTGCTTCTGTGCGAGGAGATGTGCGAGGATGGTGTGCTCGACTACCGGCTCACGTCGTCTTCTCTCTCGTCGTTGACAATGGGAGCTTCGCTTGATCCAAAGTGGGGCGATGGCAAGTTTGACGGTAGCAAGGGCTATATGTTTAAGGTGGGCCAAGGTTTCGATGTTTCCCAGATGATGTGTCTGTCTGACAAGAAGAAATGGACTGCGTTCATCGACTTTGAAGTAGACCAAGTGGATAAGAAACGTTGCATTCTCACTTCGGAGGGATGGAATGGCGGAACTGACGGTCTTTTCATCAAAGACAAGAAATTGACCCTCATGCCTACAGGCCTCCAGTGTAACCAGACTCTGTACACGAATCACTACTACAAGATTGGAATGACGAGAGCTGAGGGCTCCGTTGCGCTCTACATTAACGGTTACCAGTGTGCTGAAGGAAAGGCCAAGTCAAATGACGGCTTTGCGATGCCCCAGGAAGATGACATGTGGGTGTTGCGTGGTGCCAACGGCATGTCCGCCTCGGGCCATGTCACAGCAATCCGACTCTACAAGAAAACTTTCAGCGCCAAAGAGATGAAGGCTGGAGCCGGCTGCAACTTGCCAGTCATGGGCGACAAGTGCTCACGCTCTGTTGAATACGCTCCTGGATGGCAGAAGTACCGTTCTTCAAGCAATGTCTATAATTATGGCATGGGTCATTATCACTACACGCGCCCAGACATCAATTCTTACTACGGATGGACGCCTGGTTACCAAACATGGCAACAACCATGGTTTGGAAGAAACAAACAGGGCTCCTACAATTCTCAGTGGCTCCAGATGGATCTGGGCAAGAAGCAATATGTTCAAGGCGTTATCACCGCTGGCCAACGATTGTGGAATTACTGGGTAAAGACCTTCATCGTCATGGTGAGTAATGATGCCTCGTCTTGGACCAGTGTCGAGTGTGAGCGCGTTTTCAATGGCAACGTCAACTCCCATGCCAAAAAGGAAACTGTGTTCGACTGGCCCGTGCAGGCTCGTTATGTTCGTATTTACCCGGAGACAGGACATTACATTGGCTTGAAATTCAGCGTGCTCTTGTGCGAGGCCAAGTGCGAAAACAAGAAGTTGAACTACAACCTTGTGAGCAGCATGTCCTCGGAGACAAGTGGTCCCAGCTTGGATCCTGCGTGGGGCCAGGAACGTAACCCTTTCCAGAAAGTCAATACTCGGTATTACTATGGCGAGGTGCGTAGGAATGACAATGCCTTCCGCTTCAAACAGGATCAAGGATTCAAAGTTTACCAAGGAGATTGTCTCAAGACCACTTCCGAGTACACTCTGATAATGAAGGCACGATTCGATTCTGTAGACAAGTGGCGTGCGCTCGTTACTGCCGACGGATGGGCAACTGGAACCGACGGTCTCTATGTACACGACGGCCGACTGCAGCTTCGTCCGACTACTCTCAAGTGTGCCGATTACCGAATCCGAAAGAACACTGACTACATCATTGGTATGGTGCGCAAAACCAGCACCATTACGATGTATATCAACGGCTACCCCTGTGCTGAGGGCAAGCCTAAGGAAGACTCCGGCTTCAAGCTGGACGAAGATGGCATGCGTCTTTTCCACGGAAAGGACAAACAATCAACCGCGGGATGGGCGTACACCGTTGAAGTGATGGCCAAGGCCATGACCGACAAGCAAATGATGAAATATGCTAAATGTTCTCTTCCTAAGACGTCTAGTGACACATGCAAGAAGTTGATCGCTCGGTCGTTCCCGAACAGAGCCTTTACCGCATCTTCAATCCATGGTGGACACAGGATGGGTCAGTACTACGGTAAGGCCAGACTCAACTCGGCCAGCGCATGGTGCACATGGTATGCCAATCGCGTCGGCTGGCTTCAGATGGACCTCAAGAAGAAGCAAACTGTTTACGGCGTGGTGACGCAGGGCCGCCGTGATACGCATCATTGGGTCACAGCCTTCAAGGTGACCGTCAGTACTGATGGCACCGATTGGAAGGATGTCGAGTGCGGTCGTATCTTTGATGGCAACACGGACCGCAGTTCAAAGGTGACGACCACTTTCGAGAACGCCGTTGAGGCGCGCTACGTTCGAATCCATCCTGAGGATTGGCGTGGATATACGTGCATGCGCGCGGGTGTTGTCCTGTGCGAGACTGAATGCAAAAGCGAGCACCTTGATTACGAAATGCAATCCTTCCAATCTTCTACCGGTGGCCCCGTGCTGGAGGCTCCCTGGGGAGACGGTGATTTCGGTTCGCCTGTTGAGAAGGGCATTGATCATTCCGGCAACGATCTCGGGTATCAGAGCAACATGGCCTTTGCCGACTGCGAAAACGCTTGCAAGAACACTCCTGGGTGTTCAGGATATGGACTACACACAGGCAGGGGCTCAGGCTGCTGGTTGAAGAGCAAAATGAGCAAATTTACCCGCAGAGATAACCGGGCCATTGAATCGCACTTCCTCGTCAATGCGATGTATTTCAACATGAAAGGACCAATTGGCTACATTTTCGCGCAGAATAAAGGTATCCAGATCGACCAGAGTCGGTGCATTGACAGCGAGACAGAATACTCGATCCTCTTCACTGTGCGGCTCGACTACACAACTTCGTTCAGGAGGCTCATGTCTTCTGAGGGCTGGGGGGATACTGGCCTTTATGTCAAAAACGGCCGCTTTCAGTTTTACCCGAGTTCTGCAGGAATGAAATGCGAGGAGCAGGTCATCAAGAAGAACTACAACTACCAGTACGGTGTGACTCGTGACAAGAAAGGAGTTGTCAAGATGTATATTAATGGTAATAAGTGTGCTGAAGGCGAGCCATCTGCTGATAAGGGGTTCCAAATCAACAAGAACCAGTTGACCTTCTTCCACGATGACAAGTCTCGTTATGCATCTGCAGGCGTGTGTCGCAATATTAAAATTTGGGGCAAGACCCTCAACGAAACCTCCATCGCTGACGAAGCCGGTTGCATGCTCCTCAATACATCAGGCACCCAGTGCACTGCAGAAAACGAGTACAGTCTTTTCAAGGCTACCAAAAACGATGTCGATTTTTCGAGTGTTCGTAGCCGCGATGACTATGCTTCGGGCTGGGGCCGCGGTTTCGATGTCTTCGCAAGAGCGGACTGGATTCCTGCGCGTGCCCAGTACGGAGAGTGGATTCAGTTCGATCTGAGGCAGATGCGCTCCGTGGCCGGTTTCCTGATGAACGGCGCGTGGAACGCTAATTGGCAAACTAAGGCATACAAGGTTATGATCAGTAGTGACTTGGAAACGTGGTACGAGGTGGAGTGCGGCCGCATCTTTGACATGGGCTACAGGGGCTACCACACTAGTCCAATTGAGCAAAAGTTCCAGAAACCTGTAATGGCACGCTATGTGAGGGTGTATCCCATCGAATGGTACGGCATGCCCGGTGGCAGAATATCAGTTCTCATCTGCAGCAAGTGCGAGAAAGGTGCTTGCGAGACAAACATCATGTCGAACTCGCCCGAGCCGCAGAAGCTCCTATCGCCTGTGCAACAATTTATCGTTTCACCGAACGGGAAATTCAGACTGATCATGCAGAGTGATGGAAATTTGGTGCTCTATAAGACTCGACACTACCACTGGATCTGGGGTACTCACACTTCGCACTATCGCAACTATGCCCCGTTCAAGTTCGTTGTTCAGGAAGATGGCAACATGGTGCTTTACGACAAGGACGGAAAGTCAAGATGGGATAGTAAGACACAACAAGAGCCTAAAGAAGTCGAGGTGGAAGAGAAGAAGAAGGGAGACAAGAAGAAAGAGAAAACGACAAAGAAGGTACCATGGAAGGTGGAGCTCACATTGCAGGATGACGGTAACTTGGTTCTTTACCGCGAAGACAAAAAGGTATTGTGGTCGAGTAAAACCGCTGGACGCAAGGATGTCGATGGTGCTGATCACGCATCTTTGACCGGGGGGAAGGCCACCGCCGTGCTGAAAAGAGATTCAGCAGAAAGCCGTCACGGTGACTTGAAAATGAGTGACCGGGAAGACGAGGCGGCAAAGCGGGAAAACGATGAGAGATTGAACACGGAGAAGGCCGCCGAGGCTGAAGAGGAAGAGGCATCCAAAACGCGCGACGTCGACTACCAGCCTAAGGAGAGTGCCGAAGATGACGAGGCAGAGGAAAGGGGCGGAAATATGGGGGGTGCTGATGCAGCTGATGAGAAGCAAATCACCTATGGGGCTGATCCCTTGTCATCAATGCCGGACGCGGATGAGACGGTTTCGGGCTCCAAGCTGCACACGCAGTCAGCTGGCGAGGCACAGCATCAATTGCCCGTCATGGAGCGGCAGGCAGAGGGGGAGCGGAGGAAGGGGCTGAGGGGCCGGTCAGAGCACCGCCAGGTCAAGAAGCTTGAGGCTAACTCAGAGGCTTTCGGCCGTAACCCTATCCAACAGGTTATTGATTCCCTAGTCTAGGTGCCTAGGATGTGGGGGATAGGTAGCACATCATTCCGTGCAACACGCACATCTGGACTCATGTGGGAATCCTGAACATTCACACTCAGTTTGGACGTTAGCGTGTTTGCAAGAGACCGAATGTTGCGCGAGAGGTGTCACACGAGTCTGTGTCTAACGTTTGTTCTATGGGGCATCGGCACCTGGGGGGGTGGGGTAAGCGTGTGTATTTAAGTGCAGCTGTGCTATCAACGTGGTGCCTGAACCGCTATGTGTTTTAGCTCAAGCGCACGCGGATATACACGTCTGCTTCAATATGGTTTTGCCGAATGAAATGGGAAATCCAAAACAGAA
>Ga0138257_1748833_pt1 | contig 18204 bp, 19 predicted proteins | sample RNAICE20151110_2_FD_105264 | JGI IMG/M metagenome (GOLD analysis project Ga0138257, IMG submission 105264) | Metatranscriptomics of polar marine prokaryotic and eukaryotic communities from Arthur Harbor ice station, Antarctica -... | ecosystem: Environmental > Aquatic > Marine > Unclassified...
CACCAACGACGAGCATGAAGCAGCTTCTGACTCTGCTGCTGGTCATTCTGGACGTTCATCCAGTACCCTTTTGCACTAGTTGCCAGCTCCTCTTCAAATCCACAACTCAGAAAGCCTGGCAACCACAAGGAAGAGGATGGCAGCAGCCGAAGTCCATCGACAAGGATCATCTAAAAATAACAAAACAAAATCCACATCTCCGCATGCTCTTTTGCCACAATTAGTCGAGGAGCAGTTCATCCTGGTGATTGATGGCTCCGATGCAGACTCTGGCTATCTGCTCAATCCTGCCATCACCAATGACGAGTATCATTTCAGAGTCAGGACGTTCCAGCCGCTCATCTCAGCCCAGGATCGCGAGGAATCTGAATACTATCAGAACTTCTTGCAGCAGCCAACTAAACCAGTGCTTGATGGAGCCAAAAAGATCAGCCCATGGCTCCTAGACATCAAGATCTTCTCTGACGTCATTCATCACAACTTCACCAGCAACGGAACAAGCACCCAAGTGAACTTCAAATGTGTCCTTTACGAATCGAAGCAGCCATGCGTTGAGGCCAGCACCAAGTCGGTCTCCAACTTGTAGGATAAACATTCAGACTATGAGATATCATTTGTTCCAACGACAAATGGTACATATACTATAGTATCAGAGCATTTCTTGGCCAATCATAACTTTCACATCAAAGTTTGGCCTCAGGCTCATCATGCAGATATCTCGTAATCAAGGCAGATATCAACTTTGTTCTCCAATGCTGCGGTGAGGAAATCGTTGACAGGGGCATAGATTACTCACATTAATGTCGGAGAAAAAATTGAGATTCATTTGGAGCTCAGAAATCATAGAAATGAGCTTCTGCCAGCACCAGTATTGTCCAGATTATACCAAGAGTGTAATTTGCATCATGAGAGCTACTTCACCGTCGCAGGATAAAGATATCAGTTCCAGTCCTATTCAAACAACGAGATGGAGCAAGCCACCGGGAGTGCGGAGTTTTTGGAGGGCCTTGCGCTCTCTGTGATGATCTATAAGGCTGGAGTGGCCCAATTCAATATCATTTTGAGCTGTCCAAATCAGAATTACAATTACAAGATTGGCTGTGGTGGGCCAAATTCTGCAGAGAATAACCAATGCTAGCTTCAAATAAGCCCAAAAGATGTCTTTGAGTCTATCAAAGTCCAGGTGCCATTATTTCCCAGCAATGAAGAGAGGCTATAAGACCCTGTGGATAATAGCTTGACATATTTCATTGGTGAGAACCTTGTCTTTGATCTCATTCTGAATGATATTTACGAGAATAAGCTCAATAAGGAGGTCAGCACTGAGGGTTTCACAGCGAAGTTCAAGTACGGTCCACCTGCTACTGCTACATCACCCAGCACAAAGGCAGACAATTCAAATCAAACAACTCTTGACTTTGAGGCAATTCAATAATTTGGCATCATCAGTTTTACCACGAGTGCCGCCAGCAATACTGCATTCAAAGCGTTGCCACCAAGATCTGGCAATGAGTATTATAGCATCATTCTGACCTACACCACTGGAGATAAGAGGATAGGAGTCTGTGCAACTAATAAATCCCTGACGATCCCAGTGAAGCTTGTATCGACCGATTGGATGGAGCCATTTAACTACCTGGTGTCAGAATGGGATAGCAAGGCTGTCAGCAACGTGCTGTCTACGGTTCAATATGACAATATGATCAGAGCTGATAGGCCTGGCAGAATCTATATCGTATTAAGGAATGAAAAGTTTTAGCAGATAAATGAATGGCCCGAGAGCTTGGATGACGAGCTGGAGATCAAGATTTACCAATGGATGCACGAAGAGGAGCGAAAGCAAAAGGAAGCTGCGAAGAATAATACCAAGTCTGAGAATAAAACGGCAGATGCCAGTAAGTCAGCGAAGGCTTCGGAGTCTGCTGCGTCTACGAAGTCCACCACGACTAAACCAGCTACGCCAAGCACAGCCAAGGGTACAAACACCAAACTCAAATATAGCTGGGTCGCTGTCGATGACATGTGCCAGATCCAGAAGAGCCGAGGCCTCTATCCTGGCGAGTTCATGGCCTGGTTCAACTGCACAGCATCGTAGACGCGCCTCGCCTTCTCGGTGCTTCATAAGAAAAACAAGGCTGATAAAGGTATCACTACAACCACTACTACTACTATTCTGCCTGATAAACGAACTTTTTACGTGACTGAAGGCAGTCGATTTCAAGTCAAATTCGAAGAGGAAATTGCCAAGAAAATCAAAGAGAGCAGCAAATAGCCGAATTCCAATAGCTTTAGCGGGATCATTATTGACTCACATGAATATGAATATACTATAGAGCCTACAAAGACCAAGAAAGTCGCCAGCTCCAGCAAGGAGAGTAGCAGTGCAGGCTCGCCTGCAGACCCTGGCGCCAAGAAGGCCGTCAATCGTGGCCTGAACCTAAAATTTAATATCACAGATGCATATGGCAACAACGTCGATAACATTTTGCTGGTGCGAAACAACCCCGACCTTGGGCAAATGACGTATAAATTGACCAAAAGCATACCCAAGGCGCCAGCTTCAACAACTGGAGCAGCGAAGAACAATGACCAACAGAAGTCGAAGCCAGATGTGAACAACAACCAAGTCTTCGTCTCACGGGGCAACATCATATTCTTGGGCCGACAAGAGCCCTTCAACTGCCAGATCTTCATCAACGAGCTGGAGGTAGGCGACTACTACCTCACGCTTGAAATTCCCAGCGATCAAGATCTATAAATTCCCATTAAGGTCATCTCAAGCTCTTAAACGCTGTCCATGAATCAGAAATATCTTGACTTCGAGAAGAGTGGAGTGGCTTTGAAGATCGGAGAAGGAGAAAGACTAAAATCTTATACGCTTGCATATAGAGTTGAATGTGAAGATGGCTGTGTCAAAGGTGTCTTCACGAGAGTTGGTGATGCATCTGGAAAGCAAAAGGGGCAGCAGCAACCAGCAAATGGCTTTCAATTTTCAATTTCAGATGTTATTAATGAACTGGCCAGCTTCACTAAGGGTGCTCATGCAACCTTGGTTGTCGAGCCCAGAAATATATATAACAATGCATATAACTTCACCAGTGCAACTCTGGCAAAGCTGGCAACGCAAATCTCCGCTGTTGCTGTCAACTTGGACACCGGCGATTCGTACAACCTGCAGTACAGGGTGGCTGAGTCTGAGAGCGTCAGCAAAGCAGGCCAACAAGATACCGTATCAGGTCAAAAGCCTTCTCCCATCGCTCTCAAGATGCTATACGTCTCAGAAGCGGCCCTGAACAAAGGTGGCCGATATATCCTGTAAGCTTCCTTCACCGATTTGACTCAAGGTTAGCTTTACCTCTCGGGCAGCTCTTTCCGCATAGCCCCTGGCGAAGAAGCAGAAGCGAAGTCAACCGACCTCTATCTCACGAAAGGGCCACAAAAGAGCGCAACCAGTACTTATCAGCGACTATCGCACTATCCGACCTCGCCTACAGTGGGATACTTTTATACTTCTACCTGTGCAACAAGCTCATCCGATTCAACAAGCACATCCACGAAAGACATAATTATAAACACAATAGAATCAGAACTACAGGCTAGAGCGACGATCCCAGCCCAGCACTACGACGCCAGATTTGACTCGGTGCTAATGTTCAAGGCCTGGCTGAGAGACGAGTTCGGTGACGAATTTACAAGGGCAAGTAAGAATGCACACTTCTCAGTGTCACTTTATCCGATACAACGTCAGTATTCGGCAGAGACGTGCTCTGGTGCTTCATCATCATCATCATCATCATCAACAGCTTGTGTTGCAAGGCTCGTTAGGATGCCTTGGTAAAAACCTGTGGAGGCTGACTATAAGAAAAGAGTAGGTCCTGTAGCCGAAAATTAATAATCAACAAAACATGACTGTTCTTATAAGTACACCTATCCGTTAAATTCAGCTCCGAATTCAAAGTTATACACTGCTTTGATAGACTAGAACCGAACATATTATCCTGGAGCACCAAATCATACAAAGGACAAGCCGTTAGAATGCTAAAAAGGTAGAAGGAGCGAGGAGAGAGATTTATAAGCAGAATACACATTACTCAACAAAACACAAGAGAAAGAGAAATAGAGCACCAGCAACTCTGGAGAAGACGATTGGTGGGATAATTATGCCTCAGCCGAAGAACGCCTAGCAGAGGCAGAGAAGCGAGCTGGGGTACTGTGTTCAAGCCCTAAATTTGCTTGGCATTATCATGAAGATAGCGGAGAGCTCACCATCTTCCCAGCGGACGACGCGGAGCAAAGCAAAATAAGCAATGATCTGAAGCCAGGGTACTACTCTGTAGAAATTCTTATGCGTGGCGCCGGGCGATCCAGAGGGCGCCTCATCACCATAGCAACCACCAGATGATAGCCATCTTAAAGACTGGTTGAAACACTAATGCTAAGAAGCGTTTGATTCAGCCAAAGGTACTTGCAAACGTCTTGGCCCTTGGACGCTTTCCATCTCCAACTCTCGTAAAACTGATCCTGCGCCCATCGTTCCTGACGCAAGCGGCGTAAATCAAAGTAAATCAAGCACGATTCCATTTAATTCAACTGCTGGAAGGCGCCTAAATCTCTTCGCCCCTAGTGATCTTGTTATAGAGGCAGGGAAACCATTTACCTTTAACGTTGAGGTCTCCGGAAGCACGAAAGCGCGGAAAAACAGCTGCTCTTTGGAATCTGTTGTAGAGCAAGACATGGCTGCGAAGAGGAAGGTTATCAATGAACGAATTACACCAGAGGCAAACGATGAAATCAAAACCAAAACAGCAGCCGATAAGCCATATAATTAGTATGCTCAAGTTCCAGGGCCATCCTGTCCTACATTAGTTAATATCTGGGAGCAAAACACGTGTGGAGCTGCCGAAGACAAAGCGCTCGAACTTGTTAAGATAGAGTAGTTGGCGTCCTTAACGGCAACGTCCCAGGTGGTTCCGTGTACGTCGAGCTAGACCGGCTCTGGTGCTGCTGGGTCTAATTGCCGGGATCTCAGTACGAACCCTTATCTTGGTATCAGTACACCAGGAGTATGCAAGGAGGGAGAAGGATGTGCTACAGCCTCACCAGAAATAATTACAGAAGTTGGAGGGAGAATGAATTATATATCTCTGTATGAACAAAGAGCTGGAATATACAAGATCACCTTACGGGCAAGCTGGCCACTTAATACTAATACTCAAAATACCGGCGAAGCCGAAGCCCGAGCCGAGGTCGAAAAGTGTAAAGTGGAAAAGGAGGTCGTCGTCACAGTCCTGCCAAGCTGGCTCGAGTCGATACCGCTCGAGGAGAACGCAGTAATTACGCCACAAAGTAAGGGCACCCCACCAGGAGCTCCGGCGGCCAACTCGAAAACCATCAAGGTCAACGAGGTGCAGACGATACGCTACAGCTTGAAAGACTACTTCGGTAACACGATCCAGCGCAGCTCACTACAGAGCTCCCAGACAACATCAAACGCTCAAGCATCAGGAAATAAATCATCTAAACCTGCGTCTTCACTGCTGGCCGTGAACTGGACATCTGCTTTCGATAGCTGGGATAGAGACGTTGACGCCACCTACACTGAGGAGTTTGTCAACGATCTGATAACCATTAGGCACGAGAACGTTCAACATCCAATCATCAAGTAGACCAAAAGGATTAAAAATGGCTTATATGAAACATAGTTCACCACTCAAAATGAAGGCACTGTCCTGATTGAGTCGCCATTCTTTGAAGAAGGAAGATCCTATGGGCTCACCTTCGCCACAGACTACACTGTACAGCCCAGTCTCGAGCTCTCGTTTGTATAGCTCGAGAACTCGACGTTGTCCTCGAGTAACACTTTGAAGATACGGGCCTACATGTTTGACAAGGTGGGCAACCCACTCCTAGACCAAATTCAGCCAGACAACAGCAATAGTAGTCTTGCAAGCGAGCTTTAAGAGCAAGTTGGAGGTTTTGCTCTATAAACGAACATAGTTCCTGCCGCAAGCTGCAATGCCTCAACCCAAGTCAAGGACATGTTCATGAAGAGCCAACAGATTCAGACCGATGCATCGGGAAGCTATTACCAGATTACGCTGGACATGTTTGCTCCCTGCATCTACAAGGTCAAGGTCTACTTCATATAAAACAATGTGAGTACCCAGATGCTGTGTTCGAGTTGTGACCTGACCGTGACCCGAGGACACTCGCAGCCTGGCCCTGGAGCACACTCAATTCTTCGACCTTCTAAAGAAACAGAAGGTCAGCTATCAGCAGCCAGTCAGCGAGCGAGTGATAAGAATCATGCAGAAATAGGAGCAAATTATCATACCATTCTACTTCTTGGACGAGCAGCTCAACCTGAAATTCGACACGATAGAGGAGTTGAATGAGCAAGTGAGCAAAGCAAGCACAAAGGAAAAGCAACAGAGCTCGAAAGACAATTTGAACTCAAGTTCAGCTTAAGAACAACCCAAAGCGCTCGAAGAACAGAAGTGGAGATTGAGTGTGACTATCACCGATCCGGAAGAGGAGTCAAAGATTTGTGTCAAGAGCGAAAAGATACATATTGAGCTCAAGAGCTCAGCGTTGCACTTCATCAGCTTCAAGTGGGCAGACCAAGAGACCGAAAATGGCCAGGGCTGCTTGACCAAGCCAGGCAAAGGCAAGCTGGTCTTCAGCTCTCAATACAATGATGATCCACTCCATATTTATCTTGAAGTCGTGGATGATCAAATTTCTTAAAACGCTCTTGACTTCGGAATAGCTCAGCCACCATTTGGCAACAAAATTAATGCGACAAATTCTCTGGTTTCATATTTGAATTAGAATTCAAACAATTTCATTGAGCCAGTCAATCTCCCAACAATTGATCAATATTGCTTCCAAGGAAAGAAGCTGCCCCTTGTGGGCATCATCGACATCCGAAACGATCTTGGACTCCGACAGAATTTGAGCCTAGCTGAAGGCAAGTAGATAATCTCTATCGATATGCCCAAGTTTTTAGAAAACTAAAAATATCTGGACGAACAATAAGGAGCAAATGCATAAACAAACACACCACCATCATACGACTTTGAGATCTACTCAGGCCCTGAAGGGAACGGGACTTTCTTGTTCACTCTGCTGGTCGATGAGACCAGCCAAGCAGGCACAAGCACAAGCCCCGCTGCCTACATCATGCTGAACAATGTGAGCTTGTCCCAGTTCCCGATCCACTTGAACTGCCAGCGCAATCTGCAGATTGTGAACGACCTTGCTGAAGTCAATGGACAGAGAGTGGATTTCAATAATGATACTAAGGCTGCGAGAACATGGGATGAGCGGCAAATTGCGACAACGGATGGCCAGAAGCGCATAGTGTACAAGATGAGAGACCCACTAAGAGCTGGTGAGCGCATTAATATTACATTGAAGAGCTTTGCAGGAGACCGAGAAGTCGAGAATATTATGCAGGACATCGTCATCCAACCTGTCGCACCAAAGACCAAATCAACTAATTCTCAGGGACAGACTGTAGATACGGCGAGCATTCCCAATATTGCTGCAGTACCCAGTCGAATTGTGAAGAAGGCCCCGATCTTTTCAGCCTCATCAGCTTCCTCTACGCTATCGACATTGACCTACATCTTTGACACAGGCGTACCCAAAGACGGCACATACAACATCATCTTGGCCAATCGCTTGAGCGGCGACAAGATCAGCTATGAAATCGAAGTAGTTCAACAACCCACAATCAGTCCCACAAAATCCTGGTTTGACGTTTCTGTTTCCAAATCATCACGAAAAGCTGGCGAAAAAGCCATAATAATAATTCATCCTAGAGATGAGTTCGGAAATGTAATTTTGGCCAAAGACCTCTCTACTACTACTAATTCCAAAGATAAAAAAGAAGCTACGAAGACGGATGACATACCGAAAGCTCAACAGACGGTCAAACCAACGCAACCAAAGTTAACTGGATCAGACTATAATGTGCATACATTGTTATAATACTTTAAAGTTCAGTATGCCAAGGCGAGGCATTGTACAGGTTTGACGGCGGGTAAGAATAGAAAATATGGCAACTTTGACTTCTATCAGACTCTGGACGTGGAGGTATAGAACTGTACCACTGATGATAATACTTATGAAGATACGGGTATCATTTCTTGCGAGTTCCACTTGACGCTATTGGGTCAATATCAGTTCAGAGTTATTAAGCAAGCAAAGCCAAATTGTAGAGCTAAAGCTGAAAATACTGGCGAAGATGCCGAAGGACAGAATGGAAATCAAGATAATGAGGCGACGTAGAGCTAGTGCCGAGTCGAGGAGATAAAAGCTGCAAACCGATTTGCCTTGGTGACGGAGCTGGCTGTGGTGCGGCTGGAGCAGACGCTGCTGTTGGCCATGCCTTTCAACTTGTACGAGGCAGACCAGGACCCGACGTTTGGCATGAGCCCTCATCTAATGCCGGTGGTCACCGAGCACTGGTTGACTTACAAAGTCATCCTGAGAGACGAGTTTGGCAATGCTCTACTGAGAAAATATGGATAGTAGAGGTTTGATGATGAAGCGATGGTTTCCCCTCTTCAAGCTGAGCTGTGGAACGAGGTCCTCAATAGAGAGTTCATAGCCCCAAAGAAAACTGCCAACGGAAAGACTGTTGAAACGAAGGACTACAGATTCACTTGGGGACCGTTCCAGATAGAGTCGACTTAGCTCTTCGTGGCTCACAATGCCACAGTATAGAGTCATATCATCAGGAACTAGGTAATGCTTCAAGGAGCAGGTTCGCCTACCTGAGTACCTACCCTCTGCCTCTGCGGTTAGGATGCAGCTCGGAGTGAGCGAGCGCCCTTATGACGTCAACATTTTTCTAAGATGCAGCTCGGTAGAGAGGGATGACTATAATAAAAACAACACGAAGCCAGACTCCCTCGAGCTTAGATATGGATCAAGCGTTCAGGCCAAAAGCAGAGGAGTTCAAGTGCGTGCGGCTGCTCCTTCGACTGGGAGGCAGCTTGCTCAGCGGGCAGATGATGCCTCAGTGCTGCTGCTTGAAATTGTGACTAGCTATAACAAGTGGACTCCTCCGGGCCAGCCCAAGCTCTTTCTCACTCCACCTTTCCAAAGAAATTTGCATAATAATTTGGCCTGTGTGTCTTCGGGCGAGAACGCTGGCACATGCCAGCTTGGAGGTGGAGGATGTAATAATTGTAGTAAGTGTGATAACTTAAAAATATCATAAACGAGAGACGTAGCGAAGGGCACAACACAACAGACACCAGGCCGTCGTCAGCTCTCTGCTGGCCAGAATCGAAGTGCAACAACCCCAAGCATTTAGAATGGTGTCCTCGAAGGCGGAGTTGAGGGTTCAGATCAGAAGAATACCAAGAGCAACGATGCTCTTACCATGGATAATCTCCACCAATCTTCCTATGAGGGCGAGGATTAAATTCTACCACCAATACCATCATTTGGTTCGGATCCAATACCATCTAACAAAGGAGCAAGCCCTTCTCACATTCAACCTTGTTATTGTGTGTGTGATTAAGCCTATGTCATCGGTCCTTTTATGGAGAATTTCGCGCTGGCTTACCTCAAAGTCTAGAATGCAAACCAAAAGATTCAAAACAGTGCAACAGCAGATGGAGGCAACAACAACAACAAAAAGCAGGATAATTCAAAAGTAGATAAAGATGGACTGGATAAAGATAAGAAAGATGATAAGTAGTCGGTGGTTAGTGGAAAGGAATACACCACGGATCCAGAATTCTACTCTAACAATACGCTACAGTTCAAGCTTGTGTCTGGATACTACTCTTCAACGCCTCAGTCTGCTGGAGGGCTGATTGCAGGTGATTATCAGACGTTTGTTTTGGAGCTTCTCGTGCAGCCATCGTTGGCTGTGTCTGCAGCATACGTTGCCACCAACTTCCAGCAAATCGAGGTCGCCATCCACGACAAATTCGGAAATGTGGTTGAGCCTTCAAGCAAGCACACGACCTTCGCACAAATGCTGGTCTACGATACCCAAAGGATAAACGCGAGACCAATTGCGGATCTGAGCAGGAAAGCCTTCATCCTCGAGGGCCTGGCCATCACCAACGACTCTCAGTTTGTTGAGCAATCAAAAATTATCAACACCCTGGGCGAACGCATCACCATCAAGATCGCAGACGCCAATAACACATAAAATAACATCCTCGCAACAGTTGACCCAGACAATTCGTTCTTTAACATATATAGAATCAAACAACAACAAAATATCAGCAGCGTCGACAGAGACGAAGTCATTGCTGGCAAAGAATACGTATAGTCTGGTGACATTGTAAGGATAGACGTCCAACTGCGAAACAAATTCAACAAAGCAGTTAAATTAGCAGCAAATGACTCCACCTCCGTCGGCAAATTCAAAGTGCTGGTCTAGATCGTGCATGCTCAGGCATCTTTGACTGGCCAAAGTCCTCCAACTCAATCGATATTGTAGAAAGAGGCAACCATATAAGTGTAATCAAAAAAACCTAGCTACTCTAATACGATCAAGTTTGAAGATGAAATTGCAATAACTTAAAGAACCAGCGGAGCCAATAATAACATGTATAAGTAATAAGCCAAGTAGGAAGATTTCGGAGCTATTTAGCATGGAAAGTAGCAGCAGCTTGTTGCCTAGATTCCAAACAGCGATGCAAACTCAGCATAGGTGACGTCACCCAGCCTCATGGCCACTGGTAATGATTAGCCAGCCAAGAGTAGCTTTGGTCTTTCAACAGCACCTTTAGAGCTCGCGTAAGATTCAGCTACATCTATTCCTACTGCTTAATTCGTCTTCCACCACCGATTGCTGGAAGTGGGCGAGCATCAGATCATGGTCATCCTCGACAGAGGTAATGATCAGGCTGATGGCTAAATATTGAGATATGGTGAGTCAGTCAACCGCATGTTTGCCAACATATATGTCAAATATGCAGTGGCGCTCCAAGAAGATGGTCAATAATAAGATGAAGATTGGAAATAGAGAAACGAGGACATCGACATCAACTTTTAGATCGTCTCCAAATATTTGGTCAGCTAGACTAACAAACAATTAGAAGCATCAGTATAAAATCCTTTGAGACTTTGGCAAGGTCAGAGGTTGGTGTTCTTTTTGAGCCTGAGTGATAAATTCGGCAACCAGATCTATGATGCAATAGGCAATATCATCAACGATGTGGGAGGTGTCAATAAGATTTCAAGCACCAATGGCGTGAGCTGGGTGAACTTGGAAGGTTTCCAATATGCAATGCTCGCGCAAATCCATGATGAAAGTGATTGGTAGAGATTCAAGAGAATTCTACCTGGGTAATACTACAAGCAAAACATAAACTTGGACCTCGATGTCGGTGGAGGAGAGAAAGGTGGCACATGAGCTCAGGCTCGACCATCAAATATGCTGCTAAGAAGAAGAAGAACCTCACCTTAGACCTGCAAATCTTATCAATCAACCCCCAGCAAATGTTCATGACGAGCGTCCTCAACCTCCAAGGCCCTGAGCTCACCCAGAACATCGCTGCCTTCCAAAACTTCACGATTAAGAACACGACCTTATTCTTTGAGAACAACATTGCAGAGACCACAAGCCTGCAGACCATGAACCCTAAATCTCTCGAGCTCAACGCTGCCTCTGGCTAGAAGGAAGTCCGCTACGTCTCCATACTGCGTAGCAGAGCCAGCCTCCTCGAGCAAGCTCAAATCTCAGACCTCACCATCGATGCAGACGCCATTCAAATGCCATATTTGGCGGAAGACATTGAGACCTACAAAATCGTAACATAACAGCTAGCAGACGCACCAGACCTCTAAGGTATGTAAACCATACGCATAGCAAACAATGGCCGGTTCAGATTGGTGACAAATCTAAAAGCACCAACATCAACAACAACAAAACCTTCGTCAGGCAGCACAGCACAGTTGATTACCTTGACTCTGAGGACTGCCGATCCAGCCGGGGGCGAGACCATGTCCTTTGAAAACATCAAGGTATACGGCCACGAAAGAACGGCACCAGCGAACAAGATCTCCATGAAGAACCTCACTAAACTCCTCTTGACCTCCGAAGAATAAAGTTTCTCCTCAAGCATCGAGCTGGAATTCAGCTTGAAATCCTCCAAAGGCCAGCTTTACCCTTTTGATAAGTTTTACACTGATCGAATTATGATTGTGAGAAATCGGTTTGACACTGTGCAACCAAATCACTACACGCTGACCAAGGGCTTAAATACTACTTCTCCTACCCCTTTTGACACCTACAAACTCCAGCTGTACTTGAGCGGGATGAGTGGAGATTGGCAGAGTCTCGAGTTGTATTATCATGACGGCGATTATCGTGATGCAGAGGGCAGCACAGCTGGCGGTGAAGTTGGGCTGCTTATTAGCCTATTTGAGACAGATCTCCTCTACTTTAAGATGCCATCAGCTGCAAGGAAGGAAGACACAAGCATGAGAACAGTGCCTCAGCCCTAGCCGACGAATGATGCCCAACATGTCGCTGTGGCCTCCAATTTGCTGACACAGGTGCCAAGCGGCCTTCAGAGCCTGAAGCAGGTGCCTCGAGTTGGATCACCAGACCCAAAGGCGCTGAAGACGTCGGAGGCAGGCAGCACGTACGACCTGGAGCTGGTTATCAAGCTTCAAGAGCCACATGCTTCAGCTTCATCACCTTCTGAGGCGACTCAACTTCAACATCCACATCAACAACTCGACATGACCATCCTCCACAATTTTGATTTCAAAATCTTGGCCATGCTCGTTAGCTCTGTAAAGAAGACCTGCACGAACTACACGATGTAGAAGGACCTCCTTGAAGTACAAGTCGCTGGGCTTGAGCTCTTGATGGGAAAAGAACAGATAAATTATCCACTTTCAGCCTGTGAGTCCTATGTCCAAATCAACTTCTATGCCAACCAGTTTGAGGTTGGTCAGGAGTACCTAATCAACATCAGCTATGATATGATCACGCGAGTAGAGGGTATTGATAAAGAAGATTAACAAGAATCAAGCACGCAGAAACAATCTACAAAACATAGGAAGCTAACTCGGGATATCAAGATTGCGGTCAGAGAGTCAAATGTCAGAAAGCTCGATTTGAAGGAGACCATCATTTATTCTGACCTCAAATTCTAGAAGGAGCTGGCGAAGGAGACATTGCTGCCAGTGAAGGACACTTTATTCTTTTATATTTTCAATCCAGATTTCTATTTGTATCACAACCAAATCGATATCAATTTCAAATTCCTTAATGGTGAGCTCGTAGCAGGTGGAGACTTTGATTTCACATATAATTTTGACGAGAACCAATCGCTGTATAGTATGGCTTTGAAGTTCTATACATAGGGGCAGTTCACACTGGCTGGTTTGACGATAAATAGTCAACAATCAGGCAAGTTCAAGGACTATCGGATAACTGTGACCGAAGCAGAGTGCTATTCTCTGGAGCTGCTCAAAGCCCCAGCTAAGAACTTTGTGATTGGGCAGAACCTGACGATGATCTTCCGCTGCCTCGGAGTTGACAACGAGCCCATTGAAATCCAGGATCCAGAGAAAAGTCTGAAATATATTATGGTGGCTAGTAAGCAGCTCCAAGCGTTTTATACAGGCAAGATCTATGAGATTGAAAACCCAGATTCTCCAAAGTATGGATAATTGTTCATCCTGCAAGAAACCTTACTTCTCGAGGGCACCTTCTCATTGACAATTAATCACCAGAATAGCTTGATGCCCCAAGGGAGAGCCATCTACTAGTCCTGGGATGACATCACTGTGACTGGAGGAGCTTGCGCCGGCAGCTCTCAGGTGCGGTGCCCTCAGCATTTCGCGATATGCGCAGACTCTTTCATTGAATGCCAGATGATATCAGAGTCATGCTATGGCCAGGATCTTGCCAAACCATTCCGTTGCCTTGGTGTACTCAAGGATGGTGTGAGCATTGCGCCAGTCCCGGCGATCCTACCACACAAACATACACATAAACTCGTCAATGCTGCAGATGATGATGACTAGAACTATAAGCAGTGGATCTGCGTCGCGAAGATCGGTGACTGTTGCGGGAATACAGCACCTACTCATAATAATGATAATAAGGCTGCTTCACTTGCCGAATAACGATAAGACCTAACAAATTAAGCTGGAGAGTCCAAGTGGTGTGAAGGCGATCAAGCTTGCAAAGAGAGTCCTACAGGTGATCCAACAACATCAAAAGAAGCAGCTGAAGAGGCAGGCTGCTGTGAGTGGACCGACAAGCAAATTCGCTGTCATACATACACAAACACACGTGCAGCTGCGGCTGCTGGTGGTCAAAATCAGAATAATAATAAACCAAGTACATCATCATCATTACCATGGAGTTATAGTGATTGTGTTGCCAACCAATATGACTGCTGCGCTGACCTTCATTTTGATAGCGAGACCCCTCAACGTGGCGCAGATGTGATGATGCATGATGATGGAGCGGGAGCCACCAAAGCAACTACTACTATTACAGAAAAACCGATGGTTAAATGTACTTATGAGGCCAAATGTGTGCCTGAGAACACAAGCGAGTATTGCTTTGTGCCGTTTGAGAGAGACTGTGTTGCTGAGCAAGCTTCAAATACGACACCAGAGCAGAGCAAACAGGAGACTTAGATAGAGGAGCTCCAAGCTAACTCTGGTTCTTCTTCTTCTTCATGCCCAAAGGACGGCCAGTGCTACACACCAACGCAGAGCAGCTCGACAACTTCGATCAAGGATGATGCTGCCCAGTCAGAAGCAACATCATCTGGAGCTGTCCCAAAGAGCAAGCTCTCCCAGGCGCAACTACAACTGCAGCCACAGCGCTGTCCAAAGCCTATTATAATACAGCCTCAAGTTTGCCCTCCTGGATATACTCAATGTCCTGATTTGAGTTGTATCCCTAATCCATTTTCATATACAAGCGTGAATAGGTTTGGTGCTTGCAAGACTTAGAAGCTGTAGTCTTGTGAGAGAATGCTTCCTGATAACTCCATTGTCAAATTCATTCGATGTCCAGGAGATGGCAATTCGTGTGCAGCATCATACGAAGACTGTCCTTCACTTATCACGTGTAATAATAATAGTAATCCGTCAGCTGATTTGGTTGTTTGCCCTGATGGAACATGCCAGCAGACACAAATTGCTTGCCTCCACCACACTAATTTCAGATTCAACTCCTTAATTAGCTTGGATGACTATCGATGCAATGAGGCCACGCCCGTTTAGTGCCCAGGGTTGCAGGCTCTAGATATTTGTGCTAGAGATCTCAGCGAGTGTCCTACTGCTTCTGTGGTTTCGGCCATCCAGCAGAAGTCGTGCCCTTCGAGCTATTTCTTGTGTGAATCTGGAGAATGTTCGCTGGAGTGTCAACCGCCATTATCTTCGAGTATAACAACTAGCCGGAGATTAAATACTGACATGCAAGCACAATCATAATCTGCTGCTAGGGATTCAGAGCTCCACCAAACCAGCTTTGAACTTTGCGAGCAGCATTCTGAGAATGGAATACCATACCTGAAGTGCCCACAGTCAAATGAATGTAGGTTGAGATTAGAAGACTGCCCTACCACGAAGTTGTGCGCAACAAACTGGAGATTCTCTTTCGGTCCTGTCAGCAAAATTCTTTGTCCAAGTCTTCAGAATTGCGTCGATCATAAATCTGAGTGCCACAACTCATTCTGTTAAGCAGCCTTCAATATCGATTACAACAAAGGGTTCACCAAGTCGAACTATAGAACTTGTCCTGATGGTAAATGCGCCGTTCTGCCTGATCCAAGCACTGAATTGGCATTTGATGCCTGCATGACTCCGTTTTCGTGCTCATCGGGCTTCAATAAAGTTGACACATCAGTTGGAGAGTTTTGTGTGAACTCAGCTTCACAGCAGGATACGACCTCAAATCTATTGAACTAGGTCAATTTCTTGGCCCATGCTTTGAACCAATACGAATGTCCTATTAATTTCGTCAAGTGCTTGCAAGGCAACTGTGTTGTCGACATTTCAATATGCGCAACAGATATCACTTGCCCAATAAGATCACACCCAGTCAGATGCCAAGACGGCTAATGTGTGAAGTCATCTTAATTCTGTAAGCATGTCGATATTCAAGTCCAGGCCAACCTTGCTGCCTGTGTCGAGCAAGGCATGCTCCTTTGTCAGTCAGATCTGCTCACATGTACTACTTCACTCGCCTTCTGCCCTTCGCCATAATCTCTTCCATCTTCTTGTGCTTCCGGTGAGACCAAATGCTGGAACGGCAAATGCATCAACCGCCTCGCTGGTGAGAGTTGCTCACCTCTTGATAGCCTCGCTTACAGCTCTTGTGCTCCGTCAACTCAAGATATCAGATGGATCGCCAACAAGGAAGAAGCTGACTTGGTGAGATGCCCACTCACCGCAGTCTGCGTCCTTGACCTCTCGCATTCTGAACTTTCGTCATCCGATTTGTTTAAGGGTAAGACAATCAATCAATATCTACCAGAGACTGTCCGACCTCCTGATGCTTCAATTATCGCATGCAAATATTGGTGTGGCAGTAATAAGAATAATAATAGCTGCTCTGACAAGCCTTGTGAAAGCTGGAGACGCTGCGAGAATACCAAGAACGTCGACTCCTTCAAATGCTGGGATGGACAATGCGTCAGTGATTTGAAGTTCTGCAAGCGAAAAGCCAAAGAATGCTAAGCATCAAACAGCACTCCAGAGCACGCAGGAGACTCTGGTGATGACAATTGTGTTCCTGAGTATGCTGCGGTGTGCATAGGGCTTTATCCCAACTTTGTGGAGGGCTTCCGACAGCCTTCATCAGACTGCTTCGTCCCTCAGTGCCCTCCAAAGAAGCCTCACAAGTGCCCTGGTGGTCTTTGTGTCAGTCACAAGAAATACTGTGCAGCAAGCCCCTTTTCGAAGGCGAGGATAGGGAGGTGCCAGGAGTCTGCCAAGAGTCAGCCTACTCGCTTTGGAGAAGTGAACCGATTCGTGCCATGCGGAGATGGCACATGTGTCTCAGAGGCATCTCAATGTCTGCCATTGATGGACTGCGAAGATGTCCACCCAAAATTTAGAGTGAGATGCTCGAACGACGGAGCTTGCGTTGAGAAAGAGGCAGATTGCGTTCATCCTGATGCAGAGCTGGCAAACGATGACGGCGTGACTTCCAAAATCAATAATTAGCTGGATCCAACCAAGCAGGTAATCACACCTCTGAAAGATCATAAGTGCCCAAGCCATGTCCCATTCATGTGTCAGACAGGCCAGTGTGCCAGAAATGGAGACGAATGTTTATTGAGTCACAATGGTTGTGAATTTCAAAAGCCATACAAATGCCAATTTAGTGGCCTCTGTGTCGACGATATGAAAGATTGTTCTGTTATACCGCTCGAGTACCAAGCTCGGGAATAAATTTACAGCTCTTCTTCCAACCATAGCAGCCAAAATCAGTTCGTTGAGCTCTATGACCAACTAAAGAATATTTGTGAACTTCAAGGATTATATTTCTGCGTCATCAACCAGAATATGAGATAATTTGAATGTGTATCTTCGCTGACTCTATGTTTGGACCACAACACTGGCTGCCCAGTCAATTACCCAATCAAGTGTGGAAAAGAGTATTTAAAGGATGATAAAAGTACAGGCTAATACCGTTGTGTAAACAACGTGGATAATTGTTTGCTCAACGAAGATGGAGGAGCGGAGCTGTCACAAGAATAATAATAATAAGCCAACCCAGTAAGACCAAGATCTAAAAGATCCTTGAGCTACAGTCCTGGCACCGACGAGGTGGAAGAAAATCCTCTAGATCAAGATCAAGTGCTAACCCAGCTATCTTCAGTCAAAAAGACTGAGCGCAAGCTCGTCGAGCAAGAGGACGAGCCTGTGAATAATGTTAATGATGTGAAGGCAGCTAAGGCTCTGGCAGCCATTCAATACTATTACTTGTTGTCCAGCAATATTTGCTCAACTACGCCAGAAGCCTTGTCGCAAGAGTGCGAGTTGCCAAACGGCTGCACCATGTCTGCTCCATACGACTGCCAGGATGCAATAGCGACCCAACGCCAAAGGAGAAGCAATGCAGGCGGCAGCAGCGGTGGCCTCAGGCCTTCTTCTGCCAGTTGTATGGCCTGCCCTTCACTTCAATCGCCAGCCTCCAGAAGCAAGCATGTCGTGCTCCATCCTTCAGTAGAAAGCAAC
>Ga0138257_1439445_pt1 | contig 17500 bp, 30 predicted proteins | sample RNAICE20151110_2_FD_105264 | JGI IMG/M metagenome (GOLD analysis project Ga0138257, IMG submission 105264) | Metatranscriptomics of polar marine prokaryotic and eukaryotic communities from Arthur Harbor ice station, Antarctica -... | ecosystem: Environmental > Aquatic > Marine > Unclassified...
ATGGGTGTTAACAACGCATTGAGAACGAAACTAAATCAGATCGAATGCCAACAATACAGCAACTGGTTCGTAAGGGCCGGGTGAAAATGACAAAAAAGAGCAAGTCCGTTGCTCTTGATTCTTGCCCACAAAGGCGCGGGGTGTGTACACGTGTGTATACCACTACGCCAAAGAAACCCAACTCTGCCATGCGGAAAGTCGCCCGTGTGCGATTGACCAATGGCAATGAAGTGAATGCCTACATCGGCGGTGAAGGACACAACCTCCAAGAGCACAGCATTGTGCTTGTTCGCGGTGGCCGAGTGAAAGATCTTCCCGGTTTTCGTTACCATATCGTACGTGGTGCACTAGATACTTCAGGTGTTGCAGATCGAACTCAGCGTCGATCCAAGTACGGAACCAAACGTCCAAAAGCCAAGAAATAAGCCATGAGAAAGACACGTGCAAAAAAGCGCCCTCTGCTTCCAGATCCCCGATTTAATGATGAATTGGTGACACGTTTTGTAAACAACATGATGCTGGATGGCAAGAAGTCCCTTGCCTTCACCATTTTTTATGACGCCATTGATTTAGTCTCAGAGAAGACCGGAGAAGGTGATGGTCTTGAGCAGTGGAAAACAGCTTTGACCAATGTCATGCCCCACGTTGAGGTTCGTAGCCGACGCGTAGGTGGTTCAACCTTCCAGATTCCTCACCCGATTCGTCCAGACCGAAAGGTAACCATGGCGATGAAGTGGTTGATTGAATTTTCTCGTAAGCGCAATGAGAAAACCATGGCAAATAAGTTAGCCAATGAGATTATTGCAGCAGCGAAGGAAGAAGGTGCAGCTGTGAAGCGTCGTCAAGACACACACAAGATGGCTGAAGCCAACAAGGCATTTGCCCATTTCCGTTTCTAAATCATTCACCATGTCAACACGGGATCTTAAATACACACGCAACATCGGCATCATGGCTCACATTGATGCAGGTAAGACGACAACTACTGAGCGCGTTCTTTACTACACAGGTGTGAGTCACAAAATTGGTGAAGTGCACGATGGTGCGGCAACCATGGACTGGATGGAGCAAGAGCAAGAGCGTGGTATCACGATAACATCTGCTGCCACCACATGTTTCTGGAACTTCCCTACCGACCAAGGTAAGGCTATTCCAGAATCTGAAGAATACAAGGTTAACATCATTGATACCCCTGGACACGTTGATTTCACCGTTGAGGTAGAGCGTTCATTGCGCGTATTAGATGGTGCTGTTGCATTGCTTTGTGCCGTTGGTGGTGTTCAGCCTCAAACGGAAACTGTTTGGCGTCAGGCAACCAAATACGCTGTGCCACGCATGGTGTTTGTTAACAAGATGGACCGTACTGGTGCCGATTTCTTTGAGGTGGTCAACCAAATTGGCGACCGTTTGAAAGGTAATCCTTTGGTTATGCAAGTACCAATTGGTGCTGAAGGAGACTTCAAAGGCATCATTGACTTGTTAGATAAGCGTGCAATCATCTGGGAAGATGAGACTCAAGGCATGACTTACAAGGAAGTGGAAATTCCTGCTGAATTGGTTGATACTGTCGATGAGTACCGCGAGAAATTGGTTGAAGCCATTGCTGAATTTGATGATAACCTGTTGGAAAAGTTCTTTGAGGATCCTGACAGCATCACCCGAGAAGAAATGGTTGCTGCTATTCGTAAAGGCACCATTGAAATGAAAATCACCCCTGTTTTCTGTGGCTCAGCCTTCAAGAATAAAGGTGTGCAAACCATGTTGGATGCGGTTATGTCTTATTTGCCATCTCCTTTGGATGTAGAAGCTATCACTGGTGAGAACCCTGACACAGGCGAGGAAGAGTCTCGTAAGCCATCCGTAGATGAGCCATTCTCAGCCCTTGCTTTCAAGATTGCAACTGACCCATTTGTTGGCCGGTTGTGCTTTTTCCGTGTATACTCTGGGTCAACCGATGCAGGTTCTTACGTGAAGAATATGCGAACCATGAAGAAGGAGCGTATTTCTCGCATTTTCCAAATGCACTCCAATAAGCAGAATGCCATTCCTACAATTGAGGCTGGTGACATTGGTGCAGGTGTCGGTTTCAAGGACATTCGCACAGGCGATACCCTTGCTGCTGAAAAGCATCCCATCGTATTGGAATCCATGACATTCCCTGAGCCAGTGATTGGCATAGCTGTTGAACCTAAGTCACAGGTTGACATGGACAAGATGGGTATGGCATTGGCTAAATTGGCTGAAGAGGATCCAACTTTCCGCGTTGTTACGGATGAGGAAACTGGTCAGACAGTGATTAGTGGTATGGGCGAATTGCATTTGGATATTCTTGTTGATCGCATGCGACGTGAATTCAAGGTTGAGTGCAACCAAGGCGCACCTCAGGTTCAGTATAAGGAGGCATTAATCGAGACTATCAGCCACCGTGAAACCTACAAGAAGCAGACAGGTGGTCGCGGTAAATTTGCAGACATTGTCTTCACGATCGGACCCGTTGATGAAGATTTCGAAGGCGAATTACAGTTTGTGAATGAAGTCAAAGGTGGCAATGTGCCTCGTGAATTTATTCCATCTGTTGAGAAAGGATTCAAGAATGCTATGGTCAATGGCCCGTTGGCTGGTTATGGAATTGACACCATGAAGGTGACATTGAAGGATGGTTCATTCCACCCTGTTGACTCTGATCAGTTGTCCTTTGAGCAAGCTGGAAAGCTTGGCTTCCGTTCTTCGGCTAAAAAGGCATCTCCGGTCATTTTGGAGCCAATTATGAAGATGGAAGTTGTCATGCCAGAAAATTCCATGGGAGATGTTGTGGGAGACCTCAATAAACGCCGTGGCGTAGTTCAAGGCATGGACACCAAGGAAGGTGATTCTGTGGTAAAAGCTGAAGTGCCATTGAGCGAAATGTTTGGTTACGTAACCAGCTTACGCACCATTACATCTGGTCGTGGCAGTTCTACCATGGAATTCAGCCATTACGCCGCAACGCCTAACAATATTTCTGAAGCAGTCATTGAGGCTGTAAAGGGAGCCTAATAACCGAAGCGAATCATGAGTCAAAAAATCCGCATCAAACTGAAATCCTACGACCACAACTTGGTCGATCGGAGTGCAGAGCAAATCGTTAAAACTGTCAAGAGCACTGGTGCTGTTGTCAATGGTCCTATTCCATTGCCAACAAACAAGCGCATCTACACGGTGTTGCGCTCTCCGCACGTTAACAAAAAATCTCGCGAGCAATTTGAGCTATCCAACTACAAGCGTCTGTTGGATATCTATAGCTCTTCCAGCAAAACCATCGATGCGTTGATGAAGTTGGAGTTGCCTAGTGGGGTTGAAGTAGAAATTAAAGTTTAATATCATTTTATTATGCCTGGACTAATTGGCAAAAAAATCGGAATGACCAGCATCTTCGCTGCAGATGGGAAAAATTTCCCCTGCACTGTGATTGAGTTGGGTCCCTGTACGGTGACTCAGCTTAAATCGAACGATGTCGATGGTTACAACGCCGTGCAGATCGGTTTCAAGGACGCTAAGCGTCCCAACCAAGCTGCCTCCGGCCACGCTGCCAAAGCGAAAACCTCTGCAAAAACTAAGTACGTAGAATTTGACAGCTTCTCTGAAGATGTGAAACTGGGCGATGAGCTCACCGTTTCCATGTTCGCTGAAGGTGACTTTGTTGACGTCGTTGGAACAAGCAAGGGTAAAGGCTTTCAAGGCGTTGTCAAGCGTCACAACTTTGCCGGTGTGGGTCAAGCCACACACGGTCAACACAATCGTTTGCGTGCACCGGGTTCTATTGGAGCGGGTTCATCACCATCTCGTGTCTTCAAGGGCATGCGCATGGGAGGCCGTATGGGCAACGATCGTATCAAGGTAGCAAACCTTGAGGTGTTGAAAGTAGATGTTGAACACAGCATGATTGTGGTTAAAGGATCAATTCCTGGAGCCAAGCAGTCAATGGTAATTGTTGAGAAATAATGAAAGTGAATATTGTCACTCAAGAGGGTAAAGATTCAGGTCGCAAGGCGACATTGAGCAAGGATGTCTATGGCATTACACCCAGTGATCACGCCATGTATTTGGACGTGAAACAATACCTCGCCAACCAACGCCAGGGTACGTCTAAAGCGAAGGAGCGTGGTGAAATTGCTCGAACCACAAAGAAACTGCACAAGCAAAAGGGTACTGGTGGTGCACGTCATGGCAGCATGCGTTCACCATTGTTCCGCGGTGGTGGTACCATCTTTGGTCCCCGTCCCCGCAGCTACAGTTTTAAATTGAATAAAAAGTTGAAGATGTTGGCTCGTCGCTCTGCATTGAGCACCATGGCAGCCGACTCTCACATCATCGTGATGGATAAGTTCAACATGGATGCCCCAAACACTCAGGGCTACGGTCAGGTAATCAGCGCCTTAGGTCTTAAGGGGAAGAAATCCATGGTTGTCTTGGCAGACCAGGATAAAGCAGTATATTTGTCATCCCGCAATTTTGAGGGATCTAAAGTAGTAACTGTTTCAGAATTAAGCACTTATGCGATTTTGAATGCTGGAACACTTATCCTAACAGAAGGGGCAATAGACAAAATTGAAAACACATTAATCACAAAGTAATGGAGGACATCATCATTCGACCCCTCATTTCGGAGAAAGCTTCAGCAGATGTTGAAGATCGCAACCGGTATGCTTTTGTGGTTAAAAAGACAGCCAACAAGATTCAGATCAAAAAGGCTGTTGAACTAGTCTATGGCGTGAGCGTTGCATGTGTTCGCACATGCATCATGCCGGCTAAGCGCGTTGTGCGCCACACCAAAGCAGGTGTTCTTGCTGGGCGTAACAGCTCTTACAAGAAGGCCATCATTGATCTCCAAAGTGGAGAGACTATTGACATTTACGGCAACATCTAAGCATCATGGCGATACGTAAACTCAAAGCAATTACTCCTGGACAGCGTTTCCGCACAGTCAATGACTATGCAGACCTGACAGAGAGCAAGCCAGAAAAGTCTCTAACTGTAGCTAAGCGCCGTTCAGGTGGTCGGAATAACAGTGGCAAGATGACTATGCGTTACATTGGCGGAGGTGCCAAGCAACGCTACCGCATCATCGATTTCAAACGTGACAAGGCAGCTGTTCCAGCTACGGTTAAGTCCATCGAGTATGATCCAAACCGTTCAGCATTCATCGCATTGTTGTTTTATGCAGACGGAGAGAAGCGCTACATCATTGCCCCAAGTGGTCTTGAGGTTGGCGCAGTGATTCAATCAGGTGAAGGTTCAGCCCCTGAGGTTGGCAATGCCATGAAGATCTCTGAGATTCCATTGGGTACCATCATTCACAACATTGAATTGCACCCCGGTCAAGGTGGTGTTATTGCGCGTAGCGCTGGGGCATTTGCACAGTTGGCAGCCCGTGACGGCAAGTATGCTACCATCAAAATGCCGTCAGGTGAATTGCGCATGATCCTTGCAGAAGGGATGGCAACCATAGGCGTTGTATCCAATTCTGATCACGCGCAGATTGTTTCCGGTAAGGCCGGTCGCAGCCGCTGGTTGGGTCGTCGTCCGCGCACACGTGGTGTGGCAATGAACCCTGTCGATCACCCAATGGGTGGTGGTGAAGGCCGTGCATCTGGTGGACATCCACGTTCACGCAATGGAATTCCTGCAAAAGGATTTAAAACTCGCTCCAAGAAAAAGCCGAGTAATCGTTACATCATTGAAAAACGTAAGAAGTAATCATGGCACGTTCTCTTAAAAAAGGGCCATTCATTCACTATAAGCTTGAAAAGCGAGTGATGGCCAATGTAGAAGCTAATAAAAAGACCGTCATCAAGACTTGGTCTCGCGCTTCTATGATCAGTCCAGATTTTGTTGGTCAAACCATTGCTGTTCATAACGGCAAGACTTTCATTCCTGTTTATGTCACTGAAAACATGGTAGGTCACAAGTTGGGAGAGTTTTCTCCAACGCGCACCTTCCGTGGTCATGGTGGAAACAAAAAGAATTAAGCCGTCATGGGATCAAGAAAGAAAAATAGTTCAGAAGCCATCAAGGCTGCTAAGAAAGAAGTTGCCATGGTGCATCTTCGAAACTGTCCTACATCGCCTCGAAAGATGCGTTTGATGGCAGATTTGATTCGTGGCATGGAAGTCACGAAGGCTTTGTATGTATTGAAGCACAGTTCTAAAGAGGCTTCTGGTCGCTTAGAAACGCTTTTGTTATCTGCATTGAATGTGTGGGAAACCAAGAATGAAGAATCAACTGTTGATGGAACAACCTTGGTTGTTTCAAGGATTGAAGTGGCTTCTGCCCGTATGCTCAAGCGTATTCGCCCTGCACCACAGGGTCGTGCCCATCGCATCCGCAAGCGTTCCAATCATGTAACTATGATTGTATCAGCTGACCAATCTGTAGACACCACATCGTCCAACGAAGTAAAAGACGCCAAATAATGGGACAAAAAAACGAATCCAATTGGTAACCGATTAGGTTATATCCGTGGTTGGGAATCCAACTGGTTTGGAGGTAAGAACTTTGGTGAGAAACTCGCTGAAGATTTCGCCATCCGCAAATACATCAACACGCGTTTGTATCGCGCCCAGGTCTCTCGCATCGTTATTGAGCGGACGCTCAAGGTGGTGACTGTGACTATTGCAACGGCTCGTCCTGGCGTCATCATTGGCAAAGGCGGAACTGAAGTTGACAAGCTTAGAGAAGAACTGAAGAAGTTGACCAAAAAGGATGTTCAATTGAACATCCATGAGATCAAGCGCCCTGAATTGGACGCCATCTTGGTTGCTGATTCCATTGCCCGTCAATTGGAAGGCCGTGTATCTTTCCGTCGCGCAGTAAAAATGGCCATGGGTAGTACTATGCGCATGGGTGCTGAAGGTATCAAGGTGCAGATTAGCGGCCGATTGAATGGTGCTGAGATTGCTCGCTCCATGAAATTCAAAGAAGGCCGTACCCCATTGCACACTTTCCGTGCAGACATTGACTACCACCTTGCTGAGGCACATACGACTTACGGCCGTTTAGGCGTGAAAGTATGGATCATGAAAGGTGAAGTCTATGGCAAGAAGGACCTATCCAACATCCTTGGAGCTGCAAAGCGTTCTGGTAGTGGTGGTGCAGGTGGTAGTAAGAATCGTGGCAGCGGCGCAAGTCGCAACCGCCCAAACCGTAATGCTTAATCTATTAGGTCATGTTACAGCCAAAGCGCACAAAACACCGTAAGATGTTCAAAGGCCGAATGAAAGGCAATGCCCAGCGTGGCACAGAGCTTTCATTTGGATCCTATGGCATCAAATCTCTGGAAGATGTCTGGATGACATCTCGCCAAATTGAGTCAGCTCGTATTGCAGCGACTCGCTACATGCAGCGTCAAGGTCAGTTGTGGATTCGCATCTTCCCAGACAAACCTATCACCAAGAAACCGCTTGAGGTTCGTATGGGTAAGGGTAAGGGTAATGTCGAATACTGGGCAGCTGTTGTCAAGCCAGGTCGCATGCTATTTGAGCTAGATGGCGTCCCCGAAAATGTTGCAAAAGAAGCCCTTCGCTTAGCTGCGCAGAAGCTTCCTGTTAAAACTAAATTAGTCACACGTCGCGATTTGCAGGCGCTATAATCTGAGCTATGAATAACGAAGAAATTCGAAATCTCTCTGACCAAGATCTTCAAGCCAAGTTGGCTGAAGTGAAAAGTGAACTTGCTGATATGAAGCGAGTGAATAGGATCAGTCCACTGGAAAATCCCATGCGGATTAGTGCCGTCCGCAAGGACGTTGCTCGCATGGCTACTGAAATAAGCACACGTAAAGCATAATCAATACCATGGAAAATCAACGTAATCTTCGCAAAGAGCGTATTGGCACGATCACCAGTTCCGCCATGGACAAGACGGTGACTGTCAATGTTTCTCGTCGTGTCAAGCATGCCAAGTATGGCAAGTTCCTCACTTTCAGTAAAAAGTTTCACGCGCATGATGAAGCTAATGACTGTGGTGTTGGCGATACCGTTCGCATCATGGAAAGTCGACCAATAAGCCGCACCAAGTGCTGGCGTGTTGTTGAAATAATCGAAAGAGCTAAGTAAGCATGTTACAGACAGAATCTCGTCTCCGCGTTGCGGACAATACTGGCGCCAAGGAAGTCTTGGTGATTCGTGTCCTTGGTGGCACCAAGCGTCGCTACGCGCGTTTGGGTGACAAAATTGTCGTCACCGTCAAGGATGCCACACCAGGTGGCAATACAAAAAAAGGCACCGTTACACGTGCAGTGGTCGTTCGCACCAAGAAAGAAGTGCGTCGCTCCGATGGATCCTACATTCGCTTTGATGACAACGCATGTGTGTTGTTGGATGAGGCGGGTCAAATGAAGGGTACTCGTGTATTTGGTCCTGTCGCTCGTGAATTGCGTGACAAGCAGTTCATGAAGATTGTCTCTTTAGCACCAGAAGTGCTGTAATTATTTATTAAGATGGCAAAATTCCACATCAAAACAGGAGACACCGTCATGGTTATCGCAGGCACTGCGAAGGGCCAGAGTGGCCGTGTGATCCGCATGATCCCTAAGCAGCATCGCGCTGTCATTGAAGGTTTGAACTTGGTTACCAAGCATCAAAAACCTTCAGCAACCAGCCCTCAAGGTGGCATTGTGAAAATGGAAGCTCCCATTCACTTGTCTAACTTGATGCTCATGATCGGTGACCAAGCCACACGTGTGGGTCGCCGGATTGAGGATGGTAAGGTTGTTCGTTACGCTAAGAAAACCGGTGATATCATTAAGTAATGGAACCTACACTCAAGAAAAACTACAAAGAGAAAGTCGTTCCTGCATTGATGGAGGAATTTGGCTACACCAACAAGATGCAAGTTCCTCGTCTAGAGAAAATTGTTCTAAGTCAAGGTGTCGGTGCTGCAGTTTCTGACAAGAAACTTGTACAGTATGCCGTTGAGGAAATGACAACAATTGCTGGCCAAATGGCTGTCATGACCAAGTCTAAGAAAGACGTATCCAATTTCAAATTGCGTAAAGGCATGCCAATTGGCGCCCGCGTCACCTTGCGTGGTGAGCGCATGTATGAATTCATGGAGCGACTGTTTGTTTCTGCCTTGCCACGTGTTCGTGACTTCCAAGGTGTCAAGCAAGGTTTTGATGGCCGAGGTAACTTGACCATGGGCATCAAAGAGCAAATCATTTTCCCTGAGATTGAAATCGACAAGGTGAACCGCATTGCTGGTATGGATATCACATTTGTGACCAATGCCAATACAGATAAAGAAAGCAAGGCGCTTTTGAAAGCATTTGGAATGCCCCTTAAAAAGTAAGACATGGCAAAAGAATCAATGAAAGCGCGCGAGCGCAAACGCGAGGCAACTGTTGCCAAGTATGCTGAAAAGCGCAAGGCACTTAAAGAAGCTGGCGATTATGCTGGTTTGCAGAGACTCCCCAAAAACGCATCCCCTGTTCGTTTGCACAACCGTTGCAAACTCACTGGTCGCCCTCGTGGCTATATGCGCCAATTTGGCCTTTCCCGTGTCACCTTCCGTGAAATGGCCCTCAAGGGCTTGATCCCAGGGGTGAAAAAGAGCAGCTTCTAAAAAGCTATAACAAGAAGAAATTATGCATTCAGATCCAATCTCCGATTTTCTTACCCGCTTGCGCAATGGTGCACAAGCTCGTCACACCGTTGTTGAACTTCCGTCCAGCAACATCAAAGTTGAAATCGCTAAAATCCTTTAAGAGCAAGGGTTCATCCGCGGTTATAAAGTTGATGCTACAGGTCCTCAGGGCACCTTGAAAGTTGCTCTTAAGTACGACAGCATGACCAAGCAGCCCGTGATTCGTGGCTTGAAGCGCATTTCGCGCCCAGGTCTACGTACGTACAAAAACCACAATGACCTTCCCCGCGTGAAAAACGGATTAGGCGTTGCGATTTTAACTACATCTCAGGGTGTGATGACAGATAAAGCTGCCCGTGCACTTAGCATTGGTGGTGAAATTCTTTGTTTCGTTTATTAAGTTATTGAAAGATGTCAAGAATAGGAAAATCTCCCATCACTGTGCCTCCCGGCGTAGAAGTAAACATCGCCAATGGCATGGTTACAATTAGTGGAAAATTGGGCACTTTGACCCAAGCCATTGTAGGCGGTATCACCGTTTCACAAGAAGAGAATGTCATTTCGGTCAACCGGCCATCTGACAGTCGCACGGACCGTGCCATGCACGGTATGACGCGCGCTTTGTTAGCCAACATGGTTATCGGGGTTACTGAAGGTTACACCAAAACATTGGAATTGATTGGTGTGGGTTTCCGCGCAAGCAATCAAGGCCAAGTGCTGGACCTTTCATTGGGATACTCTCACAACATCATGGTACGTGTGCCAGAAGATTGTAAGGTTATCACAGAAATGGTTAAGGGTAAGGCCCCCAAAATCATTTTAACATCTCATGACAAGCATTTGGTTGGCATGGTTGCATCAAAGATTCGCAGTTTCCGTAAGCCTGAACCATACAAAGGAAAAGGTGTTCGCTACATGGGCGAGATTGTTCGCAAGAAAGCTGGTAAATCTGCAAGTGGTAAAGCATAATTCATAGAAAGCATGAAAAAAGCAATAACAAAACGTCAACGTATACACCTGCGTGTTCGCAAGGTGGTCAATGGCACAGCGGATCGCCCTCGTCTTGCGGTATTCCGTAGCAACAAGGAAATCTATGCACAAATCATTGATGATGTCAATGGCAAAACACTGGCCACTGCTGCTTCATTGAAGTTGGGATTTGAAGGCAATAAGACGGATGTTGCAAAGCAAGTTGGCATGAAGCTGGCTGAAGTTGCAAAAGGAAAAGGCATTGAAACAGTATCATTTGATCGCGGTGGTTTTCTCTACCATGGTCGCGTCAAAGCACTAGCTGAAGGCGCTCGTGAAGGCGGTTTGAAATTTTAATTGAGTTATGAAAGGTATTACTACACGTAAAATTAAGCCAAGTGGCTTGGAGTTGGTCGACAAATTGGTGGGTATTCAACGCGTCACAAAAGCAACCAAAGGTGGTCGTTCATTCGGTTTCACAGCTATTGTAGTTGTTGGAGACGAGAATGGCATTGGTGGCTATGGATTAGGGAAAAGCAAGGAAGTTTCTGAGGCTATAACCAAAGGCATTGATGATGCAAAGAAGAACTTGTTCCGCTTTCCTATCATCAAAAGCACCGTGCCACATGAGCAAGACGGTAAATTTGGTGGAGCTCGTGTATTCTTGCGCCCTGCATCTTCCGGTACCGGAGTGATTGCTGGTGGTGCTATGCGCGCAGTACTTGAGTGTGTTGGTGTGCATGATGTTTTGGCGAAATCCAAGGGTTCATCCAATCCACACAACCTAGTTAAAGCAACATTCGATGCCTTGCACAAGATGCGCGATGCGCACCAAGTTGCTCGCTCACGCGGCATCTCTATCAGTAAAGTATTCAACGGTTAATCCAAGGACATGACACGTTATCGCATCAAACAAACACGCAGCATTATTGGCCGACCAGAAAGCCAACGCGCTACATTAAGGGCCCTAGGCCTTCGTGGAATCAATCAAGAGGTCGAGCATGATGGCTCTCCTCAGATCGTTGGTATGATCCGCAAGATCAGCCACCTCGTTATTGTTGAAGAAATCAAATAAATCAGAAGATGTCTTTGAATCAACTTAAACCCGCGAAGGGTTCCGTTCAAACCTCCAAACGACTCGGTCGTGGTGAAGGTTCTGGTTCTGGTGGTACGGCTAGCCGTGGCCACAAAGGAGCCAAGTCACGTTCAGGTTACTCACGAAAAGTGGGCTTTGAAGGTGGTCAAATGCCATTGCAACGTCGTGTGCCAAAGTTTGGCTTCACTAACCCCAACCGTGTAGAGTACCAAGGTATCAACTTGGACGTGCTACAAATGTTGGCTGATGAGAAGCAAGCGACAGCAATCACCCAAGAGGTGTTGATGAGCAATGGTCTATGCCAGAAGAAGGACTTGATCAAGATTCTTGGTCGTGGAGAGCTGAAGGCAAAATTGACTGTGACTGCGCATAAATTCAGTGCAACGGCAAAGGCAGCCATCGAGGCAGCCGGTGGAACAGCTGAAACTATTTAAGCCATGAATCGCTTCTTCCAAACGATCAAAAACATCTGGGGTATCCAGGAACTCCGCGACAAGATCATCTTGACGGCAGGACTTCTATTGGTTTACCGCATCGGCGCAAACGTCGTGCTTCCAGGTATTGATCCCACCAGTTTGGCTCAGTTGCAAAACCAGTCCAGTGAAGGTTTGCTTGGTTTGATCAACGCCTTTTCAGGTGGTGCATTCTCCAACGCCTCCATTTTAGCCTTGGGTATCATGCCTTACATCTCTGCATCCATTGTGATTCAATTGGCTGGATTGGCTGTGCCAAGCATCCAGAAAATGCAAAAGGAGGGCGAAAGCGGACGCCGAAAGCTCAATCAAATCACGCGTTACCTAACGATTCTAATTGTTGGAGCACAAGCGCCTGGCTACATCACCAATTTGATGTATCAAGGTGTTGAAATCACCATTCCGATGGGCACCTTCTGGTTCCTGGCTTGGGTTGTGATCATTGCAGGCACTGTGTTTGCCATGTGGTTGGGTGAGAAAATCACTGACAAGGGCATTGGAAACGGTATTTCTTTGCTGATCATGATTGGTATCATCGCTACGTTGCCACAGGCCTTCTTCCAAGAATTAGCCACACAGCTTGGTGTGACAGGTGGTGGTTGGATCGTCTTCCTTTTGGAAATGGTCAGTCTCTATTTGGTCTTCCTTTTTGCCATAGCATTGACGCAAGCTGTTAGACAGATTCCTTTGGAATACGCTAAACGTGTTGCAGGTGGAGCAACCAAGAGCCTTGGACGCTCTTACTTGCCATTGAAGGTGAACGCATCCGGCGTGATGCCCATCATCTTTGCTCAAGCCTTGATGTTTATTCCAATGACCGTGGTTCAGTACACAGGTATTGAAGCCAGTTGGATGATTGACATATTTGGAAATATTCAAGGTTTCTGGTACAATTTTGTCTTTGCCATCATGATTTTGATCTTCACGTATTTCTATACGGCTGTACAGATCAACACAGATCAAATGGCTGATGATTTGAAGCGTAACGGTGGATTCATCCCCGGTATCAAGCCAGGCCATTCTACCAGCATGTTCATTGATGACACCTTGGCAAAAATTACCTTGCCGGGAGCCATCCTTCTTGCCTTCATCGCAATCCTTCCTGGGATTGTAATGAACCTTGGCTTGAATATGCAATGGGCTCAGTTCTACGGAGGTACATCCCTTCTGATTATTGTGGGCGTTGTCCTTGACACACTCATGCAGGTTGAAAGCTATTTGTTGAATCGCCACTACGACGGATTGATGGACGGAAGTCGTCTCCGAGGTCGAAGTAATATGATGTAGCTGTGAGCAAGCAAGACGCCATATCACAAGATGGAACCATCACAAGTAACCTGTCTAACGCCATGTTCACTGTGGAGTTGGAGAATGGTCACGTTGTCACAGCGCATATCTCAGGTAAAATGAGAATGCACTACATCAAATTGTTGCCAGGTGACCGGGTCAAATTGGAGATGTCTCCTTATGATCTCACGAAAGCACGCATTGTATACCGCTACTAATCCATTGAATTGAAGTATCCATCATGAAAGTAAGAGCATCACTAAAAAAGCGCAGTGCGGATTGCCAAATTGTCCGTAGAAAAGGGCGGCTTTACATCATTAACAAAAAGAACCCCAAGCTCAAGCAGCGCCAGGGATAATTGATCATTGAATAGACATGGCACGTATAGCAGGCATTGACCTACCAAAAAAACAAGCGCGGAGAAATCGGCTTGACGTATATCTACGGTATTGGCCGTTCCAAATCTCGTGAGATTCTGGAATTAGCTAAGATTGATGTAAACATCAAAGTCCAAGATTGGACTGATGAGCAAGTTCAATCGATCCGTAACTTTATTTCTGAAGACATGACTGTCGAAGGTGAATTGCGTTCAGAAACTCAAATGAACATCAAGCGATTGATGGATATTGGTTGCCAACGTGGCATCCGTCACCGTAATAGTTTGCCACTTCGTGGTCAGCGTACCAAGAACAATTCTCGCACGAGAAAGGGTAAGCGTAAAACGGTTGCGAACAAGAAAAAGGTCACCAAATAAAAACTGATTGACGATGGCAAAATCGACCAAAAAACGCCGTGTGAAAGTTGAAGCTGTGGGTGAAGCACACATTAGCTCAACATTTAACAACATCATAATTGCCCTGACCAACACACAAGGTCAAGTGATCTCATGGTCATCTGCAGGCAAAATGGGATTTCGCGGTTCCAAGAAAAACACCCCTTACGCTGCACAAGTTGCTGCTGAAGATGCTGCTGAAGTAGCAAAGGAAGCTGGACTACGCAAAGTAAAGGTTTACGTGAAAGGTCCAGGTAATGGTCGTGAAAGCGCCATCCGAAGCCTACACAATACGGGCATTGAAGTCACTGAAATCATTGACATCACGCCAATTCCCCACAACGGATGTCGTCCATCCAAGCGCCGTCGCGTTTAACCGATTAATTGAATAACTGATATGGCACGTTACCGTGGTCCCCTAACTAAGATTGCTCGCCGATATGGAGAGCCAATTTTTGGCGCAGATAAGTCACTTGACAAGCGCAATTACCCTCCTGGTCAGCATGGCTTCCGTCGCAAGCGCGGCAAGAAGTCAGAATACTCTATGCAGCTTGCTGAAAAGCAAAAAGCAAAGTACACATACGGCATCCTTGAGAAGCAGTTCCGCATCTTGTTTGACAAGGCGCAGCGTTCAAAAGGTGTTACTGGTGAAGTTTTGCTTCAACTGTGTGAAAGCCGTTTGGACAATGTAGTTTACAAGCTGTCGATTTCGCCCACACGTCGTGGTGCTAGACAGTTGGTATCTCACCGTCACATCACGATCAATGGTGAGGTATTGAATATCCCATCATACCAAGTAAAGTCTGGTGATGTCATTGCTGTACGTGAGCGTTCTAAGTCCATGTCTGCAATTACTGAATCCTTGACTAATCTCGAGTCACCTCAACCTTGGTTGGAGTGGAATTCAGCTACTATGGTAGGAACAATGCTCTCCGTTCCTCAGCGTGACATGATCACCGAAAACATCAAGGAGCAGCTAATCGTCGAACTTTATTCCAAGTAAATATGGCAATTCTTCAATTTCAAAAACCTGACAAAGTCATTCTGAACAACACAACGGACACAGAAGGCCAATTTGAATTCCGACCACTCGAGCCGGGTTATGGTCTAACTGTAGGCAATGCGCTTCGCCGTGTTCTGTTGAACTCACTTGAAGGCCATGCTTTCACCTCACTTCGCATCAGCGGCGTTGAGCATGAGTTCTCTACCATCACTGGTGTCGTGGAAGATGTCACAGAAATCATCCTTAACCTCAAGCAAGTTCGCTTGAAGCGCCAGATCGAGGAAAGTGACAATGAAACAGTCAAAGTATCCATCACAGGTCAAGAAACCTTGACTGCGGGTGATTTGGGTTCTTTCATGTCTGCATTCCAAGTGCTCAACCCTGAGTTCGTGATTTGCCAGATGGACAAGTCTGTGACTTTGGAGATTGAATTGACCATTGAAAAGGGTCGTGGCTATGTGCCTTCAGAGGAAAACAAGAAAGTAGATGCTCCTTTAGGAACGATTGCTATTGATTCCATCTACACCCCAATCAAGAATGTCAAGTACAACGTTGAGAACTTCCGCGTAGAGCAGAAAACTGACTTTGAAAAGTTGATTTTTGACATTGTGACTGATGGCAGCGTATCCCCAAAGGAAGCTTTGACGGATGCAGCAAGCATTTTGATTCAGCACTTTTACCTGTTCACTGATGAGCGAATGATTCCTGAGGATCAGCCAACAGCTGAAACTGAGAGCTATGACGAGGAAGTCTTGGAGATGCGCAAGCTCTTGAAGAAGTCCTTGGTCGAGCTGGAGTTGAGTGTTCGCGCACTGAACTGCCTCAAGGCTGCAGAAGTTGAAACCGTAGCTGACTTGGTTTCATACTCTAAGGCTGATTTGATGAAATTCCGCAACTTCGGCAAGAAGTCACTCACGGAGTTGGAGGATGTGGTAGCAAAACTTGGTCTAGCCTATGGCATGGACACAAGCAAGTATAAACTAGATAAGGACTAATTGAATCATGCGTCACGGAAAAAAATTCAACCACTTAGGCCGCACACCATCTCACCGAAAGGCGATGTTGAGCAATATGGCGGTATCTCTGATCATGCATAAACGGATCAATACCACCTTGGCTAAAGCCAAAGAACTCCGCAAATATGTTGAGCCATTGGTGACTCGCTGCAAAGTTGACAGCACCCACAATCGCCGAACTGTCTTCTCCTATTTGAAGGATAAGTATGCAGTAACTGAACTCTTCCGCGAGGTGTCAGTTAAGATTGCTGATCGCCCTGGCGGCTACACACGCATCATTAAGACGGGTAATCGTCTTGGTGACAATGCGTCTATGGCTATGATCGAGCTCGTTGATTACAACGATTTGTATGGCAATGAGCCCACGAAAAGTAAATCCACCCGCCGCAGCAAGAAAGCTGTAGCTGTTGAAGCAGAGCCAACTGCTGAAGTAGCCACAGAGTCACCTGCTGATGCAAAGGAAAACACCGAGGAGAACGCTGAGTAATCAACGTGAATCTCGTGCTAACTTGCAAAGGATGAGGGTCGCCCCTTGTCCTTTTTTTATGCCTGTGAAATACGTTTAATGCCATGATGAAAAAACAAGCCAGAATACTTCTCCAAGACGGAACGCGATTTGCGGGCTATGCCACAGGCATGGACGGCACGGCATCCGGTGAGGTTTGCTTCAATACCGGCATGACAGGCTACCAAGAAATCTTTACAGATCCCAGCTACAAAGGCCAGATCATGGTGACTGCAGCGTCACACATTGGCAACTATGGGGTGACTCTCAATGAATCTGAACATGACAAAGTTCAAATTGCTGGATTGATCTGCCGCAGTTTCAGTGACACGGCATCAAGGGCAAGAAGTGACCAGGATTTGACCAGCTTCCTTGCCGATAACCAGACTGTTGCAGTCTCTGATGTTGACACGCGAGCCTTGGTGAGACACCTTCGAGAGAAGGGGTCGATGAATGGCGTCATAAGCACAGAGTTGGACTGGGAAGCCATGGAAGTATCCCTGAAGGGGAGCCCTTCGATGGATGGCCTAGAGCTATGTTCTCTAGTGAGCACCCAAACGGTGTACACTTTGGGTGATGAAAAGGCGCCATACCATGTTGCAGCTTTAGATCTTGGTGTTAAGCGAAACATCCTGAATTGCTTGGTCAACGAGGGTTGTCATGTCACTGTGTACCCTTATGATACCGATTTCGCTACCCTGTCAGCCAGCCAACCAGATGGCTATTTCTTAAGCAATGGACCTGGCGATCCTTCAGCA
>Ga0138257_1374642_pt1 | contig 16999 bp, 25 predicted proteins | sample RNAICE20151110_2_FD_105264 | JGI IMG/M metagenome (GOLD analysis project Ga0138257, IMG submission 105264) | Metatranscriptomics of polar marine prokaryotic and eukaryotic communities from Arthur Harbor ice station, Antarctica -... | ecosystem: Environmental > Aquatic > Marine > Unclassified...
GCTATAAGTACTTAAGTTCAGAACATATCACAGAATGCCCATCTTTTTGTTTTTCTCAGAATTCATGTCCTAGATCTCATCTTATCTCATCTCGCCCTGGGCTGCGGACGTAGCAGATGAAATTGTCCAGCCTGGCCCGGAAGTCCTTCACTTTTGTCTTGTCGGTGATGTGGAGCACGAAGCCATCCACAACTGCTCTTGGGCCGTGCGTGGTATTCACCATGACTCTATTTATGTTGTTGTTGGAATGGCCACCTGAAAGCTGTGCTTACCCAGCCGCAGGGTCACCACCTGCTGACCCCGAATATTCTCCCCTTTTCATCAGTGCGCCGGTGCTCGAGTCGATTTGGTCTGGCTCCCGCGACTGTTCAGCAGGAGACGTGAACTCGAAGGCGGCGTCATCATCTTCGAAGACCCGTACGACGAGGTCGTAGCCAGTTGGAGTCCTGCTTGACCTCGGCTACTCCAGAGATTGAGCAGTTTGCTTTTCTTCTTCTCTTCCACGGTCTCGTTTGGCGTACACAGAGCGAGCTTCGGCCGCCCAGAGCCGATCGACGGGCAGGTCAGCGATCTTGCTCTTCTGAGCGTCTACGACGAGCAGTCTTTCTTCTGTGAGAATTATGCAAACTCTGTCAAAATATTCATCGGGATCTGCAAGTTCGCAGACCATAGCATCAAGGAAATGGTCCTTTGCGTACTCTGCTTGGCAGATGACCTTCAGATCGAGGGCAACGTAGGCTTGGAGCTCGTGGAATGCCTTTAGTCGTTGGTCTCGGCCATAAAATGGCCTAAACGCTCTGATCTTGGCGATCGACTCAGTATCTTCATCGTGGTGCTTGTTTCCGGTTGCAGACGCTGATATCTTCTGGCCAGGTGCCTGCGCTGTCTACTAGACACCAGCAATGGCGTCCTCTTCTGCTTGCTGGCCTCCATCTGACGAAGCTTGAGCTGCCTTTTTGGCTGCTTTCTACTTGCTTCGTCCACCTACCTTCACCATATTGTGCACTCCCTCAGAGGTCTTCATGAGCAGATCTAGGCCTCCACTGACAGGCTTGACGACTGCTCCACCAAGACCAAGGGCAGCTCCTTTCATAAAGCCCTTGACGCCGCCAGCCTTAGCTCCCTTGGCTGGTTGCTAATAGATGCCAGCAACTCCAGAGCGGACTCCAGCAAATGTACTCTTCAGGCCCTATGCCACGCCTTGAAGCACATTCTCTGGCTTGTCCAGGGCGTCTTGCTCTCGTTGATCGATGAAGTCTTCATCGCCGGCAAGGAAGAGCAAGCTCTTTGATACGGTGTTCATGATCCTGGAGACGGAACCGAAGGCTCCCTTGGCCGTGTTGCCAAGGAGGCTTGCTGTTCCGATGACCAAGCCCTTGCCTCCTTCGATGGGTCCATCCACGAAGCCCTCAGCAGGCCTGTAGAAGAAGTCCTTCACGCCTGTTCCGATATCCTGGACGAGCAGGTTCATGTTTCCAAGCGCAGCTGATGACAAGAACAAGCCCAATACGTTCTTCATCAATCGATGACGATAGTGTGCATACAAGACGGTGTTGATCTCCTCTGGAGTGCCGTAGACGTTGGCTATTACCAGGCTGTTCAAGCGGAAGGCGGCCTTGTCGACATTACCAAGGCTCAGGCCCAGCTGCTTCAGCCGCCGCATGACGGCACTCGTATCATCGTTTCCCTGAAGTCCACCGATGAGCTCGTTCTCGCTCTTGACTCGAGTACGGAAGGTGATTTCGATGTCGATGGGGCTCATGACGAGCTCTTCGATGAAAACTGGATTTGCTCTGGCGTCGATGTCATAGTTGCACCACGAGTTGCTCGACATCTGTGCAAAAAGAGGAACACTCTCAGCGTCGTCACTGAAGGCAACAAAGTTGAACCAGATACCAAATCTCCTCTCTGGTTGGCGATGGTATGGGGCTGGCACATCAGCTCTGAGTGAAGAGCGCAAATTGCTCTAGCCAAGGGTCTCTGGGGCCTAGAACGCTCCCGTTTGGCGCCCTGCCGCGTCATTGTGGTCGTGATCATTTGTAACCGGCTTTGCAAACCCTGTCGCTGGAGCAGAGAATGCATAAGAGGCGGCAATCACTGGAGCTGGATTGCCTTACATCGCCCTCTGCCTGCTCCCTTGTGCTCCCTGTGTACCCAAGTCTCTCAGCTGTAATATCTGTTGGTCTGCTGTCGCATATCTCTCCATTGTGCCAGCACTTTACGGCTCCTGTCTATTCGGAACGAAGCGCCCCTCCTCTCTCTCGAAGACTTGATGGACATCCACGAGGTTCGCGCCGAGCCCAGCGGCTAAGGAATCGGCCAACCTGAGCAGCCAGCCGATGAGCTCGTCATCCATCTAGAGCACGGCCGACTAGAGCAAGAACTCCATCTTGTGGATGTAGACGAGGTCGCTCTGGCTCTGCTTCATGCGGACGTGCGCATTGAAGAAGTCCTTGCGCTGTCTCCTCTTGGCTTGGCTGCTGGGCTGATCTAGCAGGTTGTTGTAACGGTTCTACACCTCCTTTGGGTAAAGCACCTACGGAAAGAGCTGCCTTCCTTCGCTGTTGCTGTTGTTATCGAGCTGGAAGTAGCCCACACGCAGCTGTATGTCCTTGGCATCGTCTGCATCGACCATCAGGAATTCAATGCTCTCCAAATAGCCCAGCAAGAATTCTCTTCTGATTCTCTTCTCACTTAGCGCTGCCGCACCTTTGGCGATGAAGGAAATATACACCCTGCCTATATCGAGTTGGACCTTGCTCTCCCGCTCTGGCTTCTCTTCGACTTCATACAACACATTTGGGTCGTCGATTGACTCGAGTTTGCTCTCGGGCTTTCCTTTCTTCTTTGTGCTCTTGGATTTGGTAGATGTTCCTCGCCCAGACAGCTCCTTCTGCTTTCTGCCCTCTGGTATTTCATCAAGCAAAGCTTCTTTTGGCTGCTCTGCATACTCCTTCAGGTCTTCAGTATCTGCGGCTGAGGTGAGCTGTTTGTCATCTGCTCGACGTTCAGTCAAGCACAGCGTCTTGGTGCACCCGTCGGTGACCGTCTCGATCTTGATGATCCTCTCGCTGACCTCTCCGACATCGCCGTTGGCAGCGGCATCAGGAGTATGGAGCGCTTTCTTGATCAACTGATGCGTCTACTTCCTTCCTCTGCCATCTGATGCAGAGAAATCCTGGAAGTCGTCGTCCACGAACCTCCCTCTGAAAGTCTGCTGATACTCCAAGTTATCGAACTCAATCTCAAGCTTCTGCATAGACCTGAGCTCCCCTTCACGCCTATTGAACAAGTTGAGATGGCAACAGAGAACCTTCTTGGTCTTGGTCTGTTCTGGATCTGTCCAAGAGTAGATCCTGCTCTCACCTGGTGGCAAAGTCTCTCGGCAACAGTCGTTGCTAGGGACGATGCCCTACTGAAAGTACTCCATCCATATTGATTCAGTGCGATTTTCGATTCGGTATGTTGGGCTCGCTTCATTTTCAATTTGGAATATCAAATACACGGTCTATGTCTCCTTGTTGACCTGCTTGATGACCACCACGTGCTCGCATTCCTCGATATCTCTCCTAGTCCTGCATCGGATAGAAATCCGACCAATTTTCTATGGTTTGATCTTTTTTGACCACTCGTATGCAGTTTCATCAAACGCACCATATCGGTCGGCCTCTGCCAATTTGAATTGAAGCCGCTGTTGAGCTTTTGGATCTGTCCAGTACAGAGGGAGACGACCTTGATGCGGAATCACTTCAACTTGGCGATCCTGGAACCCACATTGGGCCACGAGCAAGAGCCTGTTGGTTTGGTTGCAGACCACATACTGAGGGTTTATTGTGGTGATCTTGGAGTAGATGGTTTCGGTCGGGGACACCAAAGACCATGTGGTGTTCAATATGAATTCGTGATGTCTATCCTTGTCCTTCATGATTGATATCTGGCCGCTTATTCCAACGACGTTCACAGAAAAGGCTTGAGACATATTCTTGGAGCTGACATGACTTGGAGCTGGAAGTGGCTATTGAATCGAAGGCAAAACTTTGGTCGTCTTATCTGAGAGGATGGTGACTGAGTTCTCCTTCGTGTTCTAGCAGGCCAGCCTTTTCTTGCCCTCCTGGCTCCAGAGGACTATGTTTTGGTCAGTATTGTTGACGATACAGTTCTGGCAGTAAAATGTGATCTCAAGATCCGTCTGCTCTGTCGACTTAATTTTGGCGCAAAGGTCTAGAGTTTGGCCTGTAGTTCTGTCCACGAGGGTGATCATCTTGTCATTGGATTTGTATTCGTCTCGAACAAGCACGAACTGGTACCAGCGCATCAGAGGGTCATCAGGATCTGAGCTTTGGTCATTATTGATATCCAGATTGAGCTCGAATCTGACTTCGCCCTCCAAATTGAAATTATGGAAGAACTGTTTACCTTGTTTTGGAATGATATATTCGCTTGGAACTTTCTCTTGGATAATTTCTTTCTTTTTCTGGGAGCTGAGGAGCATGCTTCGTGGTTGAATATATTTCCTGACATGATATGTTCTTATGCGCAAATTGAAAGGCAGAACATTCCTAATAATCAAAGGAACCTTGATACAGATGTCCCAGGCTGCGAAGAATTGACCTGGCTATACAAAGATCATGCTGAACTTTTGAGCATGGTACACAAAGAACTTCTTCTTGGAAATATCGTGCTTCAAAAAGAAGTTGCTGACCTTGAAGTGGGAGGACCAGATTTCTTCTTGCTTCTGAGAATATAGTTGTGGATTCTCTTGAGCATCGAAGTAGTCTTGGTAGGTGCTGAACATGATCTTGCATCTGAGCTCCTAATGTGACAGCGGATAGCCCTCACCAGGAGTAATCTGAAGGATCTTCTCTTCGCTGCTTTGATATTTTATAATTTTCAACATGTATGTGCTCTCTGTTTTATTGAATATGATGAATGGGTTTCTGAGTGTGAATGTCTTCCTGACCTTAGATTTGCTCATGCTCATCCCGAATATGATGAAATCGAACTATTCTGAGCTAAATGGATGCTGATGGAGATCCTGGTTCGCGAGGTTGTAGGCCCTGATCTTGTCCTTTTCGCTCTTGCCTTCATCGAATATGATGTCTATGAAGTCTTGCTTCCTTACGAGGTCATCCCTTGACGTCATTATGAGGTGTTTCGCTTCGTCTTCGTAGTCCACCTCGTAGTCGATGCTTCCTCCTGAGTCCATGTAGTATTTATTCGGGACCTAGGACCTCTGATTCAAGTATGTAGACGAGGTTGGGTGGCTTCCAGGAGGTCCCTGTCTCGGAAGGACGCCTTGGTGTCCGGCGACTGCAGCTTCTCCCCTGGCATTCTCCAACCTCTGGTGTGATTGCTGTAAGATCGGATGCTTGGTGAGCTGGTTCTGGAAGCGGCTGGACTTGCCTTTGCTGGAGCTGCCTTGTGGACCCTAACGGCTCTGGTGGCCATACCTGTTCGAAGAATGGCTTCCTCCAGCGGGTGCGACAGGGCCTTGACCATCTCCGTGAGCTCTGGCGTGCCTGCTCGACAGCACGTTGTTGATGTTGTGTCTCTTGATCACCAGCGCCTTCGAGGTCATGTTGACGATCCTGTACGGCGTCACTTTGAACTCCAAATTCTTCCTGTGTACGATTTCCATGGGCTTCTGCTTGGCCTGGCTGAGAGCCAGCGATTAAGGAGGCTGGCTGCCCCCAAATCCGGCTGGAAATCTTTGCGACTGAGCAAGTCCTGGAGCCTCTGATGTCCGGCTTGATGATGGAGGCCATCCAGATGGTGCCATCACCGGACCTTGGGTATGGACTTGCTGCTTCATCATATGCTCTGACGCACGAAGAGGCTGCCCACCCATTTGATGCTACAGAGTGTGGCGCCTTTGCTGATTCATGATGATCTGGTGCTGCTGATTTGAGGCCTAGATTTGCTCCTCCTTCTTGGTTTTCTCCAAAGACATATAGGCATGCAGCACATTCTCGATCAGCTCCTCGCTGAAGTTCAGGTTGACAGGCCTTTTAAAGCAAGCGTAGAGCTGCGACTGGAGCATGTCCTGCTCAATGGAGAGCCTCAGCTATGTCCTCTCCAAAAATGGCTCCCATACATCAAGGCTATTATTGTAATAACTGATCATCATCTTGATGTCCGTGTCTCCTCTGAGGCCCGCGAGCCTGTTCTCGAGCGTCAATGAGCACCCGTCCATGTTCATTGCAAGAATTGGATAGAAGATGTTTTTGTGATCATTGATTATCATCATGTGCACTCCAGAGAGGTGTACTGCAGTCCTGAATTATACACCGCTGTAGCTCTCCTCGTGGCCGTAGTCTACCTCCCAAATGATCAAGTCTTCTTCTTCTGAGTCCGTTTCCTCTGCTAGATATGGCTCCTGAGCTCCATCGGCGGCAGCAACAATCTCTCTGTGTCCGGGTCTAGTCTCTTGGTGGCCCTAGCGTTGTCCGTAGCTATGCACATCTCGTATTCGAGTATCCTCGCTTTTCTTCTGTTTCATACGCGCTACCTCAGGTCTTGCTGCTCCATATCTGTCGCTCTCATCATTGCTCTGAGGCCTGATTGGTGATTGATGAAACGCACCCGACTTCGACGAGATATCGTTGGGGCTGGATACCAGACCAGGAGGGCTCACGGATTCATTACGATTGCCTGGTACCATTCGATCTCGAGCTGTTCCAGTCATCGTGCTAGTATTGCTTTCAGCAATTGCAGCTGCTGCTGTCGATGTCCCACCGAGAGGGTGATCAGCCCCACCATCTTTCAACGCGACGTCCGCGAACTCCACTGTAGTGGCGCTTCGATGATCAACATTCTGTCCAGGCTCCTCGACCTGGTCTAGGTGCTCTTCGATGGCTCTTGAATCTGGATGACTAACACCCTTGATATGATGCATCGGTGTGATGCTGTAGAACTGTCGCTATTAGTCTTAATCTGAGTCTTGGTTGGACATGAGGTCAGCATGGCTGGCCTCGGTGACTGCGGTGTCTTGGCCAAGCTTCTTCAGCACCGGGTTGAGCTGCTTGTGCCCTTGTGCCTGGGCTGGATACTGCGCATGGTGCCTTTGAGCGGCGCGAACGAGGTCTTCTTCTCCCTCTCTATCAGTCTCATTGATCTGCTCTTCTTCCTGAATCACGGCCACCTGTCGCTCTTGCAAGTGCTGAGCCCCTCCAGCTGCTGGGAGGTTCACAGCGGTGGTGCTGCTGCCAACCCGACTTTTCTATCGATCAAAGGGGCCAAGAAGAAGGCCACTATTGCCGCCCTCAAGGCGGCTTTGTGCTCGCTGAGGCCCCTAGCTAGCATGGGAATCTACGAAATTATGTGATTGGCCAAGTCTGGCTGGTGGAAACGCTGCACCGGAGCCCTGCCTCAGCAGCCGTGGATTCCTCCTGCTCATCCGACTTTGGCGACTATTTTGGCTATTTCCACTGACCGATGATCTACTGTCTGCTCTACTTCGGGCATCGAAGAAGTCCGAGGCCGAATTCTACCTCGAAACGAGAGATGCTGAGCCGTGGCTCTAATATTGCTGGGCTGCTGCCTTCTGCGATGAGAAGCCTGTCATATACGTGACTAGATTGCTTCTCATCTGCGAAGCCACTTGATTAGCTTCATTCTTGATCAACTCCTATTCATCCATCTCATGTTGCGAGCCATAGTCCCCACTCTCAGCACGAGGGCATGACTAGAATGACTCGCGTGCTCTCCCAGCTCTGCTGGCGTGACCAAAAGACAGGAAGGAGCCCCTCCTCTCTTTCTTCTCGCCAACGCGTTAGTTTTGCTGCTCCTTGATGATTTCGTTTTTCTTATATTTGCCGAGGTATTCTACCAAGAAGTCCTCATATCGCTGCTGTGACTCCAGAAGCTTGGTACTTGTCTCCTGAAGGACCAGGACATCGCTGAAGGTGACTTTTAGCAAAGCCTTGCCGACCTCGATCTCATTCTTTTGGAAAGGCGTAAAGCGACCAGGCTCCCCAACACCAGAATGCTCGACCTTCAGGAGTTTGTTGTGCGAAAAGGTGACATCCATTGGTGAGATCAGCTGCCTCTTCTAGATGTCGTCGAAGCCAAAGCTGTCCAGATCGATGCTGTCGCAGATATACGGAGAGAACTGCCTCACCTTCAACAACATTCGCATGTAGCTCTGGCGGTTGACCTCGGTGGCCTCCTGGATCTGCTCTTGTGCTTTTCCTCCACGCTCTCTTGGCTTCGATGGATCCAAGTATTGCGATGCTGCCAGATCTGGTTGACCAGGAGCCGCAGGCCTCGAGGCAGAGGAATCGATCTAGCCCAGTTGCTGTCCTTTGCCCTCTGCTTCAACCCTCTGCGGATTCTATTCCTACTGCTTGGCTTTCACGAACTCTTTCAAGTCCCGGTAGAGGTCTTCTTTGATGCTGCTGATTTACTCTCTGCTATACACATATTCAATCCGCTATGCGCTGCAAACTATCGTCGTGAAGGTTGATGGCCCAGTGCCCTCCTGTGCGTCCTTATTGCTCTTCAGCGGATCCTCAGGTATCGTGGGTCCTCCAGCAGCCGAAGGCATAGCTGTGTGCCTCCGTGATGTCGTGCCTCTTCGGCTATCTGCCTGTGGTTGGTGGGCATACATTGAAGGCGCCACAGAGCGGAAGCTCCCAGCGAGCCCACCTTCCCCTGGATTTTGGGCTTGCTGCTCTGCGAAGGCCTGGCTTTTCAGATAGCTCACCAAGTCAGCAGGCTCGAAGCTGTCCATGCAAATCATGCTATCAAGGAGCTCGACTTTCAGCTTCATGACTGGCAACTTTTCCAAATCAGCCTCGTAGTGGTTGGGCCGGTCCTCGCTCATCTGGTCGAACTCAGGGTAGCCGTAGCCGAAAAAGTGTCCGACTTTCATGAAGCAATTCGGTCGGACAAAAACTTTGACTTTGTCGATCTTACAGTCCATCTGCTGCTGACCATCAGCCGTCCAATGCATCTTGAACAGGAACTTGCCCGGTTTTCCATGTTTGGTTGCTTCTTACTTATTTTCTTCTTTTGGTCCAGCGAGCTCAGCAGAAGCTGTCTTCTCGCCTTCTGCCCCGAGATCCTTGATTCTGATTGGCTCTTGCTGCTCCGCATAAACCATATGTGGGTCAGACTCTGTCCCTACGAGCAGATGCTGAACTTGTTCGGCCCTTGGAGCACAGGCAGGTGACCCAACTCTACTGTCTGGCTCTAGATCAGAAGGATGGAGCAGGGTTGGGATGCCCATCTGGACTTGCATTTTGAGCTGGCCATCCAAGAATTGCTCAATACGGAGGAAGTCGCGACTGAGACTGGGCTGTTTGCCGGTAGAGCGTGCTGGAGCACTTGACCGCTCTGCATTCCTCAGCTTTATCTTGACCAGCTCTTGGCCCTCTTGCTCAAGGATCAACAAGAACTCATTCTCGATCTCGATCTTGGTTCTCATATACAGCAAGTTGTCCTTGCTCTAGAAGATTTCGTTGACCTGGGAGAAGTCAAACTCATAGCGGTAGTCGTCACAGTAGCTGAGATTCAGAGCGTTGCATCGCATCATGAACGTGTACAACTCCTGTGAGAGGCGCAGCTGGATGGTTGGATGGAGCTTGACGATGATCTCACTGGATTTGTCGAGCAGATTTGAGCTGATCTGCTCCAGGATGGCCGAATAGTTGGGATAGACGAGAGCAAAATCGATATTGAAAGTATTTGAGACAACTTGTTGCTAATTTTGGCTCTTTTCTCGGTCAGTGAAGAGCATTTATGCACTCTCGATGTCGAAGTTCATCCGTGACAGCTTCATACTGAGCTTTGGTAAGTTCGCATGCCTACCCATGACAGCTTCTTCCTGTACAGAGATCTTGATGCGCTCAATTTCCAGCTCCAGAGTGCGTTGGTCCAGGTATGGCCTCTCCTTGACGAGGAAGAGAGAGTTCACGACCTCAACCTGAAGATCTGTGTCAAAATCTGGCTGCAGGAGATCTTTGATGTCGTTGATCTCCTTTATGCTCATTTCACTCTTCGCAGGTGGTGGCTGGAACTCCGCGTACGGATCGCTGGCTGTCAAGGCCCAAAGGAACCGATTGGTGAAATAGCTGATGACGCGCATCAGCTGCTCCTGATAGTAGTGCAGTCGCATGTTGGTCACCTTGGCGATGCATTGCAGGCTCCAGTCAGCGTTCTTGAGAGGGCAGCCGTCGTATATCATCGTGGTGCGCAGAGTCATTCCTGACGGCTTGGACGGGTCCTTGATGCCAATCATCACCTGCCGTGGCAGACTATTGACAAACTCAGCGAGAGTCGGTTCTGTCAAAGGCAGAGCATGCCCAGTGCTTTGCGGATTTTGGGCTTCCAGGAGGTGCTCTCCTGTTTCCATCCTCTTCCGCGTAGCCTCAGCCTGTTCTCTGAATGCATGAGGATTCTGTGTTCGAGGCCACATCGTCAAATCGTTGAGGACAGCTGACTCGAACTCGCCCTCGAGGACGTCATGGTCGTACATCATGTGGTGCTTCAGGGTCAGATTCTCAACGTTCAGCTCCATGTACGGGCCCGTCGTGAACTTGTGATGGAGGCACACCAGCGTGAGGCCACCTCGAGCCCTCAGCTCCGTTTTCATCATAATCAGCTTCACAGACTGGCATGTCTGCGTCCAGGAGTCCTTCTCCTCTGAGTCGTCGCTGCTGGAGCCAGCATCTTCAGTTCCAAAGTCACCTCCATGCTTCTGGGAGTCCTTGTCAAAATCGGCTTGATCTACATCGGACGAGCTGCCTCGTTCGTCTTGGCTCGACTTCTCTTTTGTCAGACGTAGCTTTCCATCGAGAAGTACATCATCGTGCTGGCCCTCTCCTGAGAACTGAGGCGTCTTGTACTGGTCGAGGACATTGGTATGGCCTCCAGCTCCATCGTTCTCTTGGCCATCATGAAGGCCGAAGAGCCGGCCTTGACCAAAGGCTTGTTCTCTGCGCAAGAGGGCTTGCTGTCGAGCTCTCTCGAGCTTTTCTTGCTCGTGCAGCTCCTTTAGGATTTTGTGTGCACTCGCAGAGGCCTGGTCTGCAGTGTTTCGGAAATACTTGATCAGCTCATTGACAAAGATGGGATCATAGACGAGGATGGGTCGACCACCAAAGCAGGCTTGGACTTCCATCTCGCTGTCCTTGATGGTAGGAGAGTTGATAGACCACAGCGTCACATTGAGGCTGCTGGGCTCATCAAGTACCAGGATGTCGCGATGAAGCCGGCTCGCTTCCTTGATGCAGGCTTTGCCTATCTCAAGCTGGACATGATTATCAAATGGCTAGGTAGTCACATGCATGACAATGTTGCTGGCACTCATGAAGGACCAGACACCGCCAGGGTTTTGAGCCGCATTCTACTCGTAGTTTGGTATTTTGTCATTCATTATTGCATAATCGTCTTTGAATAGTCTGATGTGGACATTCTGACTCGACAGGTCAAGCTTCAAGGACGATTGCTGGTAATACTGTTCAGGTGAGAGATTTCCTTGCGTAATGCGACTTGATACTGCCTCCTTTCTTGTGGTTAGAGCGCCATTGGCGAGGTCCTCGTTGCCTCTGAACTCCTATTGCCTGCTGCAGATCAAATTCTGGAAGAGAGCTCGAATGCTTTCTGCATCTCGAGGATCTGGTACTCGGTGCTGGTTATCCTTGTGTCTTCGGCCACTTTTGGAATGCTTCGAGCCGCTGTGAGATCTCCGAGACGAGCCTGCCGATGCTCTTGAGCGCCTTGAGGTGACCGAGTCAGCCACGGCTGCCTCCTCGTTGTGGTTTTGGTCAGTGTCCACGCGGTCTGGAGCCACTTGTGTCGATGAGCCTTCCTTGGACTAGCCATTGTTGCGTTGGAGGCGCGTCCTGCCAAAATTGAGGGAGATCTGCTCACCATTTCTTCCTCGGAGTACAAGAATCGTACCGAGAAAATACTTGCTGGCCTCCTGGCTCGACTTTTTATCTTTCATGGATCCCTGCATCTTTGGTTGCTCTTGGGGAGTGGAACCATTGCCAGTGCTGCCTTGGTCTTGTACTTTGGCGTCATCGCCACCAATTCCATCGCCATGCTACCACCGCAAGCCCAAATGCTGGTTCTAGCTGTATACATTGGTGCTCAAGATATAGAGGTAGTGGTACGGCATCAGGTCTTGCTCCTCCTTGTAAAAGTAGATGTAGCTGCCAGAAAGTACCACAAAGTAGTTGTGCCAGTTGCTGGTCAATCGTGTCTCTCGTACTCCAAGCGCAGGCAACACCTTCTTGAAAGAGCTAGCCTGGATGATGTTCTGCTTCTCCTTGAATTATCGTGTGACCTCCGCTTTTGTATTCTCAGGAGCAAGGACGCCGTAGATGTTCACCAAGGCGTTGAAGGAGTCCGGCGTCAAGTTGAGCCTCAGATCTGGGAGGCTATGCCCATCGAGAGAGGTCACCAACACCTCAGGCTCCTGCTCTCGTTGCTGTTCCTCTCTATTTTCTGCTTCATTGGCTTCCACCTTGCTCTTGGTTTGCTGGTCCTTCTGGAGCAGAGACTTCAGCTTGCTCTTGAGTCTGATCAGCAATGCTATATCAAGATCCTCCATGACATTGAGCAGGTTGGGGTAGTCTCTCTTCCCGAACTTGAGCCCTACTGCTCGGAGTGTCACCTTGAACTTCTCGTAAATATCATCGGCTCCATTGCCATCCACAGACTGTAGATTCGTGCCTGCGATAGAGAGTTGCCAAGCTCTCTCACGCAGGTGCTCTTGTTCGCCTACATAGCTTGAGTTATGTGCTCGAAATGGTATCACCACGGTGATCTTGCCCAAATTGAAATCAATCTTGGACACTCTCTGCTGCTGGATCAGCTCCCTCAAGCTCATCTGTGACTGCTCTGATAGCTGTGCAATTCTGTCAAGGGCTTGGGCTCGTAATTCATCTGCTTAGTCGAGCTGGAAGAACTTACAGAGGTTCTGCACGACATCGGCCTGGTACTAGACTGTGATTTCACCAGTGTCGAACTTGGACTCATACTGCATGCGCTCTCCTCCAGAACCTGAGCCAATGCGAGGCTCAAAACCTTTGGGCTCGTCATCAAGGTGGGCGTTGGGGTCCTCCTGGCCGAGAGGCTATCTCGTCGCTTGCTCGCTAGGACTTTCTCCTGCTTGGTCATGTGCAGCCGAAGGCTCTGGCTCCTCTTTCTTCGTGCTTCTGATTGCCAAGTCGAACTTCCAAGCATGACGCTGTGCCTTCCTGCAGGAGTTCCCATCGACACCTGGAGCCTCTGACCTCTTGATTACGATCAGGCGCTTGACGGTTGGCCGAGCGAATCTATTATCTGGGAGCGCTACGTGGTTTATTCCACACTCTGAATTCCTGACCCTGAGCCGATGGGCCTGGTCTTTTGTTCGAAAGTCTGCCTCGACGGTCTGAAAGTACAGCTCTAGGCTCTGCTGTGGACAGATGTTCTCGATGATGACACGTGCGTCGTCCAGTTTGCACCGCAGCTAGAACCTGAACCTATTCTCTCCCATCGTGGCCGAAGGTGCTAAGAACTCACCTACTACCTACTCCACGTTTCCATGTTCTCGTTCCGTGAGCACCGAGTTGATCGGCGAGTCTGGCTTAGCTATTGACTGCTCTGGGTCTCCGTTGCCGTCGTAGGTCTCGGCATCTGTGAGGACCTCTCCACCATCTCCTGCAGTCGACCCTAAGCGCCCTTCCGATGATTACTCGGCTATGCTGACCACCGACTCCATCTCATCCATGAGGCCGGGATCTTTCGAAGCCTCTGCCAGAGTTACGGCCTCGACTGCTGCTTCAGCTGCCTTTTGCTGCTCAGCTGCATTCTGAGCGGACTGGTTGGCGCTGCCTCCCCAGAAGGAGATATATGACAGGATCTGGGAGCCATACCCCTGCTTGATCTACGACTGGATCGCGGCGACCTTCTCAGTTGCCGAGGCAAGTCTCTTGGGGTCAGACTCAGATGTCTTTGCCTCCTCCTGAGAGGCTGCCGCCAACTGCTGATTCTACAGCTCGGTCTATCTTGTGCGCTCATCGGCCTGTACCTTTTGGTAGACGATGGTTCTGGTCCAGACCTTGAGGTCCTTTAGCGGTACAGCCTCCACGCAGTGCACCAACAAGCACTTCTCCGTGGTCTATGGCGGTGCAAGGTCGAGCGAGAAGGAAGAAGCTGGCTGAGCTCCTTTGCCGCGAGCTTTTTGTTCCTTACTTTTCTAACCTGATACGCCTTTTCCAGCCCGCTTTGATGTTGCAGCAGTGCCTTCTCGACCCTTCTTTTTCGCCTTGTCCTGCGAGGCTGGGTTCTTGGGAGTCTACTCCTCCTTGAATTCACCGCCATCGATCAGCTTGCCTACCAGCAGCTGCAGAGCCTGATATTGCTACTTTCTGGTTGTGCTCTCGACATAGAACTCGTTCCAGTTACCAGTCCTGGTTTGGCGATTGTCCTTGATGACGCAGCTGATCGCATACTGCCACCAGGCCTTGGCGTTGACGTTCTCTGTTGGGATGCTATGCAAGAGTGTGCGATTCTTTCTCTTTGTGCAGTCCGTTTGGTTCCGCCTTATGAATTAAATAGCATCAGCTCTGCTCGTGAATTCCCGGTCTATCGCTGGTTCTGTGCTCAAGTGGCCAGAAACGGCAGCTGCGAGGGATGGGCGAGTAATAATAGAGGAAGTAATAATTTGTTCAGTATATCTACGAGACTGTGAGCTGACAAGAGACTAGTCGACGAAGGACTCCTCTGCGGCGTAGTCTTGGCTCGCCAGGGAGGACCGCCATTAATCTTACTGGGAGCCGCTGAGGACACCCTTCTGTGACTGAGTTCGAGGATCTGTAGCCTCAGGAACGCGACCGACAGCCCCAGTATCACCACAGAGTTTTATCGTCAGCCTCGCGAGCACGAGCTCGAGCCCGACCTCGTCTAGAGCCACCGGCCGTACCTTGGCACTCTTTGTGGCGTCCACCTGCCCGATCTGAGCGCTCTCATCAGCACTTTCTTCGTCAGCGCCAGGCTATTCTCCCCTGCCCTTGACCTCCTCAGCCCCAGGCATAGGGTCAAGTAGCCTGCTCCCGTCCGAGATTGCTGAGAGAGATGACCCGCCGATGTAATGTTCATTATTTTAAAGTTAAGCAGCCAGCTCACTGTCGAGGCCATTATCTGGGACCAGGCTGTCAGCCGATGCGCCAAACTCCTGGACCTCCGCACGTAGCTAGCCCAAGCCAAAGGTCAGAGGGAAGATAGGCCTCATGTACTTGTATTTCCGGTGCCGATTGAAGTGGTCATGCTTCAGGTTGTACTGCCTGACATATTCAGCCATGCGGAATATGCACTCATATTGATGCTTCTATATCCGTACTGTGAGACGGTGGACATGTACATCAAGGGAGAGCTGCGGCACTGGCTTCGCCTTCCCTGCTCTTTTAGGGTGCTCGGTCTGGTTTCCAAGGGTGCTGCTGACCGCCTGGGATGTGGCCTCCGAAGTCGGCTCCTTGCCTGCCTTGCGCTTCTCCTTGCGGGCCACTGCTTGCTGAAGTCTTGACAGCCCAAGGTCGGACGGCTGCTGAACCATCCTGCCGTGCACTGATTAGGGCTTGATGACGAAATTGGCGCAGGCTGGCGCTGCTTCCGAGGCGTTCTCGTCGTTGATGGAAGAGGCCGGGTCTCCAGTCTTGGTCCTTCCTTGGGAGGTTGCAGTAGCTGGATCAGCTGCCTGCTCGAAGACCTGCTTGTGGAGCTCCTGCATGGCCTCATCCAGCTGTTCTGGTGTCAAATTCTCAACCGGTTTGCTACCTGGGCCTGGTCCCTGGCTATCCAACCGTTCACCAGCTGCCGTCTCTATCCGTTCGACTCCATGTGCTCCTTCGCTCTGATTCTGTATACTCGCCGTTCCCGATGGAAATGAGATAAGCCGGGTACTAGGGCCAGAGTCGATATAGATAGCAAATCCTTTTATGCTAAACTCCCGCAGTAAGGGAACTTGACGATGCTCTTTGCCAGTTCGGTCGAAGAAAAAGGCTCCACTGGCTTGGGATGCTGCCTTCTTGCTGGCTGTGGCTGCCTTGGTCTCACCAGCTGTTGGCTCGGATGCTGATGCTGATGTTGGCAGATTGTTGGCTCCATCTCGTTCCAACTGACCTTCTGCAGGTGTCTCCAGCGAAGTCGCTTCCAGATTTCCTTGGCTTTCTTGCTGTTCGGAGTCTGATGAGCTCTCAAGAGACTCTAGGGCCATGACGTCTTCGTCCCCTGCTTCACGGCCTAGTTCTGGTGTTGATGCGTTGTAGTCTCTGGTTCTCAAATTCAGCTCTTGGAGCGTGATCCCGATGCAGAGCTTCTCGAGCACAGTCTTTGTCTTTCGACCGCGATGCTTCTAGAGACCAGCTCCTGAGCTGCCGGCCTCCTGTTTCCCAGCTGTGGTGTCATTCATCGTGAACTCCTCGATCACCTTTTCCTGCTGGTCTTCAAGGCGCACGTGGATATTGGAGATCCCAACCTGCAGGTTGTCCTTAATCCTCGTCACGTACCGCTCAAAGTAGCCAGCCTACTGCTGAGCCTGCTGCTGGTTCTGCTTGCTTGACTTGCCGCTAGCTGCCTGTGCTCGATCAGCTTCCTACGCCAGCTGTTGAGCCAGTGCCATGGTAGCCTCCGCGAGATGCCTCTGCAGATGCTCGCGTAGTTTGGCTGCTTTGGCTTCAAACGCGGTGACGTCCTGCATCTTCCAGTCCCGCTCCTTCTGGGGGCTCACAATCAAGAAGAGCTGATCAAGCTTGCATACTACTGGCGACGATGCCAGGCGCGCCCAGGGCACCTCGAGCACCAGATGCTTGATGATTCCAAGTTTAAGATCGAACGGAAGATTGAATTTGGCGCACAAATCGCGCTTCAGTCGCAAGTCACGCAGCGATACGTGCCCGCTCCAGACGCTGATGGACAAATGCTGTGAATCTAGATTCTCGACGTACTCGCCAAGTATAGACTTTAATAGACTTTCAGCTAGCCCTTCAAAAATATATATTTTTGCTAA
>Ga0138257_1386189_pt1 | contig 16717 bp, 32 predicted proteins | sample RNAICE20151110_2_FD_105264 | JGI IMG/M metagenome (GOLD analysis project Ga0138257, IMG submission 105264) | Metatranscriptomics of polar marine prokaryotic and eukaryotic communities from Arthur Harbor ice station, Antarctica -... | ecosystem: Environmental > Aquatic > Marine > Unclassified...
ATTTAGATAAGTTATATTTTTTGTCCGATCATTCTTCAAAGAAACTTTTAGATTTTAAAATCTTTGTTAATATACATTATTGGAGAAATATTGTGTCTATAGGTTTATTAGGCAATAAAATTGGGATGACTCAAATATTTGATGAATCTGGAAATATTGTACCAGTTACTGTTTTAAAAATCGGTCCTTGTACAGTAACACAAATAAAAACTGTTTTAAAAGATAATTATAGTGCTATTCAAGTAGGTTACGGAAATTTATCTAGTAAATTTTTAACCCAGCCTGAATTGGGGCATTTACAAAAATCGAATATTCAACCTCTAAAATATCTTAAAGAATTTCGAGTTGATAACCCAGAAGAATTTCAAGTAGGACAAATTTTAACTGTTAATTCATTTACATCAGGACAATTAATCGATATAACAGGCAAAAGTTCTGGAAAAGGATTTTCAGGACTTCAAAAACGTTATAATTTTACTCGGGGACCAATGACTCATGGGTCAAAAAATCATAGAGCACCAGGCTCCATTGGTATGGGAACAACTCCAGGACGAGTGTTACCTGGAAAAAAGATGCCAGGTCAATTAGGTAATAAAACTACGAATATTAAAAAATTAAAAATTATACAAGTAAACGTGACAGAAAATATTATCGTTGTGAAAGGTTCTGTCCCAGTAAAGCCTGGTAATTTACTAAATATTATGCCTTCAAAATAATTAAGAAACACATTGAAATAATTTATGACTGTTCAAAAATCTATTATATACGATGTATTTGATACAAATGGGCAAATCTTAGATAATGGAGAAAAATTCGATATTAGCATTGTTGAAAAATCTGGGAATTATTTAATTCATAAATATATCTTACGACATCAAATAAACCAAAAACAAGGAACTGTTTCAACAAAAACGAGAGGTGAAGTTAGAGGTGGTGGTAGAAAACCATGGCGTCAAAAAGGTACTGGTCGCGCTAGAGCCGGTTCAAATCGTTCACCATTATGGAAAGGTGGTGGTGTTATTTTCGGTCCTAAACCAAAGAAAATAAATCTTAAAATAAATCAAAAAGAACGACAACTAGCTATTCGTACATTACTTTATAATAAACGTAAAAATATTTCAGTTATCAAGAATTTGGAATCAATGTTAAAAGTTCCAAATACAAAATTATTTTCTGATTTTTGTAAAAATTGTCAGATAAATTCAAAAGAAAATCTATTAATCGTTGTTGAAGACAAAACATTAGCATTAAAATTAGCGACACGAAATTTGAAACATATTGAATTAATCTCTGCTTCAAGTTTAAATACGTTAAGTTTATTAAAAGCTAAACAAATTTTGTTAACACCCTTATCGATAAATGTAATAAAGGAGACTTTTTGTGATTAATTATTCACACTTTAACTATAGTAGCAATCACATTATAAAGTACCCAATTATAACAGATAAAGCTACAAGATTATTAGAAACTAATAAATATAGTTTTATTGTAGATCCTTCTTCTGACAAAATTAGCATTCGGGCTTCAATTGAAGATTTATTTAATGTTAAAGTTATAAAAATCAATACTTGTCATCTTCCAAGAAAGAAAAAAAGAGTTGGTAAATTTGTAGGTTGGAAACCTAAGTACAAAAAAGCAATTGTAACTTTATCACAAGGAGATACAATAAATTTATTCGCAGAAAATTAAAAACTATATAATTTAATAACATAATGAGTATTCGTCTTTATAAAGCATATACACCTGGTACGCGAAATAGATCACTTTCTTCATTTAGTGAAATTACGAAAGATAAACCAGAGAAAAGATTAATTCGTAAAAAGCATAGAAATAAAGGGCGTAATAACACTGGAGTTATAACAATTAGACATAGGGGTGGAGGACATAAAAAACAATACAGAATAATAGATTTTAAACGTAATAAACATAATATCGAAGCTCTTGTAGCTTCTATTGAGTATGATCCAAACCGTAATGCAAGAATAGCATTGTTACATTATAAAGATGGAGAAAAGCGTTATATTTTACACCCTAATAATTTAAAAGTTGGAGATATCGTTAATGCAGGATCATCACCTTCTTTATCGATTGGGAATGCTTTACCATTGAGTGAAATCCCATTAGGAACTTCGATTCATAATGTTGAATTAATTCCTTATCGTGGTGGTCAAATTGTTAGGGCTGCAGGGACATCAGCGAAGATATTAGCAAAAGAAGGTAATTATGTTACGTTACGATTGCCATCAAAAGAAATTCGTTTAATTCGAAAAGAGTGTTTCGCGACAATTGGGGAAATTAGTAATAATGATGCTTTTTTAGTTCGAAGTGGAAAAGCAGGACGGACTCGTTGGCTTGGAAAACGTCCTACTGTTCGTGGTTCTGTAATGAATCCATGTGATCATCCACATGGTGGTGGTGAAGGGCGTGCACCAATTGGGCGTAGCAGACCTTTAACACCTTGGGGGAAACCTGCCTTAGGAATGAAAACACGAAAAAATAAACGAAAAAGTAATCAATACATTCTTCGTCGCCGCTCATAATTAAAAATTTAAGTAAATATTTTTAAAATGTCACGATCACTCAAAAAAGGCCCTTTTATTGCGCATCATTTATTAAAGAAAATTGATAAAATGAATACAGCTAACAAAAAAGAGACAATTATAACATGGTCTCGTAGTTCCACAATATTGCCAAATATGGTGGGCCATACAATAGCTGTATATAATGGTAAACAACATGTACCAATTTTTATTTCTGATCAGTTTGTAGGACATAAATTAGGAGAATTTGTTTCAACTCGAACATTTAAATCTCATATTAAAACTGATAGAAAAACAAAACGATAGATAATAAGCTTATGCCAAAACTTTTACAACATCCTAGATGTAAAGATTTTTATTTTTCTCCCCTTTCGCAAGGTCCATTAACATTGGCATATGTAACTATTACTGCAAAATATAATTATAGATTATCATTAAATATAAAAAAAACACTTAAGGACATTCGAAAACGTTCTTTCTATAAAGCAATAGAGATTATTACATATATGTCCAATATGTTTGAACGTAATTATATATTACAGATTCTCTATTCAGCCGTTACCTATAGTGAGAATAATCATTCTTCAAATCTTTTAAAGTTATGGATTGATGATATTTATATTAAAAAAATACCTAAATTTAACGATTTTCTAGAACAAACTGATCCAAACTTAAAATTTAATTACTATATTATTATTATTTTAGGTTTCGAATATAAAGATTTACCAACAAAAAAAGAAGCTTTATGGTAAATCAATATGTGATAATAAATTACTTTGTTGTATTTTATAATTAAATATTTTTACTATAAATTTTTCTGGCTTTAATAAAAAAGAAAAAACTATGATTAATCTTTTTCATTATATTCTTTTGATTTAACGATTAAGAAAAAATAGAAAATTAAAGGAAAAGAATTTATGTCGAAAAATCAATCTGTAAAAGCGGTAGCAAAATATATTAGAATGTCCCCGCATAAAGTAAGACGAGTTTTAAATCAAATTCGTGGACGTTCTTATCAAGAAGCATTGATGATATTAGAATTTTTACCTTACGGGGCAGGTGGTCCGGTTTGGCAAGTTGTTCATTCAGCAGCAGCTAATGCTCAAAATAATTATAATTTAGATAAAAAAAATTTAATCATTGACGAAGTTTTTGCTGATGAAGGGCCTAAATTAAAACGAATTCGGGCCCGCGCACAGGGTCGTGCGTTTAAAATTTTAAAACCAACTTGTCATATTACTGTTACTGTAAAAAAATATTAACTAAATAAATTTATAAATTGTATTTTAATAAAAAGGATAACCTCTGTGGGTCAAAAAACACATCCATTAGGATTTAGATTAGGAATTATACAAGAACATAAATCTACTTGGTATGCAGATTTTAATCAATATGCATCTTTATTAAAAGAAGATGATCAAATTAGAACATATTTCAATGAAATTTCAAAAACTGCAAGTATTGCTGATATTCAAATTAATCGTAATGGTTTAAGTGATCAAATTCACTTAATTATTAAAACAGGACGACCTGGGGTACTGGTAGGCGATGACGGACTAGGAATTGAAAATTTATTGAAAAATATTAAACAGTTTTTACCTAAAAATCGTCAGGTTACAATTAATATTCTCGAAGTTGAAAAAATTAATTTAAATGCCTCATTGATTGCTGAGTTAGTTGTTAAACAATTGGAAGAACGTGTTGCTTTTAGACGTGCTATCCGAGAAGCCATGCAAATTGCCCAAGAAGAAAATGTTAGTGGAATAAAAATTCAAGTTTCCGGAAGATTAAATGGAGCTGAAATGGCTCGTAGTGAATGGATTCGAGAAGGAAGAGTTCCCTTACAAACTTTACGTGCGGATATCGATTATTCGGCAAAAGAAGCAAATACTATCTATGGAATTTTGGGAATTAAAGTTTGGTTATTTAAAAGTGAGATACTAACTAAATAGCCATACATATAAAACGTTAAACTGAATTATAATTGATAAAATTAATTTATTATGTTAAGTCCAAAAAGAACAAAATACAGAAAATTTCATAGAGGACGCATGCGGGGAAAAGCTAGCCGAGGAAATCAAATTTCTTTTGGAGATTACGCGTTACAAGCCTTAGAACCAACTTGGATTACCTCTCGACAAATTGAAGCTGCTCGTAGAACAATTACTCGATATACAAAACGAGGGGCATCTTTATGGATTAGAATTTTTCCCGATAAAAGTGTTACAGCAAGAGCAGCTGAATCTCGTATGGGATCGGGTAAAGGTGCTGTAGATTATTGGGTAGCGGTGATAAAACCTGGAACCATTCTATTTGAAATAGCGTCAGTACCAGAAGAAATTGCTCGTTCTGCATTCAATTTAGCAGCATATAAATTACCTATAAAAACCAAGTTTATTATCAGAAAGAATATTAAATAAATTATGAGTTTACCAAATTTTAATGATATAAAATCGATCTCAAACAATGAAATATCTAATAAAATTATTCAAACTGAAAAAGAATTATTTAATTTACGCTTTAAAAAAGCAACACGACAACCTTTTAAATCACATGAAATTAAATATACTAAACGTCGTTTAGCTCAATTAAAAACTCTTTTGACAGTTAGACTTAATCTAATAGAAAAAAATAAAAGTAATTTTTTAGTGAAAGTCACGAAAAAAAATTAGGATTAAAAATCATTAATCTAAACTTAAATACTAAAGGAATTTTTAATGCCAGTAAAAGAAAAAATTGGTGTTGTTGTCAGTACTAAAATGAAGAAAACTGTAGTAGTAAAAGTTGAAAACCGTTATTCCCATCCTATGTATTCAAAAATAATGGTAAAAACAAGAAAATATTTGGTTCATGACGAAATGGGAGATTGTAATCTTGGTGATCAAGTTTTAGTTCATGAGTGTCGACCTTTGAGTAAGTGGAAACATTGGAAATTAAGTCGAATTCTTTCAAAATCATCTTTAATTAGTCAAATTTAAACTTTTATGATTTATCCTCAAACTACACTAACATTAGCTGATAATACAGGGGCTCGAAAAATTATGTGTATTCGAGTCTTAGGTGGAAATCGAAAATACGCAAAAGTAGGGGACACAATTATTGGTGTAGTTAAAGAAGCTATACCAAATATGCCAATTAAACGTTCAGATGTTATACGTGCGATAGTTGTACGGACATCTAAAACAATTCGAAGACAAGACGGTATGTTTATAAGATTTGATGATAATGCTGCTGTAATTGTAAATTTAGATAGTAACCCACGAGGTACTAGAGTTTTTGGACCTGTTGCTCGTGAAATCCGAGAAAAAAATTTTTCAAAAATCGTATCATTGGCACCGGAGGTTTTATAAGTGGTAAAAATAAAAAAGATAGCTATAAAAATTGGTGATAATGTTAAAATTATAAGTGGATCGGAGAAAAACAAAAGTGGTGAAGTAATTAAAATAGATCAGAAAAATGGAAAAGTTTTAGTTAAAGGCATCAATTTTAAATTTAAACATATTAAACCGAATCGAGAAAATGAAATTGGGGAAATAAAGCAAGTAGAATCACCTATTCATCATTCAAATGTACAATTAATTTCAAAATAATTTTAATTATATGCGTAATAAAAATTCATTGCAAGAAATAGCAGAAATCAATTGTTTATTATCAAATATAAAAAAAGAATATGAACAAGGAATAAGACCTATTTTATTAAAAAATAGTTCGGCTATTTATACAAATCCACATAAGATCCCAAAACTTAAGAAAATTCAAATTAATAGAAGTTTAGGATTAGCAGCACAAAACAATACTATTCTAAAAAAAAATATTGAAGAATTTACAGTAATAACAGGTCAAAAACCTGTAATTACAAGAGCAAAAAAAGCTATTGCAGGTTTTAAAATCCGCCAAGATATCGAGTTAGGTTTAACGGTAACTTTAAGAGGCGAAAAAATGTATGCGTTTTTAACAAAACTAATCTTTTTTACATTTGCTCAAATCCGTGATTTTCGTGGTTTATCTGTAAGAAGTTTTGATAAAGCGGGTAATTATACATTAGGGTTAAAAGAGCAATTAATTTTTCCTGAAGTAAATTATGAAGATGTTGAACAGACTCAAGGTTTAACAATTAGTTTAGTCTTATCATCGTCATCACAAAAAGCCACAACAAAAACAAAAATTTTAGATGGAATGATTTTATTCAAGTTCTTAAGATTTCCGTTGAACGATTCTGGTTATTATGAAAAATATGATTCTTTAGAAGAAATAAGTCAAGTTTGGGAAAGAAAAAAACCTTTTAGAAGAAAAAGATGGTCTCAAGAATAAATAAAAAATATATAGAAATAGGTCAAAATAAATAAAAGGAGAAAAGTGTGGTAACAGATGCTATTTCAGATATGTTAACTCGAATCAGAAATGCAAATCAAGTTAAACATCAAATTGTTCAAATTCCGGGAACCAAAATGTGTTTAGCAATTGCATCCATTCTTAAGGATGAAGGCTTTATTGAAGATTTTGAATTATACAATGAAGGGATATTTAAATATCTTCTTATTTCCTTAAAATATAAAGGAAACTCCCGTAAACCTGTTATTTGTAAAATTGAACGTATAAGTAAACCAGGGTTAAGAGTTTATGTAGATTCAAAAAATTTACCAAGAGTTTTAGGAGATTTAGGTATAGCTATTGTTTCAACATCACAAGGTGTGATGACAAACTTAAAGGCAAAACAGCTCGGAATTGGTGGTGAAGTTTTATGTTATATTTGGTAATTGGAGTTATACTATGTCGCGTATTGGAAGATTACCCATTAAAATACCAACAAATGTTTATGTTATTTTTAACGAGGTTGAAATTACAGTTAAAGGGAAATTTGGCACATTACAAAAAACAACCCCTGATATTATTCGAATTGAACAAGATACTAGTAATTTAATTATAAGATTAGAGAATCAAACTAGAACAAATCGTGCTTTACATGGTTTATACCGAACACTAATAAATAATATTATGATTGGTGTCTCAGAACAATTCAAATTAACACTAAATCTTCGAGGTGTTGGATATAGAGCCATGGTACAGGGTGAGTCACTCACTTTAAACTTAGGTTATAGTCACCCTGTAAAAATGCCTATTCCGAATGATATTTCTGTTGAAGTTATTCAAAATACTACTATCAACCTAAAAGCTTGTGATAAAGAAGCCTTAGGATTATTTGCAGCAAATATCCGAGCATGGCGTCCGCCAGAGCCTTATAAAGGAAAGGGTATTATTTATGAAGGAGAAATTGTAAAACGTAAAGCTGGTAAATCCGGTAAAAAATAGCATTAGAAAACTTACAATAATCTTAGAGAAAATAATTAAATAAGATATAAATATGAAATTTTCAAAAAGAGTCTTATGGCGATTAAAAAATAAAAATAAAAAGTTAAAACCAGATAAATATAAAAGATTAAAAAGAGACAGTTTACGAGGTTCTGTAAAAGGGACAACACTTCGGCCTAGATTATCTGTTTATCGTTCTAATGAAAATATTTATGCACAAATAATAGATGATACTAATTCGAATACTTTAATTTCTTGTTCTACATTAGAACGTGATATTAAACTTTTTAGTAAAAATGGTCGGACTTGTCAGGCAGCACGATTAATGGGACAAAAACTAGCAGAATTAAGTCTTCAAAAAAATATTACTAAAATTGTATTTGATCGAGGACCATATCTTTACCATGGTCGAATCAAAGCTTTAGCCGAGGGAGCCCGTTCGGCAGGGCTAGAATTCTAATAAATAACTTTTTAAATATAAGTTTAATAAATTTTTATTAGTACCAATTTACAACAACTTAATAAATTAAAAAAAAATCCACGACGTAAAGAAAAGATTAATGAGCCTAAATTTGTAGAAAGATTAATAAAAATTAGTCGTGTATCTAAAGTAACTAAAGGTGGAAAAAAATTAAGTTTCCGTGCGATAGTTGTTCTTGGGGACGAAAATGGTCAAGTTGGAGTAGGTGTTGCTAAAGCTGATGATGTTGTTAATGCTTTTAAAAAAGCAAAAACTAATGGAAGAAAGAACTTGATACGAATTCCTATAACAAAAGCATTAAGTATACCACATAATGTCAAAGGAAAATTTGGTGCTTGTAATATAATTATGAGACCATCGATTGAGGGTTCTGGCGTTATTGCTGGTGGAGCTGTTAGAACAGTTTTAGAAGTTGCAGGTATTAAAAATGTAATTGCTAAACAATTAGGTTCAGATAATTTACTAAATAATGCTCGTGCTGCCATTGTTGCTTTAAATAATTTAACAACTAAATCTCAAGTTTCGAAAAAGAGAGATATTATCTTAAAATAATTAAGAAATAAAAATAGTTAAATTTATCAAATATGACAATGGAAAGGAAACAAACTAATGATAACAATATTTTATTAAAACGACTATTATTAAGTTTAGCAATATTAATATTTATTAGAATTGGTACATTCTTACCAGTCCCAGGTATTAATCATGGTCATTTAGCTTTTTATATCCAAAGACATTCAATTACAAAAAGTTTGGTAAGTACATTTTCTGGTGATGACACTTTCGTTATTGGGTTATTTACATTAAATATTTTTCCTTACATAAATGCATCTATTTTAATGCAATTATTAATCAGTTTGGTTCCTAATCTTGCAAAATTACAAAAAGAAAGTGGAAGCGAAGGAAGACGAACTATAACTAGAATAACACGTATTATTACTTTAGTTTGGGCTTTTATTCAAAGTTTCAGTATTGCATTTTATTTAAAAAGAGCATTATTTAACTGGAATCTATTATTGGCGGGTGAAATAATAATTTGGTTAACTACCGGTTCAATGATATTATTATGGTTAAGTGAACTAATAACGGAATATGGTTTATGAAATGGACCTTCATTATTAATTTATACAAATATTGTTTCAAGTTTACCAAATTTAGGTAAGAAATTAATTTCCGAAAATTTAAATAACTTAAATTTTTGGTCAGGTTCATTTATTGCTATACTATTTTTTTTAGCTATATATGGAATTGTTTTATTACAAGAAGGTGCAGTATTATTCCTTTAATATCATCTAGGCAATTAAGTCAATCAGGACCTATTTCATCAGAACTACCAAATAATAATTATATCCCATTACGTTTTAACCAAGCAGGAGTTATGCCTATTATTTTAACTACTGCTGTATTAGTTATTCCTAATTATATTAGTAATTTAGGATTATTACCAATAATAACGCTTCCGGCTTTAATAAAATCTTCAAAATTAATTTATTGGGTTAGTTATTTTGTATTAATATTACTATTTAGTTCTTTTTATTCAACGATTGTACTTAATCCTAAAGATATCTCTAATGAACTACAAAAAATGGCTGTTAGTATACCTGGTATTAGACCTGGTATAGCAACTACATTTTATTTAAAGCGGGTAATGAAAAGAGTAACATATTTAGGCGCTATTATGTTAGCTATATTAGCAACTCTTCCAAATATAATTGAAGCTATATTACATGTTTCAAATTTTAATGGTTTAGGAACCACATCGTTATTAATTTTAGTAGGTGTTGTTCTTGATATATCTAGAGAAATTAGAAGTATCTTATTATCAAATATCTATAATGATATCTTTAACTAAACCAATTAAAATCATATTTATTTAAAGGATAATTAAGCATGAAAGTTCGTCCCTCAGTTAAAAAAATGTGTGATAAATGTCGTATTATTAAACGTCATGGGAAAGTGATGGTAATTTGTCTTAATTCTAAACACAAACAACGTCAAGGTTAATAATTAAAAGGAGTCAATTAAGTGGTAAGATTAATAGGTGTTGATTTACCGAACAATAAAAAAATTGTATACGCGCTTACAGCCATTCATGGAATTGGTTTGACCTCTGCAAAAAATATTGTTGAATTAGCTAAAATCGATTTTGAAACTCGTACAAGTGATTTAACAACAGAACAAACAATTTCATTAAGAAATTTAGTAGAAAATAATAATCTAAAACTAGAAGGAGATTTACGTAGATTTAATGGTTTAAATATTAAACGATTGAATGAAATAAATTGTCATAGAGGAAAGCGTCATCGAACTAGTTTACCTGTTCGTGGACAAAGAACTCGTACAAATGCTCGTACAAGACGTGGATCAAAAAAAACAGTTACGGGTAAGAAAAAATAATGTTATTTTTAAAAAAGTTATACTAACTTAAAGTTTTGTTATATATGATAGAAAAAATTCGAAAAATAGCATCTAAAAAAGATAAAAATCAGTTTACAAATGGTATTGTTCATATACATTCAACCTTTAATAATACAATAGTAACTATCACAAATTTAACTCGTGATACAATTTCATGGGCTTCCGCTGGTAGCTCAGGCTTTAAGGGAGCAAGAAAAGGAACTCCTTTTGCTGCTCAAACAGCAGCCGAAAAAGCAGCCTTTGAAGCATTAAATATTGGTTTAAAAACCGTAGCTATTTTAGTAAAAGGTCAAGGTTCTGGTAGAGAAACAGCAATTAGATCAATTCAAGGCGCAGGCTTTGAAATTACTTCTATTCAGGACATTACTCCTGTACCACATAATGGATGTCGTCCACCAAAACGTCGTCGTGTTTAATTAAATTTTTTAAAAAATTTTCAAATTACTTTAAACTATGAACCATCCTTATATAAAATGCCTGAAATCAGAAAAAACTGAATCAGGTATTATATTTGGACAATTTCTAATAAATTCTTTACGACCCGGACAGGGCCTAACTATAGGTAATCTACTAAGAAGAGTACTATTAGGAGATCTAGGAGGAACAAGTATTACTGGTATCCGTATTGCTGGTATAAGAGATGAATTTTCAGTCATAATAGGAGTTCGAGAAGATATCCTTGAAATTTTATTAAATTTGAAAGGCATTGTTTTAAAAAGCAAAACAACCGAACCTCAATTTGGTAGACTAAAAATTCAAGGTCCTGCTATTATTACGGCTAACTTAATTCAGTTACCTTCTGATCTAGAAATTATAAATCCAAATCACTATATCGCAACAATTTCAACAAATAATATGGTTGAAATTGAATTTAGATTTGAGCACGGAAAAGGGTACCAATTAGCTGGACAATCTTTTTCTGCCAAATCAGAAGATTTTCTCCAAATCGATGCTATTTTTATGCCAATTAAAAAAGTAGATTTTAAAGTTGAAACAGTTTATGATAACTCTAATAATTTATCTGAACGGTTAATTCTAGATATTTGGACAAATGGTGCTATTACTCCTGAAGAGGCAATTTCTCAAGCAGCACAATTAATTGTAAAACTATTTGGGACATTAGTAGATAATAATTTAACTTCGAAAATATTAGAATCTAGTAACAAAGAATCTTCAATTCCGATGGATCCATACACAAATATAGCTATTGAAGAATTACAATTATCAGTTCGAGCATATAATTGTTTAGAACGAGCTCAAATAAATACAATTGGCGATTTATTAGAATATTCTCCTGAAAAATTACAACAACTTAAAAATTTTGGTAGAAAATCTGCTGATGAAGTCTTTGTTACTCTTAAAACAAAATTAGGAATAATTTTAAAATAGTTAGTTTTCAATTAATCTAATAATACAATTTATGAATAAAACATTTATTCCAAGTTCACATTATACAACAAAAAAATGGTATATAGTTGATGCCAGTCAAAAACCATTAGGCAGACTTGCAACTACTATCTCTACTATTTTACAAGGAAAACACAAAGTAGATTACGATCCATCCATTGATAATGGAGATTATTTAATTATTATTAATGCAAAAAATATAATTATAGATTCTTGGAGTATAGGACATGTAAAATATCGAGTTTTTAGTCCAGGCCGACCTGGAAGTTCATTAAAAAAAGTTGCTGAACATATACCTCAAAAAAATTATAGAAAGCGCAGTTAAAAATATGCTCCCAAATGGATCACGTTCTACTATTCAAAATCGATTAAAAATTTATGATGGTTCAGAGCACCCTCACATGGCACAGAATCCTATACTATTTGAATAGTAAAAGATTAAAATTATTACAGCACAAATCTATATCTAAATTATATGAATATTATAAATGAATCCATGTTCAAAAAAGAAAAAATTGGTATTGGAAAACGAAAAGAAGCTGTAGCTCGAGTATACATCGTTCCAGGAAATGGTAGTTTAGTAATTAATCATGTTCCTGGAGAAAAATATTTACAATATAATACAGCTTATTTAAATACTATTTGGTCTCCATTAAAAACCCTAAAATTAGAAAAACAATTTGATATTATTGCAATTCTTACAGGAGGTGGTTTAACGGGCCAAACGCACGCCATTCAATTAGGCCTTGCAAGATTACTTTGTAAAATGGATAGTGAAAACCGTCCAATTTTAAAATCATATGGGTTTTTAACAAGAGATGCCCGGATTAAAGAACGTAAAAAATATGGTTTACGTAAAGCAAGAAAAGCCCCACAATATTCAAAACGCTAGTTATCTTAAAAATCAAATATGTCAAAACCTGAAATTCATCCGAAATGGTTTAATAATACGCCTGTTTTCTGCGATGGTAAGCTTATTGCTGTTGTTGGATCAACAAAGAAAGAATTAACTGTAGATGTTTGGTTAGCTAATCATCCATTTTATACAGATTCACAGTCGATTATTGACAGTGAAGGTCGTGTCGAAAGATTCATGAAAAAATATGGGTTAAATTTAGATGAAAAATAATCTAATATAGTTAAGTACTTTATATTTATTTACTATTTTTAAAATACATGCCAACTATTCAACAATTAGTTCGTTCGAAACGAATACAAATTAATAAAAAGACTAAGTGTCCTGCATTACTAAATTGCCCACAGAGACGTGGTGTTTGTACTAGAGTTTATACAACAACACCAAAAAAGCCTAACTCAGCTATTCGAAAAGTAGCTCGTGTAAGATTAACTTCAGGATTTGAAGTTACTGCATATATCCCTGGAATTGGACATAATTTACAAGAACATTCAGTTGTATTAATACGCGGGGGTCGGGTTAAAGATTTACCAGGTGTTCGTTATCACATTATTCGTGGTGCATTAGATAGCGGTGGTGTTAAAGATCGAACACAAGGTCGCTCAAAATATGGTGTTAAAAAACCAAAAAGTGAAAAATAACATGTCAAAATTAAAAGTTAAATGATTTCATAGAAATCTTTAAAAAATTTAAAATTAATTTACACTCCCAATTTTGACTTATTAATTACTAAATCATATTAATTTAAAAACTTTTTCGTTATGTCTCGTCGAAATATATCAAAAAAACGGTTTTCTAAAGCAGATCCAATATACAATAGTTATTTAGTAAGTTTATTGACTACAAGGATTTTAAAATCAGGAAAAAAAACTTTAGCACAAAATATTGTAAATAGTTCATTTGAAATCATTAGAACTAAAACAAAAGAAGATCCATTAGTTATTTTTGAAAGAGCAATTAAAAATGCTAGTCCTGTTGTTGAAGTTAAAGCTCGGAGAATTGGAGGATCTACATACCAAGTACCTATTGAAGTCAGTGGGTTTCGGGCTACTAACTTATCTTTACGTTGGCTTCTTCAGTGTTCAAGACAAAGAGTAGGACGCACTATGGCAATCAAATTAGCCAGTGAAATAATTGACACTGCTAATGATATAGGTAATACTATAAAAAAAAAAGAAGAAACTCATAGAATGGCAGAAGCAAATAAAGCCTTTGCTCATTTTAGATATTAAGAATTAAATATTCTCGCTAAAAGCTTTATTTTAATCATCTAAATATTAGTTAAGGAAATTTTAAAGATGGCTCGTGAAAAATTTGAACGAACAAAACCGCATGTTAATATTGGTACTATTGGGCATGTAGATCATGGTAAAACTACACTAACCGCTGCAATTACTTCAACTCTTTCTTTAGACGGAAATGCAATTGCTAAAGGTTATGCTGATATTGATGGAGCACCTGAAGAACGTGCACGTGGTATTACTATTAATACAGCACATGTTGAATATGAGACAGAGAATCGCCATTATGCCCATGTAGATTGCCCAGGTCACGCAGATTATGTTAAAAACATGATTACTGGTGCAGCACAAATGGACGGCGCTATTCTAGTAGTATCTGCTGCAGATGGTCCAATGCCACAAACAAGAGAACATATTTTATTATCAAAACAGGTCGGTGTTCCTGACATCGTTGTTTTTTTAAATAAAGAAGATCAAGTTGATGATGAGGAATTATTAGAATTAGTTGAATTAGAAGTTCGTGAATTATTATCAACATACGATTTTCCTGGTGATGATATTCCGATTTGTACAGGTTCCGCTTTACAGGCTATTGAAGCTATCTCTGCAAATCCAGAATTAAAAAGAGGGGATAATCCATGGGTAGATAAAATTTATGCATTAATGGATGCCGTTGATTAATATATCCCAACTCCGGAACGCGATATTGAAAAAACATTTTTAATGGCTATCGAAGATGTGTTCTCAATAACAGGTCGTGGTACCGTTGCCACTGGACGAATTGAACGTGGGATTATTAAGGTAGGAGACAGTGTAGAAATTGTAGGAATTGGAGAAACGAAAACTACAACAATAACAGGAATTGAGATGTTCCAAAAAACGTTAGATGAAGGCTTTGCCGGCGATAACGTTGGAATTTTATTACGTGGTGTAACACGAGAAGAGATCGAAAGAGGAATGGTATTAGCTCAACCTGTAACGATTACTCCTCACACGAATTTTGAATCTGAAGTTTACGTTTTAACTAAAGAAGAAGGTGGTCGTCATACACCATTCTTTACTGGTTATCGACCACAATTTTATGTACGTACTACTGATGTAACAGGTTCAATTACACAATTTACAGCAGATGATGGCACTATCGTAGAAATGGTGATGCCTGGTGATCGAATTAAAATGACAGCTGAACTAATTTATCCAGTAGCCATAGAAGACGGTATGCGGTTCGCGATTCGTGAAGGTGGACGAACAATTGGAGCTGGGGTAGTTTCTAAAATTGTTAAATAATTAAATACTTTATGGTAACAAAAACAACTGAAAAAATTCGTTTAAGGTTAGAATCTTTTAACCATGAACTTTTAATAACATCTTGTCAGAAAATTGTTAATATTCTACAAAATATTGAATTAATTAACTTAGGCCTTGTAACAATACCGACGGATAAACGTATTTATTGTGTTTTAAGATCACCTCATGTAGATAAAGACTCAAGAGAACATTTTGAAATAATAATTCACAAAAGGGTATTAGAAATTTATTATGATTCAACAATAAATATCTTTGATTTATTATCAGAATCGGAGTTACCACCTGGTGTTTTATATAGAATTTGTTTGTCTTAAAATTAAAAACTTATAAATCTAATATTTAGATTTATAAGTTTTTAATTTTGATCTTTTATTACGATTAAAAAAGCAATTATATGCAAATTGACTGTAAATATGAATGTACCTTATCCATTTTAGTTGAAAACCAACCAACGATTTTACCGCGAATTGCAGGTCTATTAACACGAAGGGGATTTAAAGTTGATAGTTTAGCTATAGGGTCAACAGAGTATAGTCAAACGTCGCGGCTTATACTTATTTTACCAGGTAATATGAGAGTAATAGATCAAATAACGAGACAACTTTATAAACTACTTCCCGTTATTAAAATTCAAAATTTAACTCATTTACCTTCCATTAGACGTGAATTAATTCTCTTAAAAATTTTATCTACGAAGAAAAATCGTTCAAAAATCCTAGAAATAGCTACCTTTTTTCGTGCCAAAATATTGGATTTTGCTGAAAAAGTACTAACTCTCGAAGTTACGGGGGATTCGGAAAAAATTATTGCTTTAGAACAATTAATTAATCCATTTGGAGTCGTAGAATTAGTTCGAACAGGTAAAATTGCTTTAAGCCGAGAATCTATTACAAATGCACAATTATTTACTAAACAAAAAGAGATTAATCGAAATAAAATATTAAATTCTTATATAAGTGAAGTAGAAACAAAACTTTATTTGAGATAGAGTTTTGTTTTTGTATTTTTCGTATAATGGGGACGGAGGGACTTGAACCCTCACGCACTATCACTAGGCAACGGATTTTAAGTCCGTCGTGTCTACCAATTCCACCAC
>Ga0138257_1373358_pt1 | contig 15434 bp, 25 predicted proteins | sample RNAICE20151110_2_FD_105264 | JGI IMG/M metagenome (GOLD analysis project Ga0138257, IMG submission 105264) | Metatranscriptomics of polar marine prokaryotic and eukaryotic communities from Arthur Harbor ice station, Antarctica -... | ecosystem: Environmental > Aquatic > Marine > Unclassified...
ATCATACACCACTAGACGACATGATGGAGAACCACTGTACCAAGATGGAGCCCAAGGCACTTGGAAGTTGGTGGAGGTCCCGGACTATGCAATAGTAGCTGAATGGGAAGTCTTTCAGATATGGGACGAGCTTGATGCCTGACTGACCTGGCTCTTTGACGGCGCTACGGAGGCTTAGGATACCAGCTTGGGAGTCTTTGCTTTTGGAGGATTGGTCGTTCTGGGGTTTTGCAGCATCTAGAATCACGAAGATGTATAGGTATCTTTTTTCTTGGGCTTCTTGCATATATTTGCGAACGTTGTTTTTGTTGAAGCGGCCGTCGGAAAAGATGATGACGAATGGGCAGCTCACAGCAACTGCAGCCTGGGATTGTGTATTCTAGAAATCGAGGAGCTTGTTGGCATCTCTAACGAAGTTTGCCATGGAAGTATCGTGACTTTGCTTGGCGGAGTGCTTGAACTCGTACTGGTTTACGATGAAGGCAGACCTCTCATTGGAGTAGCTGTCCTCGAAGGATTGTAGCAACTCCATTCGATCTAGGATCCGAGCCACCGCAACTTTGCCAACCTCCAGCCTGTTGAGAGCTTCTACGAGAGTGACCATGGCCTCCAGTGAGAAGAAGCCAAGGCTTTATTCATTCATTGAAAGTGAGTCGTCAATGGCAATCAAGATTTTGTAGTCACGTTTCGACGGCATGGTCCGACGAAGCCAGATCTTGTCATTCCTGTAGTGCGAGGCTATAAAAGAAATTACCTTCTTCATGTTTAGTCGCTTTCCAGTCCTGTAGTCACCCTGGAGCTGTTGACTGAGCTATGGCTCAAGAACTATTCTCAGCTGCTCGCATAAGCTGGCAGAGGCGGCCCCAGTCTCTGACTTAAACCTGCTCAACAGGGCAATCGAAGCTTGCGAGGCTTCTTCGTCCTGCCTCCATAAGTCAAATAAGGCTCTAGTGGCAAGCTTGGAAGCCTGATAGTCAAAGTCTTCTTGACTTGGTATTGTGATAAAGTCGGTTGGCGCAATTTGGTCAACCTCCATTTTGTCCTCTTCCAGTTTGAGCTGCAATGATTCCTTGTTTTCGAGGAATTATTGGTACTCATCCACTAGGTCTTGCTGGTCTGCATCCATTTCTTCCTCTTGTTCATCGAGATCTTCTCGCTGCTGATCGGCGCGCACTTTCTTCTCCTTCCGCGCTTCTTTGGCATCTTGAGCCTTGGCTTATGCTTCTGTCTTCTGCACACTGCTTTCATCTTCCTCTTGTTCATCCTAGTCTTCAAGGTCTTCCATCTATTAATCTTCATTAAGGCCAGTCTTGTCCTCGGGATTCTCAACCTGTTCCTTATCCTGGACTTTATCTTCAACGTTGTCTGCAGCAAGTTTGCCTTGGAGCTGTTCGGCTTCCTCATCGAACTCGTATTCCATTGCATTCTGATCATCATTTTGATTTTGTTCAGCTTCCGGTTTCTTGTCCTGTTCTTCAGTCATTTATGGCTGTTCGATTTATTGCTTATCTTTGTCGAGCTGTTCTTGCTTTTTCTTTTGCAGTTCTTTTTGTTCTTGTTTCTATTTCTTCTGCTCTTGAATTTGTTGGGCAAGCTAGAATAAGATGTCGCTGCCATTGACATCGAACTCAGTTTGCATTTCCATTTATTGATCGCTTGGGTTTTGATCCTGGTTTTTCGGTTCCTGTTCATTTTCGTTTTTGCTTTAGTCCTGCTTGGCTTTCAGGTCTGCGTTTGCTGCATCATCTTCTTCTTCATCAGCCTGGTTTTCTTAGTTTTCTAATACGTTGTTGTCACCTATTTAATCAATGTCAGGATCATCATCAGGATTCTAGCTGTTTTGATCAGAATTCTCCTCCTGATTTTTCTCTTGGAAGTCTTCTGGTTTGTCTTCGAGCTCTTCTGCTTCTTTCTCTTCACCTTCTTTGTCGCTTAGCTCTTCTGGATTCTCCTCTGATTTTGAATCGGCATCCGACATTTGTTGATCTGAATCTGCTTTTTGAGATACCTCATCTGACTTCTTGCTTTATACATCATCTTCGATAAGCTCATCTCTATCAAGCGGGAGGTCTTTGTTATCGGCATCCTCCAGCTCATCATCAGGTTTTTCTTCGTCCTCTTCTGGGTTATCATCCCGTTATATTTCCTCATCATCTTCTCCTTCTTGGTCCTTTTGCTCGCCATCTTCTTCCTTTTCATCCTCTTGTTTGTCATTATCACCTGCAGCCAATTCCTTCTCCTGTTCGTCAAGTTGATTCTACTCATCGATATTTCGATCACCTAAGTCTATCTCTTCGTTCTCTTTATCATCGTTCTCACCGTTTTCGTCCTCTTTCTGCTCCATGTCCTCCATGTTCTTATTCCAGAGCTGGTTGTCCAGCATGTCATCAACTTTATCAAGAGCGTCATCCTCTTTGTCTTCATCTTCTGACTTTTTGTCTTCTGGATCTTCTTTCTTTTCCTCATCTTCCATATCTCCATCGAAATCTTCCTTCATTTCAAAGTCATTATCTTCCTCTGATTTCTTGTCTTCGTTTTTATCCTCTGGCTCTTCTTGTTATTCGGGCTCACTTTCGTAGTTCTTGAGTCCTTCGAGCTGTTCTTCATGCTCGATCTCATTGCTGACGTTGTTTTGGCCTTGGCCATCTCCCATACCGCAGCCATCGGCTTCCAGGAACTTGTCATCTGGTTACTCTTGAGGGTCTGATTCATCTTCTTGTCCACAAAAGCCTTGGTATATCAGATAAAGGAAGATACGTTGAGAGAGGTAGCTGAATTTGCAAAGGGAGGCAAGGAAGGCACCCTGAGCACGTAAAAAGAAGTCAAGGAGGGAGAGAACTTTTGTGACCAGTTGCCTTGAGGTTTTCAGGGCGTCAAGGTCGCACTGAGTTAGTTGATATTCGTTGTCGAGGCCTTGAAGCTCAAAGAGTTGAGCGGCAACATCTTGGATTTTACTTATGATTGGTTGTCCAGGCGTCGCTGAGCCACTTTTCTTTGGTTTGACCTCCGCTCCATCCTGAATCCGGCTGATGAGCTTGCTTGTAAACACCTGCTGCTCTTATATGGTCAGATCAGCCGAAAAGTCCTCTTCATCTGCGGCCTCGTACTCCTTATTGGGCTCTGCTAACTACTGCTGGTTCCCATCTGAGGCTGTCAGAATCGTTGATCTATCGAACGACTCCTTCCTGGCTGATTCTTTTTACTTTTCTTCTATCAATTACTCTTCACTAGCTTGCTGCTGCCAAAACTCTGAGACGTGACCATAGACATCTTGATAGAGAAGCTGAACATACTTGGACAGGAGCTTCGCCTTCTTCATGATCAAGGCACTGCTCTCATTGCTCTCGCTGTTGGCTTCTACTATGCCAAACTCTGTCTCGAGCTTCCTCAGCAGCGGCTCGGCCAGCTCCAATGAGCCATCGATGACTTGCTTAACCCTCCTGCTTGATAAATGCTCGCTCCTTACTCTCGCGAGTTCTTCAATGAAGGACTCGATCTCTGTCTTCAGCTGTGCGCAGCCGCTCTCGCTTAAACCAGCGCTGTCCAGATTTGTGACGAGCTTTCCCATCCCAGCAGCGTTCTCAAGAAGCAAGATCATATTGATTCGAGATATGGCATTAGTTCTTACTTGAACGAAGCGGTCTCTAAGCTCGGTGAAGAGGGCGCTCTTTGCTGCCGTGATCACGAGCATTTGTCCTGCTTTTGCTTGAATTTGTACTTTGTCGTCCAACTTCAGCACATTTCCGAATTCCTTCCTCATGGTCTCCAGCTGGGCCAGCTCCAAGTTGATCGTCAAGATTTTGTGCATCAGTGACTTTGAGAAGCCCTGAATCCTGATGACGTCCACATTCTTGAGGTCGCTGTTCTCCTCGACTTGACTTGAGGCCTCTGTGATGATCAGCAGCTCCTGAGCTTTGTAGAAATATGATTCAAGCCTGCCTTGGAGTGCTTCATCTTGAAGATTGACCAATCTTGACTTGATGATCAGCGGCTGTAACCTATCCTGGAAGTTGGGCTTGAGACCTTGGTCTTTCATGAACTTGAACAGATCGATGAAGGCTCGTCGTTGAAGATACTTTTTGTTTAGGTCTCGGACAGTTTTGAGTCGTTCAAACATTCCAGCCATCACAGACTCCAAGGAGCTAAAATCAGGCCACTTGCTTTCGATGTGCTTCTTCTCGAAGAATTCTAGTCGTCGGAGCATCATGGGTTGCTCTCCGCCGTCATCGTTCTTCTTGATGATCAAAGCGGCAGTCTTATCTCCGACGATAGCTTTTTTCTCTCCATCAAGCGATACTAGCTTGTCTCCACCAGCATCAGTGTTGATATATTTCTTGCGAGAGCTCGTGAGCACCAGGCTCTAGATATTCTACATGAGCACCTCTTCCTCGTTTTTGCAGGCTCTATTAAGCTGTCGATGGGTCTTATCTATGTTCGACTTCACTTATGTGAACTTTTGGACTGACCATTTAGAGACATCGATCAAAGTCTTTATCTTGTCACGAGCTGCTGCATCAAGCCTGGCAATTGTACGAATTAGCTTGCATTTGAACTGGCCGTAGTAGCCCAGCACAAAGTGGAGGATGTTGAGCACCTTTTGCAATCTCTCGATGACGAGATCTTGCTTTCCATGATTAAAGTCTGGGAGAGAAATGAGTTAATGTGCAAGTCCATGGCCATCTCGTTGACTAAGATGGCTTTGCTTGAGCTCAAGACTATCATGAAGAAGCTACATGACTGCAAGACGAGACTCAAAGAGCCCAAGGCTGCTATCTCTGATGAAGAGATCAACCAGTTCGAAGATCTAGAGCTCCACCTTATCTTTATTATTGTGCAGATTCTTGCTGCTATTGGCTGCTCTTCTTGGCTCTTTGTTTCTAAGCGTGTACAAATCCTCATCAAAGATCTGCCTTTCGACTGTGTGAATTAGCATGATGCAATTGCGGAAATCGTCTTTGATCATTTTTGTTCTTCTGTGGTTGAGTAGATTCCTCCAGGATAAGATCTATATCTTTCGGTACCGTATGATCAGCTGCTTGATCGACGTTATCTCTTCATGGCATGAGTTCAGGTTCTTGCTGGCATATGGTTGCCACTCGTCGAGCTTCTCCAGTAGCAGCTCAACACCCGTCAGAATCTTCATCAAGGGAGTAGATTTAGTATTGAATGAGGTCATCATATAGTTCGAAAGGAAGAGGACGTCGTTCAGGATAGGGCTCTCATACTCTAGCAGGATGTCTCGAACTGCTGCTGGAGCTTCGCGAGCGGCTGGTAGATCAGTCTTGCTTCTTGTGGAATGGAGTCATGATAGAAGTTGAAGGTTGTTGGTAGTTACAAGTCGGTGATGTTCATAACTGACTTGAGCTGTGACTACTTGATCTAGTCTTCTAGACAATAGACTGCATCTTCCATCCATCGGTTATCTCTCTCGATGAATGACTGCACCAAATCTGGTATTCTTATTGCTTGCTCATGCCTTGAGATGTTGACGACCTCTGTCTGCTCCCAGCACATCTGAACAATTTCCAGGCGCTGTCGTAGGAAGTCAGACCGGAAGACATCCTCATTTGCGCTGCTCACCTCGGTGAGCTCATCCAAGACCCTTTCAACCAGTACTTCACGGTGCTATACCTCAGCAGGCTCAGCTTGACTAAGACCTTGGGCAGCAGCACCTGTTGCTCCTATCCGCTCATTGGATATGGAGAGGAGCTTCTTCTGAAACTCATCGAAGTAGCTTGGAAAGTTGACCTCGATCTCTTCATTGGCTTCTCTTTCCATTTGCGCTTTATCTTTAGCAGTGAGCTCATCAATGGCTTTATTATCGTCCATGATGCTCTGTACTTTCATCTTGAAGGGAAGGTTGTAGACTTGGGCCTCCATCTCGTCCATTTCATCCTCCTCAGCAATTTTCTTGGCAATTTCTCTCCTCACAAAGTGATCTAATGCATGGACTCTGACTGCCAGAGCAGACTTTTGGCTCTCCTTTGTTGCTGGACAGAGCCTCTGAAGCTTGAGTAGCCACAGCAGCTGCTGCTCATATAGAATTTGCCTCTCTGGGCTGGCGCTGCCTGATTATGGTTCGGATGCCTTTTTCTACTATAACACATTCTTGCAGTGCAGTGCTGTCTCCTGCTCGTAGCTCTCTACGCTCTCTAGCCCAACGAGGCGATCCACGAGCTCATCTCCGACCTCAGCTTTGATAAGCTCGTGCAGATAGGCCCTCGAGCTCACCACCAAGAACAGAGAGCTGGTCATGAGAGGCTCCACGATATTGTTGAAGCAAGCATGATAAAGATCTTGGCCTCTCATAAGTAGCTGGTTGATCAGCTCACACTTGGTGAGCATATGCTTGAGACCTACCCTGAAGTCCCTCGTCTGTGCCAAAGCCGCCGCCAGCTCCGTCACGCTGTCGATCAGGTGGACTGTGTACTGAAGGAGAGCAAGAAGCCGCTGGTGGATCTCAGGAGAAGGCATCAGAGACGCTAGGTGCTGGACTTGCGTCTCGAGCTCGTCAATCTGTGCTCTGATTGGCTTCGTGGCATCGAGGGCAGCAAACATATTTCGGAGCTGGTACTGCCAGAAGTTCAGCTCGCTCAGATATGCATCAGTGTAGTGGGTTTCGGCTAGCCCTAGAAGTCGAGCGTGCTCAAATGGCAGGACAAGCATGGCTTCGATGACATCCACGGTCTAGAGCGCCCTGAACTTGGCAAAGCAGCCCACGATGGCGTCAATGCTCTTGGTTTGGCGTGGAGTCTAGGAAGACTGCTTCTCCAAGTTGGCCCTCAGCAAAGAAAGCCCATCCTGGAGCTCCTCGTCAACATGGTGGGCTTGATTAGAGGGAGCCTCGCAGAACTCAAGTGCCTCTTGGAGAAGTCCGTTCCTGTTGTCTGAGTTCTCGAGCTGGTACTTCATTTGTGTAAGTAAGCCAGCTGCACATGCATAGAAGCTGGGGAGATCTCGCAGAGTCAGGTGCATTGCCTCGTCACATAGAACTCGATTCATCGTCGAGACCTCCATCGACTTCTTGAAATTGTACATTCTTTCGATATTGAAAAGGTTTAGGCATCTGGCAAACCTGTTTGCTGTGTTGCTGACGGCTGGAAGGAGCCAGCTGAGTCGCTTTGGCTTCATCTGTCCCTGCAGTTCACCCGCTTTGGCCGCAAGATCCAAATTCAGGCTGGCCTGGCTCAGTAGCGCCCTTTTACAGAGCTTCTTGGCATCCTTGAGAAGGCAAAGGCTATGATACTACGAGGATGTGCTCATCGGGATTGTTGCCTCTGCCTTTGGAATGAGCACGAGATAGGGCGAGGCCTCTTGAATCATCTCAGCGAGGTTGTAAGCATCGACGTCCTCTTTGCTGAGGATCTCTTTGTCATCATTGAGGCAGATTATTGAGTAGTGAGCCTCAAGACCACCAAAGCCGTGCTTTGTATTGGTATTGTCTCCAGAGACTCCAGAAAGCGTGGCGATCCAGACGAACCCAAGCGGATTTTGCTTCAAGTCTTCTTGCCATTCCCTCATCCTTGCAATTTGGTTGATCTCATCATCGCTCAATGCATTGGGCTTGAGCTGCTCGACCAAGCTAAGTCGATTCTGAAGACCCTTGGTGTTGTTCGTCAGAGCCCTTATGCTCACCTCGCCATGCTGGGCTTCCAGGTGTCGCATCACCTCCACTGGAGCGTCTCCGTGAATCTTGGTGAGCATAAAAATTATTGAATGCGACTAAAGCACATCGACTTGGCCACGCTAGCAGAGAGCTTCGTGGATCTTTTGCAGCAAGAAATACCGGTCTGCAAGCATCGCCAGGCTCTGATTTGCTCGCTTTTGGAGAATTATGGCCAATATCTGATGCGAGGTGTTGGTCAAGACGATCTTGCTTGATGGATTGCTGACTGCCTGCTGGATCAACGCTGTGAGGCGTTGGACCTGGCAGTCCAGGTACCAGGCAAACCAGCCGTCTGGGTGCTCCCTTTGAGCGATAGTAGTCAGGCACAAATGGATCTGGTCGGAGTTGGCTTCATTTGCTCCCTTCAGATAGAGAGCCACAATATCCTCCTGGGTCTTGAAGTGCGTGAGGTGCTGGAACAGATATGGAGCAAGCCAAGACTTTGTGGATTGATTAGATCCTGAGGCTTAGGAGCCGGCAGGTGGCGCCGAGGGCTTGCTTCGCTTTCCAAGCTGCACCGGGTCTTGCGGTGAAGAGCTGTCCGAGCTATCTGTGCCTTAAGGCGTCTATGAGTTGTGTCGCATTAGCGGATAGAAGTCGAATTTCAGAGCCTCGTGATAGGCGTCGAGGACGCGCCCATCTTGCTCATCGACCAACGCTGTCACATCCTCAGAAATAGCCTGAGCGTCTTGACCAGCGTCTTTGAGGGTCTGTGCGGCCTGGTAGTCAATCTCGATAAGCAAGCACCTGTTGCGTAACGCTCGTGATACGTCTCGACCTTGGTCCACCAGAGTCTGCTTGCTCAAAAGGAATATCGGCCTGAAGTCTTGGTGCGCCTTGACTACTCTCAATTCATCGCCTTGGACGAGACCCTGCTCATTAATGCTGAGCGAGTGGTTGCCCTCCTCGAGCAAAGAGTTCAACCTGTCCAAAATGGAAGGGTTACATAGGTTTGCATTCTCAAAGACGGCCCATTGGCCGTCCTCGATGGCGTTGACCAGCACCGAGTCCACCCATTCGAACCTGCTTTAGCCTTTCGAGATCGTGCGTTTGAATTGGTTCAGCTTGCGCGTCAATTTCTCTCCATCTTCTTGCAATTCATTCGAATTCTATGAAATGAATTCCTCTATTATCAAGATTTGGTCCTCAAGGTCTCTCGTAGCTGCGAGTTTGTGCTGAAGGCTGATGACTGGGCCAGTGAGCCGGTCGATGTAGCTCTTTGCTATCTCAGACTGCAGCTGCGTCAAGTCCTGCGAGGTCTGCTCGAAGCAGCCAAGCAATTGGGTGGTGTCGCTGCGGTCATTGAGCAAGATCCTCTTGAGCTACTTGTTCCATAGCTGAGCGATCGTCTACAAGTTCCGAATGAGCTGCGAGCAATCATCGGTCACAACGAGCAAGGGAAAGTTGGTATGCAGGCAATCTGCCAGGAATTGGAGGCTCTTTGTCTGGCAGCCTTACATCTTCAAGATGTCACTGAGGAACAGATCTGATCTCTCGAGATCAAGAAGGCCATTTCCTATCACGGTTGGCTTATGGTTCTCAAATTTCAGCTGATTATTTGGCAGGATTCTGACTAATGGGCGTGCAGCCAGCGCCTCTCTCACTCTCTCGATGTCGCCTATCAAGCCGGAGGCGGCGAGGATCTCATCGACTATCTTGTGCCTCACCGAGGACTTGGTGACCTTCTGCAGGTAGCAGATGTCCACGCACCAAGCCAGACTGAGGTCGTGATCTCCATCTGTCTCCTGGATGAACCTACGATAGAGCTTGAACAGTCGATTGAGGTCCCTCAGGTTGACGGCAACCTCATCAGGGCAAGCTGCTGTCCTGCCTGCCTGTTCTCTCAGAATGCACTCCACCGTCTTGCTGAATTCCAACAAGGCAGTGACATCCAAGCGCGCGAGCAGACGATCGTTGAGGATCTGGCGCTCCAATATGCACCAGTAGTCGTCTTGGGTCAGCTCCTCCAGGTAGATCTTGTTGAACCTATTCAAGAAGGATTTGGGTAGAGTCTTGCGGCCACCAACCGATGAGCTCGATTAGCTCGGGTTCTGGCAAGCGAAGACGAAGAAGTCAGGGTGGCACTCAAATTCTCTGTTGAGTTCTGGAATGTATACGGTTCTTCGATGGTCAAGGATTGCATTCAGGCCTTCCAGTACACTTTATTGGGCGAGGTTCATCTCATCGATCAAGAACCAGTGGCCTTCCTTGATCGCCCTGAGGAGGGCGCCATCGCACCACCTGAACTGAATATCTTCACCATCACCCGACTCTGGGCCACCGTTGTCGTTGGTTGTGGGATACTCGCTGCCAAGAAGGTCCATCATGTCCGTCTGCTCACTCAAGTTGACTCTGGTGAGCAGCCTGCCACTTATTCTGGCCAGGTTTTCGACGAGGCTGGTTTTTCCGACTCCAGGAGGTCCTTCTATCAAGGTTGGCTTCTGCAGCTGATGAGCTCGCAGCAGCCGATGGAGATTTGATTTCGTTGTCTTTGCATCAAATGCAAATTGTGAGCTCGTGGTGCCCACTTTTTTATCCAGAACGAACGGATGTACACCAATCTGCATTTCTGTGTTTATAAACTCTCCCTCAAATGAGCTTGAGCGATCTCGCCACGACGGCAAGCAGACGTCATTTAAGAGCATGTCAAGATATTCAGTGCAGTGACCTGTGATCTACTCCTTCTACCGGTCGCCGGCAACATCGATACCAAGGCAGAGCCCATCCATGATGACCAGCGAAATAGCATGGTATAGAGTCAGTGCCAGCTGAGCTTGACGAGCTTCTTCAAAAAGCGGGAATCCAACTTTGATAAAATCGATTGCATTGATGATGTCTCTCACACTGAGAGCTTTCCTCTGCAAGACTGTGAATTTCCTGGCAAGAGTGAAGTTGACGAAGCCAATCATATTGAACAAAGTCAGACTAGCCTGCTCGACCTCAGATGCGCCCAGTGCGTTGAGCTTGGTTTCGCACATCTTGAACACGATGAGGTAGAGGTCAATATCTCTCGAGATGGCCCTGTGAATCTGTGGCTGTAATGCAAAGCTCTGAGCAATCTACGGCTGATAAAGATCAATGAGCTCTTTTTGCACAAAATATGACTCAACCCAGATCTCTGTCATTCTGTTTCGTAGAGCAGGGCTGAGCTCTTTCTTTCCAAAGTCTCCAGATGGATTCATGGTGGCAACGATGTTGAAGCCTTCTGCTCCTACGATTTTGATGGCTTCAGAGGAGCTTTTCTCAGACAAAATGAGCATCCTCTCTGTTTCAAAGACCGAGTTGAGTCTCTCAAGAACCGAGTCGTTGGCCAAGGATATCTCATCAATCAGCAGTAGGCCTCCAGTTTGCATGGCTTCAACCAAGATGCCATCATGCCACTCGAAGACCATATTGAGCTCCATCTTTAGGCTTTTCACATTCCTGTACAGCTCTTTGAGCCCGTCGTCTGATCGACAGAGGGGCTTCAAGGCTTTCAGGAAAGCTGCAGCTTTCTTCTGCATGGCTTGTATTTTGCCAATTGAGGCCTTCTATTCTTCAGTGAATGCGCAATCTGGCTATTGTTCCAAAGCTGCTTGCATCATTTGCTCAAGATCATCTTAAGTCTTCTGCAGATTCTTCCTGGTCCTCATGCACCCAATGAAATCTGAGGTTTCAGTATTTTGGTGACAATTGATGCTGAAGAGCTGCTGCTCGTTCAGTGCGGCAAACACCTGGCACAACGTGGTCTTTCCACAGCCTGTTTCACCAACCAGGAGGACTGGCTCCTTGTTTTGGAGGCATTTGTGGACGAGGACCGCCAGTCTCATGAGTTGTCTGCTGACGACGAGCTTTGGAATCCCCAGCTTCATAGGCATGTCTTCAAATGCTTGACCAAGATTGAACTTGTCAAAATAAGCCTGGTAGAAGCTTGCTTCGTCTATCTTGCACCGCAGGGTGGTCTCGATGGTCTTTTTGATGAATTCCTTGTCTTACACGCTCCTCGATCTCTCACCAAGAACCAGGTAGCCTTCAAGGGCAATGTCCTAAGTTGCCATGCTCTCGTCATGATTCACACGGTTTGCCCATTTGAGAAGATCTCTGACAGTGATGGTTGAATCCTTCCCTGAGAATAGGCTGCTTTGTGATCGATAGATCTGCAGGTTCTCCATCGTTTTGACCATCAAGGTGGCTCTGCTCTTTGGGAGGGCACATTTTTGAATCAGGATCTCCTGCAGCTCATCAATTGGAACATCACCAACCTTTATTAAAATAAATCTATTCTTGAAAGCTTCAGATAGCTCTTTTCTTCCACCGTAGCCCTCAGTTGGATTCTGAGTGGCAAAAATCCTAAAATTTGGATGTGCCTTGATCGTTTTTTGCGTCTCCACGATATGAAGCTCTCGATTGTCGTCAAGTAGCCTGTTTAAAGCCTCCAGTACCTCTGATGGAGCGAGATTGAGCTCATCTAGGATTACCCAGTACCCATGCCTCACTGCCTCGACCAATACTCCTTCTTGGAAGACGAGCTTGCCATCCTACTCAGTCTGAGAAGGCACATAGGAGCCCAAGTACTCCTGGATATCCGTATGCATGTGGTTGTTGATCCTGATTACCTTGTTCTGTGTCACATTTGCCAGATATTATACCGTTGATGTCTTTCCAGCGGAAGTTGGCCCCTCAAGGATCACAGCATAATCAGTGACAGACACGATCGAAGCGAGCCTCTTGACCAACCGCCTGAAAGTTGGAGTGAGTATGAAATCGCTCTCATTGAAAGGTATTGGGTGACCTCCTTTGATGATGATGAACTCTTCAACGCATGCGAACTTGTCTGCGTCGTCTCCACGTGTTCGTGAGACCATATCGAGCGATGGCAGAGTCTTGATCTGGAAGAGCCGGAAGATCTCCTTCTCAAGTGCTTGTTGCAAAGAGCTGTCAAGATGGCTGGCAAAACAGGTGAACAGCGCATCATAAATGGCCTTGAGTACTGGATATCTCAGATTTACTGCTGCTTACATCATTTTGAGCGCTCTGCTCAAGTTTCTGAGGCCAATATTGCCACGTTTGTTGTGATTCATGACCAAAGATCTCGCTAATAAGTAGAAATCGAGGATTTGGCGCTTTTGGCTCTCCGAAAACATCGTAGAAGGGGCATTTCGATCAACTATAGGCCACAAATCTATTTCCAATTCAAGCTCAGGGACGTAGAGCTCAGTCAATTTGACTCTGAGGCTGGCTGGAAGCTGCTTTTTGCCTGCTGATGTATATGGTGGGTTCATACACATGAAGATTCTGAAGTCTGGATGTCTCTTTGTCTCGACAATGTCTGCACGCTCGTTCAGTAGGATGTGATGACCTTCGATGATGGTCGAGAGCTTGTTGAGAACTGAGTCACTGGCCAGGTTGATCTCATCAAGGAGGACCCAATCACCACATTGCAAGCTTTTTATCAAAGTTCCCTCAATGAACTGGAAGATGAAGCCACCACCTGACTCAAGCTTCTGTGCTCTTCTCTGCAGATCCTGGATCATGGTTTCTAGTTGCTTTGTTCCTTCTGGATCAAGGCCTTTCTTCGCCTTCAAGCTCGTGAGTCCGTGACTCAAACATTGAATGAACTCTTTTATCTGATTCTCTTCATAGCATTTTTGCATCAAATCCAAGAACTTCTGGTTTTTATGTGATTTAAATGCTTTCTTGAATAATCCTAAGAAATATTCATATGTAGGTTTCAGCAAGAATTTGATGTCAAAGGGCTTGAAGCCTCCCAGAAGATCAGCTGAGTCTGTGTTCTGGTTCATGTTGAAGACGTGCAATTTCTTACCTTGGAGCTTGGCCAGCTCTTGAATGGAGCACGTCTTGCCTGTGCCTGTCTCGCCGACCAAGAGGAGCGATTCTTCTCGTTTGAGAGCAACGCCGACCTGCTCCATAAGGCGAAGAGTCGTCGAGGTGAAGACAAAACTCTTGTCTGGTTGGGACTCCGCGATCTCTCTGGCTACAGGTTCGCTCCTTCCGAAATAGTACGAGTGGTCTCCGATGCCAAAGTCCCGAGTGTGCTTCATAACAAAGTCGACGAAGGCGTCAGGGGAGAGCTGTCCTTGACCGACTGATTCGAAGAGAGAGTTTGCTTCTGCTGCCAAAGAGAGGACGAGAGCGGCTTTGATGTGCTTGTCGTAAATATGAGCCAGATAGATATCCACAACCTCAAGGAGCAGGTTTTGCGAGAGCGTGCTGGAGATGAAGACCTCACTGGCATCTTGGAGATCAACAATGCTTCTTAAGGCGTGGTCGACCCTTTCAAAAAGTTTGAACGTCTACTTGATCGAGAAGGGCTTATGGTCGAGCATTTATCCTTTGAATTTATTCAATTTCTCTTCAAGATGGGCCACACATTTGGCCAGAAACTGAGGCATCCATGGGATGCTCTCCACATATCGATATTTTGAGCTCAAAATCTGATTAAAGTCTTCCCTTGATTGGAGTGGCTCCAATTGGATAGTATAGAGAAATGAAAGAAACGGTGATATGCTGCTTTCGCTCATGTTCCTATTGCTGAGTACGATGATCCTAAAACCCAGTTTTGGAGTAATTGAGAACGTCGAAGTCACCTGGAGCTTGTTCTCTTGTACCAGTGGCAGCAGAAAGGAGAGAAGGTCTGGAGGTGACTGATCGATGTTTTCAAGATGAGCCACATTCCTTCCTCGGCGGCAAATGTAAGTGGACCTTTTTTGAAGATGAACTCTCCAGTCTCGTTGCAGATGTAGGTTCCAACGAGGTTCTTGGAGTCAAAAGACTCCTCCAGAGTCACCACGATGAGCTGCTGCTGGCTCACTCCCTTCATGAGCCTCACAAACGACATCTTACCGCTACCCTCGTCTCCAAAGACTGCAAAATGTCTGAAGATGTGTTTCTCCATTTCATCGATAGCTCCGCCAACTTTTCTGGCCAGATGTGGGGTACAAATCAAATCTTCGTGTGCATTGGCTTCTGGTTCTTGCATCCGATAGAGCTACAGCTCACCGATCTTCTGCTCCAGCTCCTCTTTCAACCTTCTCTCTTATTTCTGGCTGACTCGAAGCTAATCGACCAGCATGATGCTATTTAGCCTTTGGTTTGAATCATCAGCCTCTTAAGCCTCGTTGTTGTGCACAATCCTCAGGAGATATTGACAAACCATCCTATCCTTTTCGTTTAGCTTTTCAAGCTCAATTGAATAGAGTGGGGAGGTATCCCATAACGTCCGTAGGAAGGGCTCCGCATCAAAAAGTCTGAAAATTATATGGAGCTGCTTTGGAGAATCAAGGTGCTTCAAGAGATCAAGGGCATGCTTATGATCCACCAAATGCTGAAGTATTCTCAATTTGGCTTGATCAGTAAATTGCAAGATGATCGAGAGCAACTCCATGAAATTGTCTCGTGCAGACGCGTCGGCAGTTTCTGCGTGTTCAGCGGTCAGAAGCTGGTTGCAAACCACATCCTTGAGCAGGCCTCCGCTATCAAGAAGACGAAGGCTCTTCACGACCTCCTCTTGATCACCGCTGATTCCAATCAGGCCTTTGGCGAGGTACTCCTGCAGTTGACCCCACTTCTTTGGCGGAAGAGGCAACTGCAGACCCTCCTCTGCATATTGTTTCAGTTCTCGGATGCCCAGAATCACATTCAGCTGCTCCATCCGCCTTTGGAATGCAACCTCATCGTTTGAACCATTTGTCGATATTTAGAGTGTCTAAAATTTGTCCATCTAAATTCCGATGTAAATGTTTTTATTTTTAATTTTGATTCAAACAGC
>Ga0138257_1528956_pt1 | contig 15246 bp, 1 predicted proteins | sample RNAICE20151110_2_FD_105264 | JGI IMG/M metagenome (GOLD analysis project Ga0138257, IMG submission 105264) | Metatranscriptomics of polar marine prokaryotic and eukaryotic communities from Arthur Harbor ice station, Antarctica -... | ecosystem: Environmental > Aquatic > Marine > Unclassified...
CTGAGTGCGCATCGGGAGAACCACCCTTCTCAGTTACTATCGTCTCAAAAAGGAGCGGGTTGTTTTCTTCCACGATGACAACGAAAAGAACATGGACCCTAATGGCGTAGTCCGGCGCATCGTTATGCTGAAAAAGGCGCTGAACAAGGAAGACGTCGCCCAGTTGAATGGATGCACACTCCCAGATGAAGGCTCGAAATGTGAGCAGAACCTGGTGTTCAACGCCGTCTATAAGAGCATTACGTATTCCAGTATTCAGGGAGGTGCTGCTGTAGGCCATGGGCTCGGTAGCGGGAGACTGAATTCACGCTTTGGCTGGACACCGGCCTCGAACACTGTTGGACGCGAATGGTTCCAAATTGACACTGGTGAGGTTCAGAGCATTGTTGGTATTGTGACCCAGGGCCGCCGTGATGCCAATATCTGGGTCACTGAATATTCTCTGAAAGCAAGTGTGGATGGCACTACGTGGTCGAACGTGCAGTGCGGGCGGGTCTTCAAGGCCAACACCAACAAGAACTCGAAGGTGAAGAAAATGTTCAGAGATGCAATTAATGCACGCTACATCCGTATCTTCCCTGAAGCCTGGCAAGGCACAATTGGAATGCGCGCTGGCGTGATTGTCTGCGAGCGTCCCTGCACTGGTGGCGAGCTTGATTACCATCTCGACCAAGGATCGCTCATGTCATCTACATTCGGCCCTTCCCTCGATGCCCGATGGGGAGGCGGCGAGTGGGATGAAAACGGTTGGCATTTCAGCAAGGGGCAGGGTCTCCGAGTCGATCAAGATGAAGAAGGTTGCATGAACAACCATGCTATCAAACCTAAGATCTTAAACACTGCCTATTCTATTCAGATCACCTTGATGTTGAACTCTGTGCATGGCTGGAAGCGAGTCATCGGGTCTCAGGGCTGGGGAGATACTGGATTGTACGTGAGGAATCAACTTCAGATGTATCCCAGTGCTGCAGGCATGAAGTGCTCTGAAATTTTGCAGCCTCACACTTGGTATTCGATATTCCTCACCAGGTCGAACCAAGGCTTGCTGAGGATGTACATCAACGGTGCCCTATGCGCAAGAGGCAGACCGAATTACAACGATGCATTCGCCCTGCATCAGCACCGCATTGATTTCTTCCACGACGACGGCTCAGAGCATGCTTCGGGAATCGTCAAGGATATCCATGTTTGGAATCGGGTATTGTCAAACGTGGAGATTTTGAAGACTGCGGATTGCAAAGAAGCGGCAAGAGGCAAGGCATGCCCCAGAACAATCGTCGTCAGTCCTCCGTCTGCTGATTTCCTATACTCGAGCGTCTGGGATAACGACAAACCCGGCTTCCGCCACGGTCGTGGTCGTCTCAATTCACCACAAGCATGGTCTGCCAAGGCGCCCTATGACAAGCAGTGGCTGCAAATTGACGTAGGCGAGGTGCAGAGCATCACTGGAGTTGTCGTGCAGGGCAGGCGTGATGCTTCGCAGTGGGTCACTGCCTTCTATGTAGACGTCAGCTCCGATGGAACGACATGGGAAAAAGTGGGGTGCGGAACGCGTTTTGCTGGCAACAGGAACAGTAACACAAAAGTCAAGGTCATGTTCTACTACCCCATCAAAGGCAGATATGTCAGAATCAAGCCTGCGGCATATAAGAGCCATCCATCGATGCGTGCTGGCGTCTTGCTGTGTGAGAAACCTTGCATCAAAGGAGAGCTCGACTACAAATTCCAGTCATCCCTTCTTTCCGACACGGATGGACCTCCGCTCTATCCCTTTGGCGGGGAAGCACAATTTCTGCCGGGTATAGGCTACCGATTCAGGACAAGCCAGGGTCTCATCCTCGACCAAAGTTACTGTATCACACAACCGGAGGAATGGAGTGTCTTTATGGAGGTTAAACTCGATTCGACTTCCGGCTGGAAGCTGTTGATGAGTTCCAAGGGCTGGGGTGACTATGGGCTTTACGTCAATCGTCAGCTGCAGATGTACCCTCCCGCAGCTGGACTCAAGTGCGCTGGCAGGATCCACTCCAATCGCTTCTATAAGTTCATTATCACAAGAGACAGGGAAGGCCACGTGAAGTTGTATCTGAACGGGTACATGTGTGCTGAAGCGTTCCCTACCTTCCTAAGCGGATTTAAGCCCGACGCCGAGGACGTGGATTTTTTCAGAAATCCCGAAGGCAAATACACGTCGTCTGGAACCGTTAAGAGGATCCGTCTTTGGGATTACGCTGTGGATGATGCGCAAGCTGCTCAACTATGTGACTGCAAATTGTCGGCAGCGGCAAAGAAGTGCGATAGGACAATTATTCAAAACCCATCGGACAATCGGTATACATACTCTAGCACATGGTCTAATCAACCCAACGGCAAACGGTATGCTGCTGGGCGTCTTGACTCCCCCTGGAGCTGGAGTACGGGCCAGAACAATGTCGACACGGAATTCATGCAGATTGACACAGGCACTGCCCAAGTCATTGAAGGTGTCATCACGCAGGGCCGACTTGATTATCCTCAGTGGGTCACAAGCTTCAAAGTGATGGTCAGTAACGATGGCAAAGCTTGGACCGACGTGCAGTGTGGCTTCGCGTTCACCGGCAATAACAATCAGAACAGCAAAGTGAAGAATCTTTTTGATACAGGTGTGAAAGCCAGGTACATCCGTTTCTACCCGCAGACGTGGTACGGACATATGAGTATGAGAGCAGGTGTCGTTGTCTGTGAAAAGCAGTGCCAAGGCGGTCAGCTAGACTTCAAGCTGCAGCATGATCTTGCATCTACGACACTCGGGCCTAGCCTTACTGTGCCGTGGGGTATCGGACACTGGTCAGCATCCAACGGATACCGCTTTCACAGAGGACAAGGTTTCAAGCTTGATGCCGAGTCCTGCATGAATGAGGGTGTGTACACCATCTACATGAACGTTAGATTTGACAACGCGAATAGTAAAAATCGGCTGGTTGCGTCTGGAGGCTGGAGCGATTACGGGTTTTACCTTTGGAAGCGCAAATTCACACTTTTCCCGAAAAGTAGCCTGATGACATGCGAAGAAAGAGTCTTCAACAACGAGTGGTATAAATATATTATCACTCGGGACAAGTCGGGCACAGTTTCGATGTATTTGAACGGTTACAAGTGTGCCAGCGGTGAGCCGCCTTTCTTGGATGCGTTCTCAATCAATCCGGACAAGATGCAATTCCTCAAGGACTTTGGTAACAATCAAGGTTCGGGATATGTAAAACGCATTCGCACGTGGAAAAAGGCCCTTGATGATAGTGAAGTTGCAGACCTGGTTGGCTGCAAGTTGAATGTGCCCGCCCCCAGCAGCAAATGCCAAGGTCAGGTGACAGAAGCTACGCCCTATTCAAGAATCGCGTACTCATCAACGTGGAACAATGACAAGAAAGGTGTTCGTCATCACGGAATGGGACGGTTGGACTCATATTCAGCGTGGAGCGCTGGCTACAACGACCAAAATCAGTGGTTTCAATTAGACGCTGGGTCGGTTACAATTTTGAAAGGAGTGACTACGCAAGGACGTCGTAATTATGGGCAATGGGTTACTGAGTACCGCATTGACATCAGTAAAGATGGCAAAACGTGGGAGCCAGTGGATTGTGGTCGTGTTTTTACTGGTAATCGTGATCTCCACACCAAAGTCGAAAGCGTGTTCACCGAACCTCTGAAAGCTAGGTACGTGCGCATCAAACCACGATCATGGCACGGCCATATCAGCATGCGCGCAGGCTTGTTGGTTTGCGAGATTCCCTGCGTGTCGCGCGAACTAGACTACGAATTCAACGACCAGTTCACATCGTCTAAATTTGGACCTGCTCTTGTCCCTGCATGGGGTTCGGGATCCTTCTCTTCTTCGAACGGCTATGTCTTCAACGCTGGTCAGGGCTTAAAACTGGATGAGCATAAGTGTATTAAGAAAGTGAAGAACGGGTGGACCATTTTGATCAAAGGAAAGGTTGGCTTGACCCACGGCTGGAGGCGCATTCTGAACAGTAAGGGGTGGGGCGATTTTGGGTTCTATATTCGGAATGGTCAATTCAAAGTATTTCCTACTGCAGCTAATATGGCTTGCACATGGAAAATTCTGCCGAACGAACAGGTGACTTATGTGATTTCCCGCTCCAAAAAGGGCGTGGTATCCATGTACCAGAATGGTCTGAAGTGCGCTTCTGGCAAACCGTCGATTGCTAGTCGTTTCATGCTTGATCCGAGAGATGTAAGCTTCTTTCGTGATGATGGCAACGAGAATACCAAAGGCAGCGTGAGGAGGATCAAGATGTGGAACCGCGTGTTGGGTGATTCAGAGGTAGCAGACGAGAGCAAATGTGAGATTGACGCACCTGCTGATAAGTGCGAACGTTCTGAGACAGTGAGCCTGGATAACACGAGGTACACGAGCACACGTTGCTGGGCAAACGATAAACGTGGTTATCGCTACAACAGGCCACGGCTGGGTAGTGGAGATGCTTGGGTTCCTGACTGGAAATTTGGTCATTGGAGATACGGCCAGCCGGAGGAAAACAGTGCTTGGTTGCAGATGGATTCCGGCAGTGTTCAATCGATTTTGGGCGTAGTGACGCAAGGACGTCGTGCGGGAAATCAGCATGTCACCACCTTTGCAGTCAAGGTGAGCAGTGATGGAAAGTCCTGGAAAGATGTGGATTGTGGAAATCTTTTCATCGGTAAGGATTATCGGTACAAGTATTCCAACAAATTCAAAGATCCCGTCAAGGGCAGATACATTCGCATTTACCCCAAAACTTGGCATGGGTGGCCTAGCTTGCGAGCCGGGCTCGTGCTCTGCGCAGCTAAATGTGAAAACAAGGAGCTTGACTATGAGTTCAAAGACAATCTGGATTCTTCCACTCATGGGCCCGCACTCGATGCGATGTGGGGCAAGGGTTACTACACCAAGATCAATAATGTGTTTGAGAAGGGCCGAGCTCTGAATGGGGTCGCTGTCTATCGTTATCATGCGCACCAGGGATTCCAAATCGACTCGACCATCTGCTTGAAAGACGAAAAGGCATGGAGCTTCTTGATGCAGGTTCGATTTGATGACACGAATCGTTTCAATCGTATTCTAGGTTCCGAGAAGTGGCGCCGGTATGGCCTCTTTGTGAAGAATCGGCACTTGACCATGTTCCCTGATGACTTGGAAATCACATGCTCTGCGCATTTGTACAATGGCCAGATGTATCAATTGGGCATGACCAGAAGTAAGTCTGGTGACGTAAAGCTCTTCCTGGACGGATATCAGTGTGCTTCCGGATCCATCGCTGATGCCCCTTCCAAGGGTCTGAAAATGGACTTGGAAAGCATTCAATTCCTGCATGATCCGAATGGAAATGATGGATATGGATACGTCCAACGTATTCGTATGTGGGGAAAGGAGCTCGACACAGATGAGATTCAAAAGTCTTGCGACTGTAAAGCACCCAAAGAAGGGAAAGAATGCTCGGGGCAAATTGTATTGAATGTTGCATATTCTGCAATTAAGTTCGACTCAGTCCTCTCTAACCATAAGGTAGGAACTGGGTGGGCGCGCGGGAGACTGGATTCTCGCGCCTCGTGGATCGCGCCTAACTACAATCAAGGCCACTGGATGCAGATGGATGCAGGCTCGTTACAGACCATCTCTGGAGTGGCTACTCAGGGGCGCTATGGCGCTGGTTGGTGGACCTCGTCATTCATGGTGAGGGTCAGCAGCGACGGTAAAGATTGGACATGGACAGAATGTGGCCGCCGATTCCCTGGAAATGTCAATTGGCACGCCAAACTTGATACGGTATTCGAAAAACCTGTCAAGGCACGGTATGTGAGGATCTATCCTGTCACATACGTTGGAATGCCATCGTTGAGAGCAGCGCTTCTGATTTGTGAGACCAAATGCGAGAAGAGGGAACTGCAGTACAAGTTCGAAAACACTTTGACTTCGTCGACGGGTGGCCCAAGCCTACTTGCGCCCTGGGGATCGGGCACGTACCAAACGGCCACTTGGAACTATTGGACGTCAACCGGTGATGGATATCGATTCACTGCAAACAAGGGATTGCAGTTGGACGAAAGCAAGTGCATCACTGATCCGCTATCATACACTGTCATGATTGAGGCAAAATTCACCCATGTTTCAGGCGACAAAGCAATCTTGACGTCTGAAGAATGGTTTGACGATGGTATTTACATTGTGGACGAAATTTTCCAGATGCGTCCGTCCCCGGAGCTGCAGTGTGGTGAAGAGCCAATTCGCGCTGGCTATGATTATAAGTTTGCCGTCACGAGGTCAAAGAAAACCGGCATGATCAAACTGTATCTCAATGGCTACGAATGTGCATCTGGCAAGCCCAACGCCAATTCAGGCTTTGCTCTTGAGCCCCAAAACATGATTTTCTTCCGCGGGCCAAACTCGCATTCTGCATCTGGATGGGTCAAGAAGATTGAAATCCTAGGCAAGACGCTCTCATCGGCGGATATCATGAGCAAGGTTGGATGTGAATTGCCCCGTCAAGAATCGTCGGCTTGCGACGATACTGTCGCCTTTGTGCCTGAAACATCGAGTTACAAGGCATCTTCCATCTACGCCAATTATAAAATGGGTCAAGCTCACTACGGGCAGCCCCGTATTGGCGATACTTATTGCTGGAGCCCTGACACCAACCAGTGTTATGGATGGTGGAATGGAGGTGGGTGCAATAAGGGCAGCAGAGAGACCTGGCTCCAGGTTGATGCAGGCAGTGTCAAGCCGATCGCTGGAGTTGTAACGCAAGGCCGCAACAACTATGGACGCTGGGTAAAGACTTTCAAGGTCAAAGTCAGCGAAGATGGTGTGAATTTCAAAGACGTGGAGTGTGGGCGTATCTTTGATGGAAATAAGGACTCAAGGTCCAAGGTTAAGAACCTGTTCCGTCTGCCTGTCAAGGCGCGCTATATCAGATTCTACCCTGATACGTGTTATTACAATTGCGACATGCGTGTTGGGCTCCTGCTGTGCGAGACAGCCTGCGAGTCTGGGCACTTGGATTACAAAATGACCACTGGTGTACTAGCATCTGTTACTGGCGGGCCACAACTGCATGCACCTTGGGGGCAGGGCACTTTTAACTCGAAGACGGGATATGTATTCCGTGCTGGTCAGGGTCTGCAGGTGGACGAGTCTAAGTGCATCAAGGACAAGAAGACTTACTCGATTATTATCACCGCAAGACTCAATCAGGTAGACAAGATCCGTGGCATCCTTACCAACGAAGAATGGCAGGAGAACGGTCTGAATGTTCAGGATGGGGTGTATACATTGAAGCCGACCAAGTTGCAGTGCGCTGAGGTCATCAGGAGGTCGTATTTCTATGACTTCGGCATTACGCGTTCGAGTAAGGGCGTCATTAGCTTGTACATCAACGGCTACAAATGTGCCTCGGGCAGCCCGGTGTCGAATGAGGGATATCCTCTGGAAGAAAATAACATTCAGTTCTTGCGTGGAGTCTCGAAAGGGCAGTCGGCATCAGGTTATGCCAAGCGAATCCAAGTCTGGAACAAGGAGCTATCAAGCGATCAAATGGCAGAACAAAGTAACTGTGACACTCCTCAGCAGACAAAGCAATGTGGATCCACTGTCGAGTATGTGCCGGACAACGACAAGTACACGGCGTCGTCCATCTACGCCAACTACAAAATGGGGCAGGCTCACTACGGGCAGCCCAAAATCGGCAGTCCCTACTGCTGGCGCCCTAGGACCAACAATGCTGGACAGGAGTGGCTTCAAATTGACGCAGGCAGTGTCAAAACTATTGCTGGCATTGTTACACAAGGCCGTGGAAACTATGCTCGATATCTCAAAACACTCAAGGTCAAGGTGAGCTTGAAGGGCAGAAAATGGCAATGGGTCGAGTGCGGACGCATCTTCAATGCTAATAAAGTGTCCAGCGAGAAAGTCGAGATCCTGTTTGACTATCCTGTGAAAGCCCGATATGTACGAATCTATCAAGAAAAATGCTACTACAACTGCGATCTTCGGGCGGGCCTCCTGATGTGCGAGACCGGCTGCAAGAAAGAAAAGCTTGAATATCGATTGACGTCAGCGCTAAATTCAGTGACCGAGGGGCCTATGCTCAAGACACCATGGGGCCAGGGCTCGATCAGCAGTTCTGCAGGTTACCGCGTTTCGACAGGCAAGGGCCTTGAGGTGGACGAAAGCAAGTGCATCAAAAGTACAAAATCGTGGACTGTTCTGATCGATGCCAAATTTGATGCGGTAGACAAAACCAGGGGGCTCATGATTAGCCCTGAGTGGAACAGTGCCGGTGCGTACGTCAAGGATGGCAAATTCCAGCTCATGCCCACCAACCTCATTTGCGAACGGGAACCAATTCGTCGCCCGTACTATTACAAGTTTGGTATTACACGTAACAAGAAAGGCAAGGTGTCCTTATACCTCAATGGCTATCCGTGCTCATCTGGATCGCCGATTTCTGCTTCCGCTTTTGCTTTGGATCCATCCAAATTAATTTTCATGCGTGGGAAGAATGGCGGATCAGGCTCGGGCTACGTCAAAGATATTACCATTTGGCAGAAGGCGCTGGACGCAGACGGCATGCTGAAGGCAAGTGGTTGCGAATTGCCAGGAAGCTATGCAAGATGCAAGGGTATCATTCAATACGTTCCTTCTTACGCCAAGTATACGGCCTCTTCAATCTATGGTAACTACAAAATGGGTCAGGTTCACTACGGACAGGCTCGAATCGGCGATCCGTACTGCTGGAAAGCCGGGTCAACTACGCCAGGCAAGGAATGGCTTCAAATCGATCTTGGGAAAGCAGAGAAGGTTGCAGGTGTAGTGACTCAAGGACGAGGAAACTATGCTCGATGGGTCAAAACGTTCAAGGTGATGGTGTCACAAAAAGGCAAGAACTGGAAGTACGTTGAGTGTGGTCGCGTCTTCGACGGAAATAAGAATCGCAACGAACTCGTCAAGAACAACTTTGACTATCCTGTCAAGGCACAATATGTTCGCATCTACCCGGAAACCAGCTACTATGGCTTTGATATGAGAGCTGGTGTCTTGTTGTGCGAGTCAAAATGTGGCACGGGCGAACTGAAATATGATCTGAGAGATGGTCTTTCGTCCACAACTGGCGGGCCTTCCCTCGAGGCGCCGTGGGGTCTTGGCAAAATGAACTCAGTAACAGGATATCGATTCCGAAAGGAGAAGGGTCTCGAACTTGACGAGCACAACTGCATCAAGAAGCCTTCGTACTGGAGTGTCCTTATGGACGTCAAGTTGGATAAGGTAGACGGCTATAGGTCGTTGATGACGAGCAACAGGTGGAAAGGAAATGGTCCTGCAGTGCTGGATGGCACATTTGTTGTGAAACCTACGAAATTGGTGTGCGACGAGCCTATTCGTAGAGGATACTATTACAAGTTTGGCGTGACCCGCTCCAAAGATAACGAAGTGTCGTTGTATCTCAACGGATACCCATGTATGACCACCGAACCCACCTCTTCGAAGGGGTTCAAATTGGAGGATAACAACATGATCTTTTTCAAGGGGGTCCTCGGGGAGGCATCAGCTGGCTATGTCAAGAAAATTGAAGTGTGGGAGAAGACGCTCACAGCAGCACAAATGTTGAAGGCTAGTAGTTGCGAGCTGCCGCAGGAGTCAACATCCAAGTGCAGCGGTTACATTTATTACTCTCCAAATTACGATAAGTTCACTGCTTCCTCTATCTATGGCAATTACAAAATGGGCTGGGACCATTACGGACATCCGAAGCTGGGAGAATCCTACTGCTGGAAGGCCTCAACCACCACTGCAGGAAAAGAGTGGCTTCAGATCGATACAAGCTCGGTGCAGGCTGTTGCCGGTGTTGTGGTTCAAGGCCGCTCCAATTACGGGCGATGGGTTAAGACTTTCAGAGTGATGGTGTCACAGAAGGGCAAGACCTGGAAGTATGTTGAGTGTGGACGCATCTTTAACGGTAACAAGGACTACACGACAAAAGTGGAAGTATTCTTCGACAAGCCGGTCACGGCACGTTATGTGAGGATCTACCCGGAGACCAGTTATCACGGCTTTGATATGCGAGCTGCAGTGTTGCTTTGCGAAACCAATTGCACAGGTAAGAAACTGGAGTACGACCTCACATCAGGCCTTACATCAGAGACCGGCGGACCCAGCCTGCATGTCCTCAAGGGTGACGGTTCATACAGCAGCAAGGGATATCGTTTCAAGGAAGGCCAGGGTCTTGAAGTTGATGAAAGCAACTGCATCAAATCGCCCAAGTCCTACACTATCTTTATGGATGTGCGACTCGACAAAACGGACAAGAGCCGTGCGTTGATCCGCGCTGATGATTGGGACACCGCTGGTGTGTACGTGAAGGATCGACTTTTCCGTATCTTGCCTACAGAATCGAATATCGTGTGCGACAAAGAGCCTATCCGTCGAAACTATTTTTATCGCTTCGCCATAACTCGGTCACAGAAGAGTGGTGAGGTGTCTCTCTACATGAATGGATATCCGTGCGCCAGCGGCAAGCCAAAGACTGCCAAAGGATTGATACTCGATCCTGACAACATCAAGTTCTTCCGAGGCATGCTCAAGCAGTCAAGTGGGGGATACGTCAAGAAGATTGAAATTTGGGACAAGGCCCTCTCGGCAGACGATATCAAAAAGCACAGCGGGTGCAAAATGCCCTCGCCCGACAAAGCTTGCCATGGCGTTATCCAGCTGGTGCCGCCTACTGAAAAGTGGACGGCTTCCTCGATCTATGGCAATTACAAGATGGGCTGGGCCCATTACGGTAGGCCGCGACTCGATGACTCGTATGCTTGGTTGCCTAAAACCCAGGCATCCATGAAAGACGATGGCAGGAATTCGCAGAAAAATGAGGAATGGCTGCAGGTCGATCTAGGTGAAGTCATGGGCGTGTCTGGACTTATTACGCAGGGCCGCTCCAACGCATGGCAGTTCACCACGACCTATAAAGTCATGGTGAGCCAGTCTGGCAAGGCGTGGAAGCACGTCGAGTGCGGTCGTATTTTCGACGGCAACGTCAATTACTATACCAAGAAGCAGAATCTCTTTGAACAGGTTGTGAAGGCACGCTATGTGCGAATCTATCCGGAGACCTGTAGCGGATACTGCGCGCTGAGAGTTGGCATTCTCTTGTGCGAGAAGACATGCACAAGCGGCGAACTGGACTACAAGCTGGAAAGTGGCAGTTTCGAATCGGTGACCAGCGGACCGATGATTACAGCACCTTGGGGTGCAGGCACAGTGGACAAAAAGATTGGCTATCGTTTCTTGAAAGAGAAGGGTTTCAAGGTGGATCAGGCTGCATGCGTCACTGACCCCTCTTCCTATTCTCTTCTTGTTAACGCACGTCTGGATCAGGTTGACAGTCAACGATCTATCATGGAATCTGATTCGTGGGGAGTCAACGGATTCTACATTGGCAACGGTTTGCTGCGATGGAGGCCTTCCAAGGTCATCTGCGAAACTGAACCCATTCGTGTAAACCAGTTCTACAAGTTTGGAGCGACTGTTGATGGCAAGGGTAAGGTAACTCTGTACCTCAATGGGCAGCAGTGCGCTGTTGGCACGCCCAATTCGGGCCCGGGCACCAAGTTGGATAAGGACAACATGATCTTCTTTCACGGAGATGACAAGAAATCATCTGCGGGCTACGTCAAGCGCATCCAGATCTGGAAGAAGACACTGAGCGCCAAAGAGATGGCAAAAGCTTCTGACTGCTCGTTTCCTGCCGAGGGTAAACAATGCAAAACTGGCGACGTTGTGCATGTTCCCCCGCACACCAAGTATGAAATGTCGTCATGCTGGCACTATTGGTCCAAAATGGGTAAGGATTACCATGCTCTTCCCAAGATCAACTCAGCTGGAGCCTGGGTTGCTCGCACCAACGACCAGAACCAGTGGTTGCAAATTGATCTCACGAAGAAGCAGGATGTTGTGGGTTTCGTCACCCAAGGCCGCTACAACGTGGGGCAGTGGGTGAAAACATACAAGGTGAGCGTGAGTGATGACGGAAAGGAATACACTGATGTAGAATGCAGTCGTATCTTTGACGGCAATACAAATTACAATAGCAAGGTACGTAATTATTTTACCACACCCGTCAAGGCTCGGTATATCCGCGTTCACCCAATGACGTGGCAGTCACATATCGCCATGCGATTCGGGGTCCTCACGTGCGAAACTTCGTGCCAGCACGACCGGCTCGATTATGAGATGCAGGGCTCTGAGTCGTCCACTGGTGGTCCTATCTTGCACTATCCATGGGGTGCAGGTATTTTCGTCCCCAAGGAATCGTCCCCGGGCACGGACTTCCCGGGCAACGATTTGAGTTACCTCCATATTCCAGCCAGTGACTGCTTCAAGCAATGCAAAAAGCGCAGGGATTGCGTTGGCGTGTTGAGGAAAAATGGTGAAAATGCTAAAGGATGCTGGCTGAAATATGCATTGGAGAACATGAGGGATAATAATGCGATCGACGCCATCTTCCGGACTGATACTATGTACTACCAGCTGCGCACGCCCTACGGCTACCGTGTCAGAACAGGAAAGGGCATCCAGGTTGCGACTGGCAAGTGTGTCAAGACTAAGAAAGAATACAGCTTGGTGGTTGAAATACGACTAGATCGTACCACTGGCAACGCCGTGCGCCTCTTTTCATCCAGAGGCTGGGGGCAAAAAGGAGCGTTTGTGTACAATGGGCAGTATGCCATGTATCCGTGGTTCCGGGGTTTGAAATGTCAAGAGGACATCAAGCCGGGCTTCTTCTACAAGTTCGGCTTGACGCGCTCGGAGGATATGAAGGTCTCAGTCTATCTCAACGGATGGCTGTGTGCATCGGCGTATCCACCCTACGCCTATGGCTTTGCGATTGACGAGGACGTCTTTGACATTCTGCACGACGACAAGTCGAAATACAATTCTGCTGGCTATGTGCGTAGGATCCAGGTCTGGAAGGATGCTATGTCGCCCACGGACATGCTGTCCGCCAATGATTGCAAGCTATCTGTCATGAAAAAGCACACCCCGGGTCAATGGGAGAAGTGTGCGGATCAAAATGCAAAATGCAGTTGCAAGGGGGTCATTCGATATGGTGACCCCATATCAGATAGATGGAGTGTACCGCATATTGCTGCCGGGGAGCGCACCTGTAATGATCAGGAGTTTGGCGACCCTGCAAGAGGTGTGATCAAGATGTGTCAGTGCAACACGTACTATCCCACTGTGGGCGTGAAATCATCTAAGGTGACGTCTTCAAGCGTGAAGGATGGCAACGCTGATGAATGGGGCCAAGGCAATGGGTTGAATAGCGACAACTGCTGGGCGCCGGCTTCGGCCAATATGTACGAGTGGCTCCAACTTCATTTGGGCAAAAACAAAACGATTGGCATCGTCTCGACGCAAGGCGACCCCAAACGCGCATGGCAAGTAACCGGCTTCATTATCAAGGTGAGCTATGACGGAAAGGAGTGGCTCGATGTGCAGTGTGGCCGAATCTGGAACACACCCTGGCAAGGCAACTCAAACAAAATCTATTCAGTCAAGTTCGAGAAACCTGTAGTGGCTCGGTACGTGCGCTTCTTGCCGATTACATGGTACAGCTACCCGGCGTTGCGCGTGTCAGTCGCAAGTGTGAAACCGCCCCCTGCACCACCGCCGCCGCCTAGCAACGATGACAAAAAGGACGACAAGAAGGACGATAAGAAGAGCGATAAGAAAAAGGAAGTGTCGACCGAGACTTTGGCAGAAAAGAAGTTGACGAACAAGGAGGGCAAGAGCTTGTTGAACAAATATTGCGCTGATTATCGTGATTCTTTCAAGAAGAGTCCCGCCAAGAATAAGGCCAAGATTCAGAAGCTCATGACCAAATGCATGAACCAGGATTGCGCGCAAAGTCTGGAGGGGGGCTCTGAGAGCAAGCCTGGTTGCCGCTTTTTGAGTGTGAACGGGTTCTGCTACGCGTACAGTTCCGCACAAATGTGGTGCAAGGACAATAAAAATGTCAAAAATTGTGATGATGGTGGAGACAAATGGGCTGCCAGTCCACTGGGCACGGCCGAATCCAAGCTAAAGACAGTGTGGAAACCGCGGGAGGAGATCGCTATTTTGGACAGCGGGGAAAAGACCAAGGACAAATTCAGCTGTGTGTGCATGAAGGGGTGTGCTATCAATGGGAAAAAGTCGAAGTTTTTGTGTGCCGATGAAAACACCAAAGGGGTGGGCTCTAAGGATATTGATATTCCGAGTGCTGTCACTCAGAATAGTGGTAAGAAGGACCAGTGTGCCTGTAAATGCGGAGACAGCTGGGGCTAGTAGATGAGAATGGAGCCGTGCATACTTGCATGCGTACATACATACATACGTACACACGTGCACACATACATACATACATGCATACAAATACACATACATACAAACATACATGCATACACATATACATACATACATGCATACATACATGCATGCACGCACACATACCCTCACACACAAACACACACACACACACACAGATTCGCACATTCATTCCGCACATACGCACACGCATACTCACACACAAGCACACACTATATACATATCATTTGTATATATAGCGTTAGAGCTTTGCTAGGCAAAACTCGTTAGAAATGCCTTAGAAACACCAGCAACAGAATATGTTCATATAGCTGCTGGGTGTTGACTCAAATTGGAGGGGAACACACAAAAAACACGTTCGACACACCAGCACAGTAGCCGTCACTACTGCGTTGGTTTGGACAAATTCAGTGTAAACTTAAGGTATATGTGCATATATTTGCGGCAATTCCCTCGCACATCTTGCGGTATATATACATACATAAATATGTATATATATGCATACTATACCATTCATAGCCCTTAAGAAAGAAAAGGTTGTTATCGTGTGGCCGTGATCACAGCGGCAAAATAAAATGCTGTGAAAGAAATTTTGCAGCGTTTTTGTATTTGTTGTATATATTCGTTGACCACGGCATTTTTTTACGTGCCAAAACAGACGCCTTGGAGGCGGTAAATACGTGAATGTACGAGTGCCTTATATACAATAATAATTATATATACAGTATGTACGTACGTGTAAATATACGTACGTGCATATACGAGAGCCTTCTTGCGATGCTTTTCTGACGGCGTCTTGGGGTTCGTTGCATTACATCATTTCTGTAGTAAAAGCCACTCTGCTC
>Ga0138257_1312603_pt1 | contig 14881 bp, 18 predicted proteins | sample RNAICE20151110_2_FD_105264 | JGI IMG/M metagenome (GOLD analysis project Ga0138257, IMG submission 105264) | Metatranscriptomics of polar marine prokaryotic and eukaryotic communities from Arthur Harbor ice station, Antarctica -... | ecosystem: Environmental > Aquatic > Marine > Unclassified...
AGAGGAATGAAGGCAAACAAGGATCTATGATTTCATATATTGGTAGTAATATTGGTTCCACTTTTGGGTGGCTCGGTAGCGGGGTTTCAAGCTATGGAGCCAGCTACCTTGGCGCATCAACAGAATTAACTTAAGGTCCTGCAGCTTTAATTGGAGCTGAAGCTCAAGATGGAGAGGAAGTTGCGCAAATGAGAGCAATGCTTGCACGACCTGAACTCCTGGAGCTTTAAAAGGAAGCTGATAATGCTAATCAAATTAATGAAAGATAAAGTGATTTGAATAGTCTTGGCGATGCTGACGCCAGGTCGTCTATCGTTTTTGCCACACCTACACATTTTGATAACGGTAGCTCCAATAATAATAATTCCTTTTCCGAAGACGAGTTCCAAGATGCCATTGACGTAAGTATGGATGATGAATAAGAGCACAACACCATCCAAGACGACGAAAAAGATTAAGAAGCCAAAGAGGAAGTCAAGCGAGCAGATGATGATGATGCTCTTCGTCCTCCCAGTCCCTAGAACTTATAAAACGACATACGTAGAATGAGTGAGCAATTGTACAACGATTTCTCAGGAAGCACTCAAAGCACTTTGATCAAGAATTTCAGAAGACGCAGGAATATTGCCGATAATGCTGGGGATCAGGTGGATGATACTCCGCTCTTCAGAGGCCAGTTTCATCTCAAGCATTCAAAAATATCACTTATCAATGATTCCAAAATATAAGTTGATATATAAGGTCTCTCTGAATAAATGAACAAACCATTTGTCGAGAACACAGGAGCGAGGAGACCTAAGAGACGCCAAAAAGGAGCTGGAGATAACGAGAATAAATACCATGTTGGCAGCAGTAGTTTCCAAGATGAGCCATTCACCAACCAAGATTGTGATGAAATCATCATGTTTTCGACTGATTTCAAAATCGAATACAACCACTTTGATGCCCAAGATACCAAGAACGAGCACCAAATCAAAATGCATGCTAGCTGCAAAGACATGGGCGTCCAAGTCATTCAGAGGTTCATGCAACCAGGAGCTTCGCAAGTCTCAGAAAGAAGCGAAGATGGCAGCAAGATCAACATCCAGACGGAGGTGCATGACGTCATCTACAAGATGAGCGACGACAAGAACTCCAGCTAGATGTCCATCCAGTAGCTAAAAGAAAGCATCACCAACAACAAGAAAGATGAAGACCTGATGACAATCGAACTCCTTTTTGGAAATCAAAATATCAAGGAGTCCATGATATCAAAGATGTTGTCAACTTCTGATTTCGTTGATCAAGAGCTCAACTTCAAGTTCAGACCTATGACTTGCCTCTATCGTACGGAATTTATGGAGTTCTTTATGAAATTCTTCGAAATGGACGAAGAAGTCAACGACGAAGTCAAATTGCGAGCTCTAGAAGAATATGAAAAACTAAGAGAAGCCATATCCCTGCAGAATGTCTTTGAAGGCCATAACCAAATTCAAAGCAATTTCAAGCTCAAGATTGAGCTGGATTCTTCAAAGATTCTATTGCCAATTTGTTCGAATAAAAGATAAGAAGATGGTACCAATCGACTGGAGAATATCAAGTTTAAGGAGGCATGGATTTTGAATACAGGAAATCTATAAATTACGAATAACAAAGATATCAGCGCCACGGTCAAGGAGAAGTCTTCGAAGAGAGGAGGCAAGCTCCAAAGCTGGAAGTGTGATTAAGGATATAATCCAATGAACTTAGATATTACACAAATAAGCATGATTTATGTTGAGAACCTTCAAAATTGGCAAGATCATGGTATGTCTGCCAGTCGACAAGTGCTGAAAGACCTGCAAGTGAAAATGATGATAATGATTCGGAATAATGATTACAAGTTTGAAAATCCCAAAGAGCAGCCACTGATCAAATTCAAGATCGCTTCCGATGAGATCAAGCTCATCTTCAACCCCATCACCTATGTGCACTTAGCGAACATCAGCAAATGCTTCAGCAGCACCGATTGTGATTCGCCAGATTCAGAGAGAGGCAAGATATTAGAAAGATAGAACATTTTCAAAAATGCCACGGTGGTCGATGTCGTTAAGAAAAAAGGCAATACGCTGAAGTATTGGTACAAGTATGTTGCTGTCTTGAGTGGATCATACATCTACTTCTACAACTATGATGACTATCAGATCATAGAGGAGGTCGTTGCTTACTTCCAGCAGGGCCAGAGCAGAAAGATATCTTAAACTTTCGAAACAACCGCTGTCCAGAATGTAGACGAAGACAAGAGCGATAATGATGATAACATATCTATTTCAGAAACACAGAACAGCGAATAAAGCGACGTGGCTCCAGAGTAGCCCACCAGAACTCTGCACAAGGATTTCAACTCGCTCAACTATGAAGAATACTTCTTGGTAAAGGGCTGTGAAAATATCCAGAACTTGAAAGAATACAAACAAGAACTTCAGAATCGACAGAACGTGATGACTCAAGGCATTGATCCAGATTTGTTCTTGAACCACAATCTCCAACACGAAGCTGAAAAAGGAGCCGAATCAAAGCAGCCAGACTCTCCATACACCTATTCAAGTAACAGATAGAGTTGAGCAACCACACCACCACTCAGAACCATTTTCTAAAAAACGCACGAAGAAGCGCACGCAACAGTTACATCTCCAACAAACTTGAGACAGACTCTGTGCTTCAACACCAGAAGGCCCATTTTGGTTGAAGATATTGGAGTTCGAATGAATAATTCAATGAATATTGAGTGCATTCTTGAGTTCTAAAATATCAATGACCGAGAAAGATGGAAGCAGGTTATCATTTCTAAGGCAACAGAAATCAATTTAGTCCTTGGGAAAAGCAAAAGAGATAGCTATACTGAGAAGTTCCAGAGGTTTGAGACCATTAATGATAAACGAATGAACACCAATCTGCCAAAGGAGGAGAGAGATATAGCAAGCAAAACTCGAGATGGCCAAACAGATCCTTCATAAATTCTGGGGCACTATGATATCAAATTGAAGAAGTTGGAAATCATTCTTGAAGGAACATCAAGAGTTGAGCTCAAATCGAGATGCGTCGATAAAGTCACACGAGATGTGATAATTCTGTCAACGCAACAGCCAGAGCAATTCAACCGCAAACAAAAAGATAACGACGTGAGTGAATTTGACAATATGTGGGTCTATTCCCTCAGCTGTACAACCTTCTCGTTGGGCTATATTTACCGAAGCTTCGACGACGACAAATCAATTGGAATCAAATCATTGCAAATCGAGGATCGATCTTTTGATGAACATTCAGAACATAAGCCAAGATTTCCAATGCTCGTGAAGTCCAATTCTTCACAAAAGAGCTCAAAGCAGAAGAAAAACGATGAGTTTGTCATCAAAATATTGACAAAGAGCCAGAGCATTGAGTCGCCTCGCTTTGCTGATGTGCTCATGGAGAATGAGATCAAGATTGGTCGAATCGATTTTAATTGGAACCCAGTCTCCTTCAATCGTGTCGTGAGATTCTTCCGATATATGCGCTATGTGGAAGAAGTGTGCGAAGATGAAGTCGTCAAGATCAAGTAGTCCTTCAACATTCAGCTGCAAAACTTGCACAAAGACTTCAGCCAGTAGTAGTAGTAAGAAGAGATGGCTTCGAACGCCAATAGCCAAGTCAATGAAAATGATGAATAGGGAATAAACAAAAATAACCAAACTTCGAAGCCATCGAAGCTGGAGAGAAGAAACACTCTCCAGCTGATGAGAAAACTTTCATCTGTCATTCAGCACGAATCAAAGGAGCTACGACGGAGAAAAGAATAATAATAAAGCAAACAATAAAGCGCAATTAAGAGAGAGCATACAGTCGGTAAAGATAGCACTACTCCAAATATGACATCAAGGAGCTCTAAAGATATTCATGGCAGGTCAACGGGCCCAGCGGATGATGATTTTGATGGTATTTATGGTCAAAGAGCCACAGATCCAAGAGGATCAAAGCCAAAGACAGGCAAGAATATGCCAGAGAATCTCAGAGAAAGCCGAAGAGGCGGTAAATTTAATAATAAAGGTGGAGTTGGTATCAACCCAAACTCACACACTCACAACAACAACATCTTCAGCTTTGACAAATGTGCCCAACGAAATACCTGTCTTGATGATATCACCATTTTGATGTCGGTGAAAATGCAAGTTGATAAAATCAAGATCGTCTGTATTCATCCTCAAAATGATTCTTTTCCAGTATTCACCAAGAAGATTGATATGCTCAAAATGAATTATAACAGTCATCAAGATCACGATTTGCTCGAAGGTTAAATCGCAAACTTCAGGATCCTGGATAACACGAATTACCCAAGAACTCTAGATCCATATAGAAATTACAGCAGTTAAGACAAAGTCCCTCAAACGCTAATCGTAGGCTTCAAAGACAAGATTCGAGAGAGCAGCAACCAGGATTCAGGTTCCAAGGAGTTCAAGAATCCCAAGAGCCACCCAGACTTCGAGAGCAACGGAGCTCATCACTCAGACGATCAAGACCAATCAGCAATTTCTTTTGAAATGACTCTATTTCATTACCCTCTTGATCACACATGCCCGATTCAATAAGCAGGAAACAACAAGCAATTTGACAAATTGGTGAAAATGAATTTGAAACAGCTGTAAATAAACTATATGCAAGAGCTGATGTTCAGATTGAACTATTACTTCTTTTATCAATTCGTTTATGCAGCCACTGATGCCAACCCGTACTCAGACATATATGAGAGACTTACGGTTGAGGTCGATCCATTTGCTGATCACACTGCTGCCAAGCAGTCATCAGCTGCTGCTGGTGCAGAGAGGCGCCATGCCAAATCTTCTGTTCTTTTAGGCAAAATTGAGGAGTCAAATGAAAGCAATGGAAGCTACGGTGATGGTCAAAGCAGCAGAGGAGCAGATAATAACAAACATTCAATCTATAAGCCTGAGACGACCAATGGCCAAGGTAGTTCAGAAAGTGATGATGACAGTCAAGAGTCAAGCAATCAATCGATGTCGAGCTGCTCTCCTAGAGATTCGAGGATCAGAAACAAGAAGAAATCGAAAAAGAGTAGGATTGTGAATATGAATTACGAGTCAAACAAAGAAGAATCAGCAGAAGATCAAAATTCAAACGAAATTCCAGATGAAGAGGATTATGATTTCAACATCAATGACGACTTAGGTGGAAATTCAGCTTCGTATAATGAAAGAAATAAGAACTTTAACTTCAAGATGGATTCTGAGGAATTTGATCTGAAGCAATATCCTTTTACGACTGGCCTCGACATCATGATCGAAAACCCAGTAATTGTCCTCAAAGATACCATATTTAGAAGGTAACATCGAAATGGATTTAGGCCAGATCAGAATCACGAGCTACCTTGACAACGTGGAAGGCAAGTGGAAAAGCCAACCCACGAAGAAGACATTTGTGAACATCATGGAAATCGATATGAAAAGCGTGAGGATCGACTATGCCAACAAATCTTGCATGATAACTCCACCTTTCGATATGCTCATCAAAATTGAGAGAATCAACTATTCTGAGCTACTCTTGGACGAATTCTTATCCAAAGGAATTGATTTTGAAGAATTTGATAAATCAGAACACTTAAAAATTCAATCAACAGCTTTTGAAATGAATTTTACGAAGGAAATTTACACCTACTTTTTGAGGTGCATGGATCTCAACATCAATTACTATGACAATTTGGCCCCTGGTTTCTAACTTTTTACTTGGAATAGCCAAGACTTCATGAAATATCTAGATCAAGAGCAGAAGATTGTCGAGAAATACAAAAATAGCATGGTGAAGAAGAGGATTATTCAATTCCAGTTTCCATCGTGCTCGATCAAACTGAATTAAGACCAGCTATACGCTGGCAAGAATCATCTGTTGTCGGAGTTGATCCTGTACAACTTGAAAATTGATATGGCTCAGTATCTAGACTACCGAAAAGACATCATGATGAAATCTTAGACGTTCTACATCTTATACAAGGATCTGAACAATCAATTCTTGACTTAAGCTGAGATCAACGACCCAAGCTTGAAAAGTTTGATTGTTGGGCCTATCAAATCAAAAAGGAATATCAAGACCACAAGGATGTTTTACAATGAGCTGCGCTCTCAACGGCTGAGTTCAGGAAATGCCAAAGAATCGGACTTCATTGTCGACATCAAAATGGAGGCTGATGGAGCCAAAGTCATCGATGTCGAAATGAAAGGCCTCAAGCTTTTCCTCAAAATAGATGTTTTGTATGTGATTTCGAATTTCTTCCTGAACAATTGGCCTGAATATTCGAACAACGCAAAGGACAAACCTACGTTTTTTGAGCCAGACTACGGCAATTATGCTCGTTTTGTGACAATTCTGAACTTAAATGACTGTCTAATCTGCTTTGAGCAAATGTAGGACATCCTCCACACAACTTCATTAGTGGATCAAGACTTCAAGCAGCTCAACAACAACAACAAGCCTGAAGATCTAGCTCCTGATGAAGAAATGGAAGAAGAAGCTAAAAAGCAAAACTTTGACCCATATAGCAGCCGGTTTTTTACTAAGACTGTTGCGTTCCAAGGATAATTGCAGTATTATCTGGTCAGAGAAAAAGGCAACCAGATAAAAGAAGAGCTCCTTGATCAGCCAAATAAAGACATGATGCAAGCGATGGTCGTGTAGCCCAAGCAAGCAAACACCACCAAGTCAGTATTTTCGAGCTCAGCTGGCGTGACTATCAGCAATTAGCACAAGCTGAAAACACAGCAAGTGCACATATTGGACTTCAAGCCATTCTTCTGTGACATCAAGGACTTGACGGAGGGAGGCATTCCGCTGGAGCATATCTACAAGAGGCAGATGATCACGCCGTTCAACCTCTACTACAACCAGACCGACATGATAGAGGTCTTGCCCCAAAACGTCAGGCTGCTGAACAGAAAGCATTCAAAGGAACACGCCAACGAGAAGAAGACCACCATAGCCACAGGTGGGACTGCATTGCAGAGGCAACAATTGCTCGACCAGCAGAAATAAGCTCTGATGAGCGATTCCAACTTCAAGTTCTTCAATAAGACAGAGTTGAACTTGGATCTTGCTGAGATTCAGATTTCGTTCAACGACCTCATAATTCTGAAAGGCATTGGCACAAAATTCACTCAGATGAACCAAGATTTTCAAAAGCACATAGACCTCGCCGCCGATGGAGAAGACTCACGAAGCAATGAATCAGATTATGAAACAATCGAGAATCTTGACATCTATTCCGATTCAAATTCTGAATACGAAGATGATCACGAATACACGAAATCCTCAGAAAATAGACGCAGAAAGAACATCTTCCAGCAACCAAAGAAAGTCGTGGAGAAAAAGAAGAGAAAAGAGAGGCACAAACTGCTTCATACTGACCAGCTGGATAAGAACATCAGCAAAAGTCGGATATAAAAAGAAGAAACAAAGTAGCACAACAAAGAAGATAAGGACTCGCCAAAAAGAACAAAGAAATAGAGGAATGTGGTTTACAAAGAGCAGCAAAAGTTGATCTAAGATATCAATCGAAATCACGACGAAGACTGCAACGTGGACTTTGACGAGACAGAAGATGCTGAATCTTGCTAGCAGCTCAGAGATAACATTGATAGCAAATAAGCAAAAGAAATGAAAATGGTACAAATCAAAGGCCAAGATGATGATAAAGAAGATGATGCCATTGAAAGTGACAGTGACTCGCAAAAGTAGTACAGCAGCCCGAAGAAGCCAAACAACACAAGCATTCAAGCACTATAAGAAAGGATCAGTATGAGGAACATCAATGAGCCAGGAGCTGATGAAGAAGTATCGAAGGAGGCTCCTCCACAAAATAGAGGCATCGACCAAATCCAGATCGTATCTCATGGGCTCAAATTCATCGTGATTAATGATATAGACAACAATTTTCTGCCAGTACTATCCACAAACTTTTCCAATTTCAAAGTACAATGGGACCACAACTCAAAGCAGTCATGTATTTGGACAGACCTGAATTCTTCCATCAACTTCTTCAACGTCAACATTGGTGTTTGGGAGCCATTTATAGAACAGTTTGAAGTCAAATTAATGATCAATGAGGAAATATAAGCCAAAAAGCAAAATATGCAACTCACTTTCAATTCTCCATTGAATCTCAATTTCACAGAGAAATTGGTTGAGAATTTATATGAATCGCAAAAATATTGGCAGATAGTGAACGAGAGATTTGAAGTCTTCAAGCAAGATCAAGAGTCTTTGCAAAAGAATAGAGATGAACAAGTCTCGACACCATTGCTACCACAGAGACATAGCCAAATCAGCCAAGCTTCGCCAACGACGAAGTATCCCACCAGAAAAACGGTCATGATCAAGAACTTCGGCCTTGATGACGATGATCAAGCAAAAGATGACGGCAAAGTTCAAGAAGGTCATGATGTAAAAGATGTTTCAGATCCAAAATTCAACGAAGAGATCATTACTCCATACGTAATTGTGAACAAAACAGATATGACCTTCATAGTCAAGCGGCTTTTTGAAAAAGATCGACGAGATTTGGCAATTGAAAGCTATACAAGGTAGAAGGCACAGCTCAATGATCGGAATGAAGAGGAAGTCAATGTCTCTCTCTCCTCTGCAATATACAAGAGGAAGCAGTTGATCAATTACTACCGGCTTGAGTCGGGATAGATCATCGATTACATGGTGGACTACAATCATGACAAGGTCAAGCTTGGGTCCAGTCAGCACGCGCGTTTGGGTGGTGGACTAGCTGGAGAAGGCGATCTGAGCCCAGCCGAAGAGCTCGCATTTGGTGGCGCTGGAGCCATGTATCCAACCTCTTCTTGTGACTCCAGGGGAAACATACATTCAGACGCCATTGGTGAGTATAAGAGTGAATACATCAAAATCTCATTTGACACCACATCTCTTGAATTCGACTATAATAGAAACAAATTCAATGAAAACAAAGATATCAAGAAGATCGATTTGAATGAGCACGGATACCGAGCGCATATTCTGAGAGAAGGCCGATATATGGAGAAAGTGTTTTACGGAGTCAAGCTCATCGATTTCAAGAAGGTGTTCACCATCAGGACACAGTTCTAGCTGGTAAATAGAACAGGATTTGACTACCTTGTCCATTTCACGTTCAAGGACTTCTCGATCATGAAGTTCTTGGAGTCAGGAGACAGCTTGCCTCTCGCGATGAGACTGGATGACTGCAGGATGCAAATCAAGATGATTGATTCATCGCTGAAGGAAAGATCCAATAACAATTTCTTAAAGGAGAGACCCAATAGTCCCAAAACTGGGCGACCAAGGTTGACAGAAGAGCTGCAAGCAATGGCTGAAGATATCGCAGACTACCGTGATCCAAAGCTGAAGCACAAAAATTGGACAGCTTTTGTTCCGCTCGTGGTGCTCAAAAACAGACTCAATTTCAACGATTGCTCCTTTTTGACAAATAGCCAATCTCGATACACATTCATCAGGAAGACCATCGCTGATTACGTGATGAAAGATAAGATCATTGATATCAACTTAATGCCACCCATGATCGTCAAAAATTGCTTGCCCTTTTGCTTGGTTTTGAAATACAGAGATTCGTCAAAAGTTCTCCAAAAGGAAGTCTTCAGGAAAAACGAAACCAAAAATCTATTCTGCTTCACAATGGCTCATTCAGTTCATGTTGAAGTGCACATCAACGGGTTTGCGCCGAAGAAAGACTTCAACATATTCAATTTAGAAGACTACAAGAATATGGAAGATAAAATCGAGCTCGAGGACAAACATGGGAGAAAGACTATCATTTACACCCAGATCAGCCGCAAAGATACAGGTCAAAGAATCGTGTTCTATTGCAAGAAGATCCTCATAGATTCCATTCAATCTGAGCTCAACTTCTTCTACAAAGCACCGACATACTTCTCCCAGAACCAATCCTAGATCGTCGAGCAGATGATTCCCTTCGTCGAGCAGGTTGATCTCAAACAGAAGTTCTACATCATCCCTGAGGGATATTCGGAGATCTATACTTCCTTAATTGGAGAATATCGGAATGAAAACTTCAAAATCGATATTGAAACGCCAACAACATAAATCGAATTTAAGCTCCAGAATCAAGCATAGAGCTTCAACTATTGCTATTCAACGAATGTGTACCTCGCCACTTCGGATGAGTATATTTACACCAAAATCACTACGGTGAATCCATATTATATTTTTGTAAATCAGTCAAATTACTCCATTTTGATCGAGCAAGCGGAGATGAGATAGATGGCCACGGATAACTTTGACTACAAGCTGCCGATGATACTTGAGCCGAATTAGAGGCAAGCTTTCTTCTTCAGCAAGATCAACCCGAACATGCCTGGTATTGACGAGTTCATTCACATCAAGCTCCTGGATGAGGGAATTTCTGGACAAGACTTGCAGGAGCTTCTAGAGGAACAGGAAAAGATGAACCCGAGCTCAAACCCAAAGAAGAAGGCAGGATTATCGACAAATCAATACGCAAACTATGGCTAAGGCATCAATTTTGGGCTGCCTCAGAAGAAAAACATGATGTTCACCAAATAGTACAATTGGTCGTCGCCGTTCATGATCTCTGAAGTCGACCAATTCACTCTTCAGATTCGACCACATGTGAGAAAACAGAGGCTGCAGGAGCAGATGAATGGTCTGAACCTGTAGGAAAGGATCCTGTTGACCAAAATAATGAATGACTCACAGTATCTGAGAGTCAAGTGCAAGGCCGACCTCAAGCAAGCTCTTGGGTCGATGTTCATTGTGATCGAAGAGGAAGATGAAGAGACATGCGACTACAAGATCCTCAATCAGTCGAAGAACATCGAGATCATGTACAGTCAACATATCATCAATAATCCACTGTGGAACTCAAGGCTCATGATCAATGACAGGATGACCCAAAAGTGCAAGACCGGCCAATCTGCACGCTTCACCTGGGATAGTTGTCTCCATCAGAAGGTGCTCAGAGTCTCATTTTGCATCAAAGGACGATCGTTAGATGAGACTGATATCCTTGAAATAAGCGACTTGTCAAAGGATCAAGAGTTCAGAGTCATTCCAAATTCCAAAAAGAAGTTCACGGAGATTCTAATTCCTTTTGATAAAATTGGTCATATGGAGCAGATTAATCTCACACAAGAAATTGATATGACGAAACTGTTGGGCATAAAAGGAGTCATGCCAAGTTTAATTCACAAGCTCAAAGTTTGTGTTGCAACCAACGGCTTCACCAAATTCTTGAAGCTCACAGATGTCGAAGAATCCCAGAGCCAAGAAAGATAGCCTCTGCAAGATCCAACACAAAATCTGATGAATTATAGCGTAATGGACAACGAAGACAGCCTCCAGGTGAAAATGAAAATGGTTGAGCTCAGCATTTCGTCCATTACTCTCTCCTTCATCCACAGAAGGTGTGAGCTGATGACGATCTTCATCAGCAAAATGCACACGCATATAACCGAAACAGAACAATTGAAGAATATCAAATTCAGCATAGGCTACCTGCAAATCGACAACCAGGCAGAGTCTGATCCTGTTTATCCTATCCTTCTCAAACCAAGAGATTTGGATTATAATGTGAGCCAGGATAAGATAATACTCAAACTCAAGCGAGAAACCGATAATGAAAGGAAAGAGAGGGAAGCGCAGGGCCTCAGTGCGCTTACCAGTGATGATGCGAAAATGTTCCAGTTGCAGATGGTCATCAATAACAAGTCAAGTAATACAGGCAAAGGAGCAGCACCAGATTCTGAAGAGCAAGCTAGCGGCGCTGTCAACACGCTCTAAAAGCCTGAAGTTCTCTATATCGAAAACATCATGTTCCTGCTGCAGACCTTGAACATCAATGTTCAATTCTCTCACTTTTTGAAGCTGGCTAACTTCATTCAGCACCTTGGTAAAATCCTCAACAAGAGTGTTCATCAAGTCCACTACATCTACGAAGACACATCAGACTAGAATCATGATCAACATCAACCATTTTTGCTGCCTCATAATGAAATTTATGACTTCTTGACGCCATAAAAAAAAGACAGCAAAGAGCACCGTCGCGACGGAGAGCAATTCCTCGATAGAGACCTTTTGAACTTCTCTGAGATTTCTCAAGCAGATGATGATTATTCCAATTCTTCCAGGAGCAAATTCCGTGATGACGTCGAAATGGCAGACTTGGTGAAGCTGCAACAAGACCTATACCTGAGATAACCTAAAAAGGGAAACTAAATGATAACTTCAAATATTTACTCACAGAGCTACAAGAAGTAGAATACGCTTTCGGCCAATTCAAAAGGAAAGGAAACTGAAATGGACTAGAAGTTGCACAAGCACCAAAACATGCGACAAAGCCAACAGGCCAGATAGCGTTCGTCATTCAAGGGTGCAAATGAGGACTCGAGCGTCAAGAAGCAAGACAGACTTAAGAACTTTGCTAAGCAAGGGCTGCTCTTATCCCTCCATGGAGCGTCAGGACACGCTGGAGCCATCGGAAGTGGACCACAAGGCAATAAAGGCAAGATTGAAGCAGTCATGATGAGCAAGATTGACAATAATTGGTAGTTCTCGAACGAGAAGATCATTTCAAATCATGAATGGAGGCTGTTCATCAAGGAGTATCAGTCGAGCCCAACTGAACTTATCGTCAGCGCAATCAATGAAAGACTCAACAAGGATTCTCAAGATCAATCGGCTTCTAGTGCTGAGAAAAGCACTGGAGTGGAAACGACAAATAATGGCTCAGGACGGCCAGGAGGCTCTGAAGTGATCAATCACGATGACAATAATGCAGATTAGCAAGACGATGAAACCATCCAAGAGGATGGTGCAGTGAAGATCATGGGAGCTCTGGGAGAAGTCATAGCTCGCAAGATTCTATTCTTTAGCACATTCGAAGACATGGAGTTCCAAATGAATGGTCTCAATATCAGCAACCTATTCGGTGAAGGAAATGAGGTCATGAATTAGTTGGCCAATTATCACAAAGAAACATTCAAATTCAATGCTCTCAGATTGCTTGGAGCAAGCAATCTCATTGGCAACCCTTCCAGATTCGTCAACAACATCGGGACAGGAGTCTCTGACTTCTTCGTGAAGCCATACCAAGGAATTAAAGATGGAGGCATCGTCAAAATGAAGGATGGCTTTATGGATGGATCAAAGTCCCTGATCAAGAACAGTCTGATGGCTCCAGTTGGAGCGATGGCCAAAATTGGTCAGAGTATCAGCAAAGGAACACTTGCATTGAGCTTCGATGACAAATTTATTGAAGAAAAGAATGAAAAAGAAAGAAGAAACCAACCAAAGTCGATGTCAGATGGCATGAAGAAGGGATTTGCCAGCGCTGGAAGCTCAATCTATTCAGGCATCTCTGGAGTGTTCACGAAGCCAATTGAAGGAGCAAAGACAGACGGATTGTTTGGCTTTCTCAAAGGTGGTGCTCAAGGAGCTGCTGGCTTGGTCACGAAAACCATCAGCGGTGGCATTGATATTATTGCGAAAACTTCTGAAGGTCTGGATAACCAATCGAAGAGCTTGACTCAACTCAAGGTTGCGCACAGAATCAGAAGGCCAAGGTCATTCTATGAAGTTGATAATATCATTCGTCCTTACAATGAATTCCATTCCTTCTGGGTTACCATGGTCCCACAGCTCAATGACCAACTAGATATTTCCAAGCTCTATGATGTGTTCCAAATCCATGAGGACGTCAAGCTCATCGAAGATGACAAGAGAGACCCACATCCTGACGCAGAACTGACTCCAGAGAACTGCATATAGGAGCAGCAATCTTCCATTTTTGTAATTACGAAGTACTTGATAATCGAAATCAAATCCATCATAAAATTGCGACCAACAAACGCAGAGGAAAGAAAAGAAGATCCAACTCAAAATAAGCTCTTACAAGCCCAGAAGCACATCGAAAAGATATACACTATAAAACATATTGATTTTGTCGAGGTTGCTGGTGATGACAACACTGTGCTCATCATTGGTTTCAGATAGAATCAAAGTGATTTGGTCAACCAAGCTGGGACGGAGCATGGACCTATAATACTCAATTCTTCAGCATATGAGAGCATGACGGATCAGACGGCATAGATCAGAGAGCTCGAGAAGATGACCGAGGAGCAAATCAAGAGTAGAACGCCGTTCAGATCCGCAGTTGGGAACGAGTTCCTTTCAAAGAGCTAAGTGAATATAGTTGGCCGGTCTTCGAACATGTCTCAGAATGATTCGATGTCTTCTGCGGCCTTCAGTAACGCCAGCTTTATCCAAAGGGAAGCTGCTGGAGACAAAAATCCTCCTCTAATCAACATCACCGAGGACGATGAGGAGGACTTGCCTCTCGGCTCACTAAGCCAGTATGATAATACTTACTCTGCGCGATCATATTCATTACACTCAGGCTCTCAGCCCCAATCGATCCAGCAACCTCATCTACGTGGCCCTTCAAATCGTGACAATAACGTGATGGGCTCCTCGTCGCGGGCATCGATGCCAATGGACAGTCATCCAGGCCGAAGTGCAGGAAACTCCTTCGCCCAGAGCTCAGGCGGCAGCAAGATCACCTCGACCTAGCTGAGCCTCCTCCGCAACAAGCTCCGTGAGCAAGTCGAGCTCCATCAATTGCAACAGCACCTCAGCGGCTCCCATGCTCGGGTTAGCTCGAGCCACTTCCACCTCCAGATAGAGTTCGACAACGCCAAGAAAGCCAAGGAGATAGAGGGCGTCCTTGGCAAGATAAAAAGAGTCCAAAGGAAAGAAAAAGCTCTGAAACAAATGATGTGGCTGCAGTCTCAGGCCAGCCAGCAAAAGCCTGAATGAAAACTATATTTATTGATTAATTATG